>Ga0302324_100001895_pt1 | contig 49628 bp, 46 predicted proteins | sample Palsa_T0_1_FD_201949 | JGI IMG/M metagenome (GOLD analysis project Ga0302324, IMG submission 201949) | Peat permafrost microbial communities from Stordalen Mire near Abisko, Sweden - Palsa_T0_1 | ecosystem: Environmental > Terrestrial > Soil > Palsa > Peat permafrost | place: Sweden: Abisko...
TCCACGAATGACTCTCGAACCTTTTTGGTCCCAGAGCGTCAGTTGCGCGGCGATCGCTGTGTTCTGATCGATCATGGCCTCGATCTGCATCGGGCCGTAGATCAGCTTGTCCTTGGGAAGTTCGTAGAAGAGCATCTTCCCGTACGCGGGGAAATCGGATCGGGCGGCCAACCAGGAGATCATGTTGTTTCGCTTCTGAGGCGTGAACGGGGTCATGAGGAGATACTCGAGCTGGTCGCTTCCCGGGAGCTTCATCAGGATGTAATAGGGCTCCATGGGCGCGACCTTGCCGGCGTATTGCTCTTGGGGGAGCACCCAGAGGTCCTCGCGGTTGTAATAGACCTGCGGATCCGTCATGTGGAACGTTCTGTATTGGTCCGCCTGGATGGAAAACAGATCCTGCGGATACCGCAGATGCGCTTTCAGATCCGGAGAAAGCTGATTCAGGTCTTTGAACACACCTGGAAATGCATTCCGGTAAACCGCCAGAACGGGGTCGTTCGGATCCATGACGTAGAACTCGACGGTTCCGTCATACATGTCCACAACCACCTTCACGGAGTTGCGAATGTAGTTCAGGCCTTCCTGAAAGTTCGCCGCGTGGGGGGTGGAGTAGGGGAAGTGATCTGAGACCGTGTAGGCATCCTGGATCCAATACTGTTTGCCCCCGCTCACCACGGCATAAGGATCCTTGTCGAGACGCAAAAAAGGAGCGATCTGTTGCACGCGCTCCTGCACCCGCCGCCAGATCTGAATCTTGCTTTCCGGCTGAAGATAGGACGTAAACAATATGTTTACGTCGGCCTGAGTCCAGGCGAACAAGAGCCGCTTCCACAAACTGTCTAGCGGGATGCCTCCCGTCCCTGCGTAACTGGTGTAGACATTCTGATTCCCCTTGGGGTAGTCAAACTCTTTCACGCCTGTCGCGACAATTCGATATCCAGGCATCGACTCACCGTAGTAAATGGCGGGCTGGTTTACGGTTAGACCGAAGGAAGATTCCGGCGGGATATTCTCCAGTACGTACTGCGGAAAGCCTCCACCCATGGTTTTCGAAACGAAGCTCATCACTAAGCCAAAGCCGTGCGTGAACTGTAATTTCTCGTTCACCCAAGTTTGGGCTTGAGCGGGAAGTTCCGGGGAAAGCTCGCGCGTCGAAAGCATCACCTCGTGATAGCCGTCCGGAAGGTGGTAGCGGTCTACATCCACGTTGTAAAACTGATAATAGAGCCTTATTTCCTGGGCTTGTTGATACATCTGAAGCAAAGGACGGTAATCCCAGAGGCGGATGTTCTGGATGGTGTCTTGATTTCTCGCAATCATCTCGGGCGTCAGGTCGGCCAGCGCCGGGTAGGATGTTTCCTGGATCTTGTCGAGGCTGTAGGCAGTCCGGGTGAAGGCTATGTTGTTTTTGAGATAGGGAGTCTCGCGAGCGAGTTCGTTCGGTTGCACTATGAACCGTTGAAACAGGGCCGGTGCCAGCCAAAGGGCGACGATGAACAAGCCGACGTAAATCCCAGATGCGATCACGATCGCTCTGAGCCGCGGCCGGAAGACATTGAGCACCAGCAGCGCGCACAGCACCGCCGCGGCGCCGATCATAATCCAGAAGGCGATCCTGGTCACATGATCTGCTGTATAACCGGCGCCGTAAACTACGCCCTGAGTGGAATAAAGGAGTTCGAAGTGATCCAGGTAAAAGCCCCATCCCCAACTGGCGACAAGGATGCAAAACAAGATGGACAAGTGTGGAAGGACCTTCGCGCTCCAGCCTTCCACCGGCCTGCCGCGGCTGAAACCCAGCGACGCGTAGTACGCGTAGAAGGCCAGGACAACCACGAGCGTCATCACCGCCAACGTGGTCAGGCTATTCTGCAAAAGCTCATAAAATGGCAAACGGAACACATAGAACCCGGCATCGCGCCCGAAGAGAGGATCTGACAGCCCGAAGGATCCGCCATAACGAAAACGGAGATACGTATCCCACTTTGCATAGAACGTGACCGCATAGAACAGGGCGACGATGACGGCCCCCGCTCCCATTGCAAGCTTCAAAACCGCGGGAGTGATCTGGGCGCCAAGTCTCGTAGCAAGGGCAGATTCGCCCGTCAAACTGCTAAAGCGGAACGCGGCGCCGTTCTTCAGCGCCACGCGAAGATTGATCCAGAGGTATAGAACTGCGACCACGAAAGCCGCGCCAAACAGTCCCCAGCGGACCGAAAAGAGTGTCCAAAAGATGCCCGCGTAGTTGAGTTGCCGCATCCACAGCCATTTCTGAATCCAGCTAGGGATGAACGCCAGGATCGCGATGACCAGGATCGCTCCAATAAACGCCAGTCGGATTGGGCGTCCTGCCCCCGTTGGCCCACCTGCCCTCGGCAGCGTTTCCCGGATAACCTGGTGACTTCCGTTGCCATTCGGCTTTCCGTCCGCGACCGGTTTTAACGGCTCGATGTGTGGTGGTTTCTCAATCACGGTTCTATCACTCCGTTCTTATGGCGGAAAGCCAAGCGCGGTGTGATCAAGGACGACGCGCTCTCAGGACTAAACCAAGTATGAATGGAGAAATGTCAAAACGCCGTCAAAAACTAAGGCCCCAGGTTAAGGTGAACTTCCGATCACAAATCGGCAGCGACCGTTTTGCTGGATTGGCTCCAAAAGCAAAACGCTTCGAAATCGGTCCAGGCGGGCGGTCACCCGGTGGTCCATGGCATGCAACACAGCGCCCGAACTGGTCACCCAGGAGCTGTTGAATGATCTGCACCGCACTATGCCGCGTGTCGCCAAGCTGCTTCCAATCCCGCGCCGCTACGACGCGAAGGGAGTGCAACGCTACGGTTTCCCCGGTTTGTCCTATGCGTATCTGATCGAGGAACTCGCTCATCTGGGCAACGGCGCAAGCATGGCCCCCGTGCGCGACGGCAAGAGCATCGACACCAGTATGACCCTCACTCCCACGTCGGGACTGGTGATTAGCACCGTTCAGGCGATTTGGATCCCAGCCTGGCGTCCTTTTTGTCGGAAACCGAACAGATGACCACGAAGCAGTTTTATCAAATGGTCAACCACAAGTCCGGGCTGCTCGGGGTTTCCGAGACGAGTTCGACATGTGGGACCTGCTCGCGCACGGAGCCCAAGATATTCGAGCGGCGGAAGCTGTGGCGCTGTTCTGTTATCAGGCGAAAAAGTGGATCGGCGCCTTCGCTGCGTACGCTCGGTGGAGTAGACGCGCTGGTCTTCGCCGGAAGCATTTCCGCGGACGCCAGCCGGGTCGCGGTTCGCGTCATTCGAACAGACGAAGATCTGATGATTGCGCGCTCTGTGAGCCGCATTCTCGAAACCGGCGACCTTACTCCCTCCGGGTGACCACACTACGTCGTCTGACCGTCCGCCGTCATCAATACCCGCGCTGACGGGCTGGGCAAGCTGAATTCTTGTAAAAGGGGGTGGCGCTGTGCGTGCATTAGTGCAGAGCGGACGTATTACTAAAGGAGATTTGAAATGTCTGAACAGAACGCGGTAGTTGCAGTCTACGGCACGCATACCGGAGCCGAAGAAGCGGTGAAGGAGCTTCAGCGCGCGGGAATCGACATGCACACTTTGTCGATCATCGGAAAGGACTCCCACACCGATGAACACGTAGTGGGTTACTACAATACCGGCGACCGGATGAAGTACTGGGGCAAACTCGGCGCCTTTTGGGGAGGCTTCTGGGGACTGCTATTCGGATCAGCCTTCTTTGCCATTCCGGGTATCGGTCCACTGCTGATGGCTGGCCCCGTAGTGGCGTGGATCGTGGGGGCGTTGGAAGGCGCCGTCTTGGTGGGAGGATTGAGCGCCGTCGGTGCGGGGCTATATAGCATGGGAATTCCGAAGGATAGCGTCGTTCAGTATGAACTGGACCTGAAGACGGACAAATTCTTGCTACTGGTCCATGGCACCGCCTCGGAAGTCGAAAAAGCCCGAGAGCTTCTCGCAACCACTCAACCGATCAACCTGACAGTGCACTCGCCTGAAGCCGTTGGCGTGGGCGCTCGGTGACGACATTCCAAAAAGCAAAAGGAGAACAACAATGTTGAGGAATGCTACACAGTTAGAGGGTTTCGTAGTCCAAGCTACGGACGGAGACCTTGGGACCGTATATCAGCTCTATTTCGATGATGAGACCTGGGCCATCCGCTATCTCACGGTAACAACCGGCTGGCTTGGCGGCAGGCGAGTACTGATCTCGCCGTTTTCCGTGATCCACGTGGACTGGCAAGCCAAGCGTTTGAACGTGGCGCTGACGCAAGAACAGGTGAAGAACAGCCCGAACATCGATACCGACAAGCCTGTCTCCCGGCAGCACGAGATCTCATATAGCGGCTATTACGGATATCCCGCTTATTGGGGTGGCCCATACATGTGGGGCCCAGCGTCCTACCCGGGTGGCGTAATAGCTGCTCCCAAAGATGCAATGGTGGACCAGATCTCAAGCGAATCGACGGATTCACACCTGCGAAGTACGAAAGCCGTCACTGGTTATCACATTGAGGCAACCGATGGGGAACTCGGCCATCTGGATGGATTTATCGTCGACGACCAAGCCTGGGCCATCCGCTACATTGAGGTAGCAACGAAGAACTGGTGGCCGGGTAAGAAAGTATTGGTCTCACCCGCGTGGATTCAACGGGTGAGTTGGGACGATTCCAAAGTTTACGTCGGCCTCTCTCGGGAAGCCATCCAGAGCGCCCCGGAGTTCTTCGACTTCACGCCGATCACGCGAGAGTATGAAAACCGACTCTACGCTCACTACGGCCGGCCGCCATATTGGCTGCGCGAAGCCGAACACGAGTCTTCTTTATCCCTGACCGGCGTTTAAGTTTGGGGTGGGCATTCGCCAAACGGATGCCCATGATTTTCGCTGGCCCTGCTGGCGCTCCGATTCACTACTTCCGCACTCGATAGAATAATGAAAAACCACACACAGACACTCACTCCTGAACAGCTCCAAAAGCAACCGGAAACGGTGAACGACACGGAGTTAACCACGAAAACCAACAGTCTCACTCCGGAACTGCTTCACAAGATCAACGCCTACTGGCGCGCTGCCAACTATGTGTCGGTCGGCCAAATTTATCTTTACGACAACCCCCTGCTGAAGGAGCCGCTGAAGCTGTCGCACGTCAAGCCGCTTGTAGTGGGGCATTGGGGAACCACGCCGGGCCAGAACTTCATCTACGTTCATCTGAACCGGGTGATCAAGAAGTATGACTTGGACATGTTTTACATCGCCGGTCCCGGGCACGGCGGCCCCGCGATCGTCGGCAACGTTTACCTGGAAGGCACCTGGAGCGATGTTTATCCGAACGTCACCCAGGACGAAGCCGGGCTGAAAGAGCTGTTCAAGCAGTTCTCGTTTCCTGGCGGAATTTCGAGCCATGTTGCGCCGACCACGCCTGGGTCGATTCACGAAGGTGGCGAGTTGGGATACTCACTCAGCCATGCGTTCGGGGCGGCGTTCGACAATCCCGGTCTCATTGTTGCCTGCGTGATTGGGGACGGCGAAGCGGAGACAGGTCCGCTCGCGACCGCCTGGCACTCCAACAAGCTTCTCAACCCGATTACCGACGGAGCCGTGCTTCCGATCCTGCACTTGAACGGCTACAAGATCAGCAATCCCACCGTGCTCGCCCGCATTGAGCATGAGGAGTTGGAGCAGTTCCTGCGAGGCTGCGGCTGGACGCCCCACTTTGTGGAAGGCAACGATCCGGAAGCGATGCATCAACTCATGGCCGCCACCATGGAAACGGCCATCGAAGACATCCATCAGATTCAGGAGAATGCCCGGAGCAACAACGACACCACACGGGCACGCTGGCCGATGATCGTCCTGAAATCGCCCAAGGGCTGGACGGGGCCGAAAGTAGTGGACGGACTTCAGATCGAGGGTACCTTCCGAGCGCACCAGGTACCGCTGTTGGTGGATTCCGAGCATCCCGATCATGTGAAGCAGCTGGAAAGCTGGATGAAAAGCTACCAGGCCGAGGAGCTGTTCGATAAAAAAGGCCGGCTCATCCCGGAATTGGCTGATCTGGCGCCGAAAGGCGACCGGCGCATGGGCGCCAATCCGCACGCCAACGGCGGAATTCTGCTGCGCGATTTGCGAATGCCTGACTTCCACGTCCACGCGGTAAACGTGCCTTCGCCAGGCGCGGTGAACGCCCAAGACACGCTGGTGCTGGGTAACTTCCTGCGCGACGTGGCCAAGCTGAATCAGGATCAGCGTAATTTCCGCGTCTTCGGTCCCGACGAGACGCTCTCGAATCTCCTGGGCGCGGTTTTCGAAGTCACCAACCGGCAGTGGGACGCCCGCGAAGTAAAGACCGATGAATTTCTCGCGCCCGCCGGACGCGTGCTGGACTCCATGCTCAGCGAGCACCAATGCGAAGGCTGGTTGGAAGGATATCTGCTGACCGGACGGCACGGGTTATTCAACAGCTACGAAGCCTTCATCCGCATCGTCGACTCTATGTTCAGCCAGCACGCCAAGTGGCTGAAGGTATGTCTGGAATTGCCGTGGCGTCGGAAGATCTCGTCACTGAACTATCTGCTCGCCTCCCACGTCTGGCAGCAGGATCATAACGGCTTCACGCATCAGGATCCAGGTTTCCTCGACCACGTGATCAACAAGAAAGCCGACATCGTGCGCGTCTATCTGCCGCCTGACGCCAATTGTCTGCTGTCGGTTTTCGATCACTGCCTACGCAGCCGGAATTACGTCAACGTGGTAGTGGCGGGCAAACACGCCCTTCCTCAATGGTTGACCATGGACGACGCGGTGGTGCATTGCACCGAAGGAATCGGCATCTGGCAATGGGCCAGCAACGATCAGGACGCCGCCGAACGGGACGTGGTGATGGCGTGCTGCGGAGACACGCCCACCCTCGAGATTCTGGCGGCCGTTTCCATCCTTCGCGAACATCTGCCCGATCTGAAAATCCGGGTGATCAATGTGGTCGATCTGATGAAGCTCCAGTCTGCGAGTGAGCACCCGCACGGACTCAGCGAATCGGATTACGACTCGCTGTTTACCAAAGACAAGCACATCATCTTCGGTTTCCACGGATATCCGTGGTTGGTCCACCGGCTGACTTACCGCAGGACCAACCGTAATTTGCACGTCCGTGGCTACAAGGAAGAGGGCACGATAACGACGGCCTTCGACATGAGAGTTCAGAACGATCTGGACCGCTTCCACCTGGTGGAAGACGTGATCGATCGCGTGCCGAACTTAGGCTCAAAGGGCGCCTATCTGAAGCAGAAGATGCAGGACAAGCTCATCGAACACAAACATTACATCGATAAGCACGGCGAAGACTTGCCGGAGATTCGGAACTGGAAGTGGATGCAGCCGCCGAGTAAGGGCTGAGGAGCATGGGCCAAACACCGCTATATCCGCTGCGATTCGAACCGATCTATCAATATCGGCTCTGGGGCGGGCGGCGTTTGGCGAACCTGCTCACGGCACCGTTGCCGCGCGACGGCCCAATCGGCGAAGCGTGGGTGCTCAGCGACCGCGATGACCATCCGAGCCGTGTTGCCGATGGATCGCTCAAGGGACAGACCATCGGTCAAGTGCTGGAGCAATTTCCAGAACAGGTAATGGGGAAATTCGCGGGGCGTTTCCGCCGATTCCCACTGCTGCTCAAGTTCCTGGACGTACGTGAAATGCTCTCGGTGCAGGTGCATCCAACGGATCCTGCGACCGCCAAGACCGAAGCATGGGTGGTGCTGGAAGCCGGGATAAAAAGCCGTATCTATGCTGGTCTGAAATCGGGCACGACCGCGGACAAGCTTCGGCAGGCGCTGACAAACGGAAGCGTGGCGGACTACCTGGCATGCTTCCATCCGAAAGCTGGCGATGCCGTCTTCAACCCGGCGGGGATGGTTCACTCTCTGGGCGGCGGTGTCGTGGTGTTCGAGGTTCAGCAGAACAGTGACGTGACGTTTCGCTTATTCGACTGGAACCATGTCGATCCGAAAACCGGCCAGCCGCGGCCGCTCCAGGTGGATCAGGCGCTGGCGTGCATCAATTTTGGCCAGTGCGCAGGCGGTCTGGTAGCGCCGGTGGTGGAAGACACTACACCCGTGAACCGCGAGAGGCTCTTCCACTGCGACTACTTCTGGTTGTCTCGCGTGCGCGGGGAATCGTCGTTTACGGTGGGAGCCGTGGGTGTGCCGCGCGTGCTGGTATGCATCACGGGCTCGGGGCAACTCACTCATGCCGGCGCGACCTATGAAATCGGAAAAGGCGACGTACTCCTGTTACCTGCGGTTCTCGGAGCGTGTACCTTTCAGCCTCGAGGCCCAGTGAACATGTTGGAAATCGAGATACCGGAATGAAAAAACTGATTGTGTTCGATCTGGACGGCACCCTGGCCGAGAGCAAGTCGTCTCTGGATGCCGAAATGTCGCGACTGCTGGACGACCTCCTCGGCATCCTCAAAGTCGCCGTGATCTCGGGAGGCGACTGGCCGCAGTTTGAAAAGCAGGTCCTCTCTCATCTTCCGCATGACAAGAGCCTGGTGAACCTGTCCATTCTTCCGACCTGTGGAACAAAGTTCTACCAATACAAAGTGGATTGGAAGAAGCTCTATTCAGAAGACTTTACGCCGGAGGAAAAAGAGAAGATCATCAGCTCTCTGAAGAAGGCCGTCGCAGAGGCGGGCTTCAAGGTCGAAAAAGTGTGGGGCGAGGCGATTGAGGACCGGGGAAGCCAGATTACGTATTCCGCATTGGGCCAGAAGGCGCCATTAGAACAAAAAACGAAATGGGATCCCGATTTTGCAAAGCGGAAGAAGATCAAAACGATTCTTGACACTATGATTCCCAAGTTCTCTGTCCGCATGGGCGGCGCGACATCCATCGATGTCACCAAACCCGGCATTGACAAAGCTTACGGAATCAGAAAACTGAAAGACGTTCTTGGCATTTCATTAAAGGAAATGATTTTCGTCGGCGATGCCCTGTTCCCTGGCGGGAACGACTATCCAGCCGAACAAACCGGTGTCATCTCCATCCCCGTGCGCGGACCTCACGAGACGAAGCGGGTGATCGAAACAATGATCGCTTGTTTGTCGGATCACGGCCAGGAAGCGCTGAGCTTGTGAGGATCATTCGATGAGTGAATTTAAGCTCCGCCGCCTGGGGATGATGATGGAGCCGGAGCCCGGTAATCCACAAGAGATCGAAGGCGTCCTGAATCCAGCGGCCGTTCGCGGCCCCGATGGGGAACTCTATCTGTTCCCGCGGCTGGTTGCAAAAGGGAACTTCTCGCGCATCGGAATTGCCCGAGTGCGGTTCAATGCAGCCGGCGATCCGGCGGGCGTTGAACGGCTTGGCATCGCATTGGAGCCTGAAGCGGATTATGAGCTTCGGCCCAATGGCGGTGGTGGCTGCGAGGATCCCCGGATCACCTTCGTGGGGCCATTGAAGCGCTACCTAATGACCTACGCGGCATTTTCGGCCCAGGGTCCACGCATCGCTATGGCAATATCGGAGGATCTGTTCCATTGGCGGCGCATCGGACTCGCGCGCTTCGGCCCGTATCAGGGCATTGAATTCGACGACGTGGACGACAAAGATGCCAGCCTCTTCCCCGTGGCCATTCCGAATCCATCCGGGCACCCGGAAATGGCCCTCCTCCACCGGCCCCTTTTCCCCGGTACGCGTCCGGAGGAAACCGCCACCGGCCCGGCCCTGCGCGATCTGGATCTCAATCGGGAAAGCATCTGGATTTCCTACTGTCCGATGGTGCTCGATGGCTGCGAGCCGCATTGTTTCGGCAAGTTCACCTCCCATCACCGCCTGGCTACTCCGGTGTCGCCGTGGGAGCGGCTGAAAATTGGCGCGGGTACTCCACCGGTCCTAACCCGGCACGGCTGGCTGATCGTTTACCACGGGGTGAGCGAAATGGAGCAGGCGAGCAAAGGTACCCACCCGCTTCGATATTCCGCCGGCGTGATGGTGCTTTCGAAGGAGCATCCGCAGATAATCCGCTATCGTTCTACGGAGCCGGTGTTGACGCCTTCGCTCCCGCAAGAACGCGATGGGACCGTAGCGAACGTGGTGTTTCCAACCGGCATCGACCGGCGGGAGGATATCGGCTCGCCCGATCGTTTCGACATCTACTATGGGATGGCCGACAGCCGGATTGGCGTGGCACGTCTGGACGTGCCGGAATTATTGCCGCCTGGAGGAGTTGCAGACTCTCCGGAAGCAAAGGTTTAACGATTCCAGGAATACAGAACAGGAGACGTCATCATGACACCAACTGCGGATAAGCCCGAAGTTAAGTCCGAATCGAAGCCCGAAACAAAACCGGAAACGAAGCCGGCCGCGGCGCCCGGAGCGAAGTCCGACGCGCAGAAAAACCTGAAATCGATTCCCATGGAGGAACTCCAGAAAGAGCTGGACTCCTCGCCGGACGGTCTGAGTGAAGCTGAGGCGAAAAAACGGCTGACTAAATATGGACCCAACGAGATTGCGAAAAAGAAAGACAATCCGTACCTGAAATTCCTGACCTATTTCTGGGGCCCGATTCCGTGGATGATCGAAGGCGCAGTGATCCTGTCGGCCGCGGTCCGGCACTGGCCGGATTTCTTCATCATCCTGCTCCTGCTGTTGTCTAACGCAGTCGTCGGATTTTGGGAAGAACACCAGGCGGGCAATGCGATCGCCGCCCTCAGGAAGCAGCTGGCAATCAAAGCGAAGGTCAAGCGCGATGGGAAATGGACTGATCCTTCGGCGAAGGAATTGGTGCCGGGAGACGTCATCCGTCTGAAGCTGGGCGACATCGTTCCAGCCGACACGCGTTTGCTGCCAGGCGACCCGGTAGAAGTGGATCAGTCTGCCCTGACAGGCGAATCCTTACCGGCCACAAAGAAGCCGGGTGAAGCGGTATTTTCCGGATCCATCATTCGCCAGGGCGAAAGCGAAGGCATGGTCTATGCAACCGGTACGGACACCTACTTCGGCAAGACCGCGCAGATGGTGCAGGGGCCGGAATCAGTTAGCCATTTCCAGAAAGCTGTGCTGAAAATCGGCGATTACCTGATTGTCCTAGCTGTAGTTTTAGTGGCAGTGATCGTCACCGTCGCGCTTTTCCGTCACGATCCAGTTATGGGCACGCTGGAGTTCGCCCTGGTCCTTCTTGTTGCCGCGATTCCAGTGGCGATGCCCACCGTCTTGTCGGTGACTATGGCAGTGGGCGCACGCCTTCTGGCGAAAAAGCAAGCTATTATCACCCGGCTCTCGGCTATCGAAGAACTGGCAGGCGTGGACATCCTCTGCTCGGATAAGACCGGTACGCTGACCCAAAATAAATTGACACTGGGCGATCCATTCACGTTGAATGGTGTTCCCGCCGATCAAGTCATTCTCTGGGCGGCGCTCGCTTCTCGTGCCGAAGACAAGGACACCATCGACCTCGCGGTGATCGGCGGCGTCAAAGATGACAAGAGCCTGAAAGCCTATCAGGTCGTCCATTTCCAGCCGTTCGATCCGGTGCATAAGCGCACCGAAGCCACGGTGAAAGGTGGCGACGGCAAGCAGTTCTATGTGGCCAAAGGCGCCCCACAGGTAATTCTGAAGATGTCCACCAATGCCGGCGAGGCAAAGCCGGCCGTAGACAAAGCGGTCGACGAATTTGCTGGACGCGGCTTCCGTTCTCTGGGCGTGGCGCGCGCAGAGGAAGCGGGCAAGTGGCAGATCGTGGGCGTGTTGCCCATGTTTGATCCGCCTCGCCCCCAAGCGAAAGCAACTATCGCGAGCGCCCGCGAGATGGGCGTCAGCGTCAAGATGGTTACCGGCGATCAGATGGCGATCGCTAAGGAAACGGCCAAGCAGCTCGGGATGGGCACGAATATTCTCGATGCCAGCGGTTTGGGCGACATCAAGCATCACGAGACGGCGCAGGCCGCGCAAGCAATCGAAAAGGCGGACGGTTTCGCGCAGGTTTTCCCCGAACATAAATACCATATCGTGGATGTTTTACGGCAGCGCGGCCACATCGTCGGAATGACGGGCGACGGTGTAAACGACGCTCCGGCCCTGAAGAAGGCAGACTGCGGCATCGCCGTTTCGGGCGCGACAGACACAGCGCGTGCGGCCGCCTCCATCGTGCTACTGGCGTCGGGCCTGTCGGTAATCATCGACGCAATCAAGGAGAGCCGGCGCATTTTCCAGCGCATGAACAGCTACGCCATCTACCGCATCGCGGAAACGCTGCGCGTACTGTTCTTCATGACGCTGGCTATCCTGGTGTTTAACTTCTATCCAGTCACCGCGGTGATGATCGTCATGCTCGCGTTGCTCAATGATGGAGCTATTCTGGCCATCGCTTACGACAACGTTCATTACAAAGACAAGCCCGAGGCCTGGAACATGCGCCTGGTGCTCGGGGTCTCAACGGTGCTGGGCGTTATTGGAGTGGTGGCTGCGTTTTGCCTGTTTTATCTCGGTGAGCGTGTATTTCATCTCGATCGCGATCACATCCAGACGTTGATGTATTTGAAGCTATCCGTGGCCGGGCATCTGACGATTTTCCTGACCCGCACGCGCGGTCCATTCTGGTCCATACGCCCCGCGAAGATTCTCTGGATGGCGGTACTCGGCACGCAAACCATTGCGACTTTGATCGCCGTTTACGGGCTGTTTATGACACCCCTCGGCTGGGGCTGGGCAGCATTCGTATGGGGCTACGCTCTGGCTTGGGCTCTGGTGAACGACCGTGTGAAACTGCTCGCTTATCGGATTTTCGATCCTACGAAAGCTCCATTGTTAGCCAAGAAGACGGTCAAGGAGCCGCTCGATCTTACCTCGCGAATCGCCACTCGCGCCTACGAAATCTACGAAGAGCGCGGGCATCACGATGGCCAGGCGGATGAAGATTGGACGGAGGCTGAAACCGAGATCCGAAGAGGCTACGAAGCACATGCAAAGGCCGGCTCAAGATGAAGATCAAGGCATTTCCCAAGACTACTTCGAAACGCCGGGCGGAATTGAAATCCATCCGTAAATTATTAGTGACCTAAGGCAAGTGGGACAATCATAGACACGCATTGCTATATTGCGGCTGTGATGGAACGACAAGGCCCAAGGATACTACTTGTGGACGACGAAGAGTCGATCCAGCAAACTCTCAGTGCCGTGCTGCCTCCAGCAGGCTACACCGTTTATCAAGTCCGCAACGGAAAGGAAGCTCTGCAGAAAGTTCAATCAATCCGGCCGGATTTGATTCTTCTCGATCTTGGCCTGCCCGACATGGATGGCAAGCAAGTCATACTGGGGTTACGAGAGCAGGCCATCGCGCCCATCATTGTCATCTCGGTTCGTGATAACGAAACCGAGAAAGTCACTGCTCTCGATACTGGCGCCCACGACTATCTCACGAAGCCGTTTACCTTGCCAGAATTGCTGGCACGTATGCGTGCGACCTTGCGCAGCGTGAGCGCAACGCAGGATGATGTTTTTGCGGTAGGTGATCTCAGAGTCGATTTGCGCCGGAGAGAGGTACTGGTCGGGGAAATCACGGTAACCCTAACAGCCACCGAGTATGATCTCCTGAAGGTGCTAATCCATCACGCTGGCAACGTCAGAACGCATCGGGAACTGATTCATGAACTCTGGGGTAGGACCCAATATCAGGATCCGGTGCACCTTCTGCGCGTCACCATGAGCCACCTGCGCCGCAAATTGCAACCCGATCCCATGATGCCTCGCTACATTGTGACCGAGCCGGGAGTGGGATATCGACTGAGGACCGAAAGCTCGGGCTATCCAGGGAAGGCTCGTACGCATTCTTGACGATTTCATTGCGGGAGGATGACGAACCATATGGACGACAGCTCAGCCCAGAAGGAAACGGAGCACTCACTCAGATCTCTCCTTCGCTTGAGCGACAAGTTGAACTCCGCATCGAATCTGGATAGTTTGTTAGACAGTCTGGTGGAACAACTGCTTGAGCTAACCGGAGCGGAAAGTGGTTGTGCCGGTCTGCACACATCGCAAGGGATGTCGTGCGGCCACTTTTTTCTGGGATCACAAATTGTCCCGCTCACCTACCATTGCGCGCCCGGCGTGGGTTGGGCAGGTTGGCTCATTCAGCATGGGACACACCATCTGACGAATGATGCGGTGCATGACCCGGTGATTGTGCCGGAAGTGCGCGAACGGTTGGGCGTAAAATCCGGCCTTGCAGTCCCGATCGTCGATAGCGAAAGGGACGTGATCGCCTTCTTCGAGATCTACAACAAGAGAGCCGGCGACGGATTTACCCGTGCTGATCTCGATCATTGCCTTGCCGCCGCGCAGATCGCGTCGCTCGCCATTCACAATCGCCTGCTCAATCAGCTCCTGTCGGCACTGGCTGCGTTTAGTCAGTCTCTCACTGTCACCAACGATTTCGACGAGATCCTGGACGTAGTTGGCACTCACATCGAAAAACACTTCAAACGGCGCTCCGTCATTCTGTTGCCCGTCAATAGAGAACTGGTTCCGCGCTCTCACAGTGCGGAGTTTGTCTTTGGCGAGCGGGAGCTAGCGGCAGCCACCTGGTCATGGAAACACGGCCAAGCCGCCGGACGCTCCACCGAAATCCTGTCGGACGCGCAGGCTCAGTACCTTCCGCTGAAGGCGCGGGGAGAAGTCATTGGGGTACTTGGCATTGAAGTCACGCCAGGAGCTTGGTTCTCCAATATTCAGCGCCAACTTTTCAAAGCTTTCGTTCACCAGTCCGCGCTCGCGATCGAACGAGGTTTTCTGGAACAGAAAGTGCGCCGTCTCCGATTTCTCGAGGAGTCGGATAAAGTGCAAAACGCCGTGCTCAGTGCCATCTCGCACGATGTCCGTGCGCCTCTTGCCGCCATCGCTGTATCGCTGAGCGGATTGATGACTTCCAATGGTGAACTGGATCAAGCCGCCCAGCGCCGACTCCTGGAAACCGCCGACACAGAGGCGAGACGACTGCATCGCCTGGTAAACAATCTGCTGAGCATGACGCGCCTGGAAACAGGCGCGGCAACCGTGAAAACCGAACCGCACGACCTGTTGGACCTGGTGAGCGCTGCGCTGGAAGAGTTAGGGGCGTCAGCGAGTCAGCGGCGGGTTTCGTTCGACATCCCGGAGAACCTGCCCCTCGTTCCGATGGACTTTGGATTGATTACCCACGTATTCATCAACTTGTTTACCAATGCGTTCAAGTTTTCTCCACCCGACCAGCTGATTGAGGTTCGGGGCCGCATCATTGATGACCAACTCGAGGTTCTGGTGGCCGATCGGGGTGTCGGCGTCCCGGCGGAAGACCTCGAACGGGTCTTCGATAAATTTTATCGAGTAGCGGAACTCGGCTCAACCAATGGCCTGGGCTTGGGACTGGCCATTTGCAAGGCGTTTATTGAGGCCCATAACGGCCGCATCAGCTTGCAGAACAATCCACTGGGTGGGACCATTGTCAGGTTTTTCATACCATTCCACCAGGCAGCGATGCCTCGGGTCGGCAATTCGCAGCCTTAGGCTTGGCGGCCGGCCCCGCGGCTATGGCCTGGACGTCGGTCGTAGCCTCACCTCGTCTCTTAAGCCTAAGCAAGTACCCTGCAAAAGCCCCAGCAGCGATGGCCATAGTACCCTGCGCCGAGACGTACAACCACCAACAACCTGATGAGCCAGCATCGACATTGTCGATCTTCCTTTCCCAACCTTGAGTGCGGATCAAGGTCACTATTCTTCTGCGGCCTCCGGACAGATTTCCCTGCTGGTCGGCCACACGATGAGCATGGGCGGCGCGCCTGGCCGATTGGCGGGAACATGCGACCCTGAAGGTACGCTATAAACTTGGCGACATCCTTATGCTGCCCGTGATCCGTTGGCAAAGTATTGCGGATTTTCTCGTCCTGGCCGTGGCATTCTATGCTTTGCTCCGCTGGGCCAGGTCCGCGCGAGCCATGCGCATTGCTTTGGGCGTGGTTGGGCTACACGCTTTGGCACTTTTGGCGCGCCGTCTGGATTTGGTGGTCACAAGCTGGGTGCTGGATGCCGCCGCCATCCTTGCGGTTCTCGTCTTGCTACTGGTCTTTCAGCCCGAACTCCGCCGTGCCTTCATGCGGCTTGATGCGGCGTTCAAACAGTGGCCGCGACCCGCAGCGGTTGGGCATACCACGACTCGATCCATCGCCAATGCGGCATTTGCGCTCGTTCGCTACCAGGTTGGCGCCCTCGTGGTGATCGCGCGGCAGGATGCGATCAGCGAACTGATCGAGGGAGGCATTGCCATTGGTGCCGCAATCACGCCTGAGTTGCTGGAAGCCATATTCCAGAAACTGTCCCCGCTTCACGATGGTGCGGTAATCATCCAAGGCGACCAGCTAGTCAAAGCGAATGTTGTGCTGCCCCTTACCCAGCGCCGTGATGTCCCTACGTTCTACGGAACCCGCCATCGGGCCGCCCTTGGCATCGCGGAGCGGTGCGACGCGCTGGTGGTCGTCGTTTCAGAGGAGCGTGGAGAAGTGACGCTAGTAGATGGCGGCAAAACCCAGCTCCTTGCGGATGCGCAGCAACTTACCGTCACACTCGATGGCCTGCTCAGTCCCTCCGGCGTGAGAATCGAAGCGTGGTTGCACCGTTTGTTCCACGCGAACCTCCGGCTGAAGTTCGCCGCGTTGGGCCTCTCTGGCCTGATCTGGGCGATGTCGTTTCTGGCCGCGGGCACCACGATTCGAACCATGACAGTGCCCGTTGAACTCAGTGACGTGCCCGCCGGCACGGAAGTCACCACCCAATCCGCCGACACGTTGGAGATTCAGATTCGGGGAAGCCCCTGGATTATGGATTCTGTCAGTCTTGGAAGGCTGGTGGGCCGTTTCGACCTGGGATATCTTCAGCCGGGTTGGCACACTCTCCGGTTTCAGCCACAATCGCTGGATCTCCCTCCGGGAATCGTCGTCGACCGGGTGACTCCGGAGACGATTCGTGTTGAGGTAGCGCTCTTGCGGAGAACTCATTCCTCAGCGAAGTGAAGCCCTCGAACCTTAGACGCCGAATAGCTCGATGTTGCCAATTCTGCGTCCGTCTGAAGGTGGCTGAGAACTGAGATCCTTCCAAATGATCATTGTAATCGACGGGAACACACCTCCCTCTGTGCTGATCGACGCAAAGGTCAACCAGCGGCATAGTATTCCGGATCAGCTACAATCGCGTCCAGGAAAATGATTTATCCAAACGCTCTTTCATCTTCAGATTTGGAAAGACTGAAGGCTTTTGATAGCTGCACGATTTCCAACGCCATTGAGCGACTCAACGTCCGCTTGCGTAACGAAGGCTTCCTCTCCGGCGTGACACGTTGCCAATTTCCGAATCTTCCGCCGATGGTCGGCTACGCGGCTACCGCGCGAATCCGAACTGCATTCGCGCCGATGAACCATCGCTGCTACTACGACCATATGGAATGGTGGAACTACGTAGCATCCCTCCCGGAACCGCGAGTTCTGGTACTGCAAGATGCTGATCATCACGCCGGACTCGGAGCATTCGTGGGCGAGATCCACGCCACCATCGGCCAGGCTCTGAATTGCGTCGGTTGTGTTACAAACGGAGCCGTGCGCGATTTGCCAGCCGTAAAGGCATTAGGGTTTCAACTCTACGCAAGCCACACTTCCGTATCCCACGCCTATGCCCACATCGCAGAATTCGGTGAGCCTGTGGAGATCGATGCTCTAAAGATTAGGTCCGGGGATTTGCTGCATGGCGATCGTCACGGAGTTCTGACTATCCCTCTGTCCATCGCGTCTAAGGTCCCTGAGGAAGCGGCCAAAACCCTGCAGGAAGAGCAGCAATTGATCCAGTTCTGTCGCTCTCCGCGTTTCACGCTCCAGGAGTTGTCGGATCGGATTAAGAAAATGAACGTCAATTCCGATTTGCCTTGGCGGCAAGAGTGACAGCGCAACCGTAACCAGAAATGGAACGGAATGCAGGGGACCAACGCACGAGAGTGAGCACCACGGCCGCTGATTTCAGGGTACTTCTAAAAAAGAGCTGGTCCTGCTTGTAAAGCAGGCGCTCTAACCAGCTGAGCTAACCGCCCGGAGGCGCGAATTCATGATATCAGACGTGAAATCCAGCGTTCTGTCCTGCCTGCTGCTGGCCGCGCTCACCCTGGCCCTGTATGGACAGACCAAACCCAAAGACGTGGATGGTTGGGACAAAATCAAATGGGGCATGACGATTACCGAAGCGCGCACTGCGTATGACGCCGTCGCCGAACCACGGAGGAATGACGCCTGGACGCTTCTAGAACTCAAGCCGACTAAAATGGGCGACGTGGAGATGGGCGTTCAGGTGGGGGCCCGGCAGGGTACTGAGCGGATTTCCGAAGTGACACTGTGGTCGTACTTTGGGCTTCCAAGTTCCGCGTCATTAGCCGGGCCCCGGAATTTCGATACGCTCAGAATGATGCTGATCCAAAAATACGGCCAGCCAGCCAGCGAGGAAGAGAAAAGAGGCGAGAACAGCCACCTGATCAAAACGGTTCTTTGGACGTTCCCCAGCACTTCGATCCTTCTAAAGTTGGAGCAATCGGCGTCTTTGCCAAATCTCGGCACCATCTATCTGGACTACACGGCCAACGCACCGCAGTCCTGAAATTCTGGTACGATCAGTTCAATGATACGAATTCGCTTCAACTTCGGCGGTACCCCTAACCAAACCGCCGCCGCCTTTCAATGATTCCTCCCAGAAACTACCCGCCCCGCCGTCCCAGGGTCCGGGAAAATGTGAATGAGGCCATTCGCGTTCGTGAAGTTCGCGCTGTGTTCCCGGACGGATCGGTCGAGATCATGCCAACGCTTGCCGCAGTCCGCAAAGCGCAGGACATGGGTCTGGATTTGATCCTGATCGCGCCCACCGCCGAGCCTCCGGTTGCTAAGGCCATGGACTATGGCCAGTGGCAATACGAGAACAAGAAGAAGCAACACGAGGCCAAGAAAAAACAGCACGTGATCCAGGTCAAGGAGCTGAAATTTCGACCCAACACCGATGATCACGACTACGAATTCAAGAAGAATCACGCGATCCGGTTCCTGAGCGAGGGCAACCGGGTGAAAGCGGTGGTGCAATTCCGCGGCCGCGAGATCGCGCACGTGGACCTCGGCAAAAAACTGCTGCTGCGCTTCGCGCAGGATCTGGCGGTACACGGGCAGGTGGAGGGTCAGCCGCGCCTGGAAGGCCGCAACGCGCACGTGATTATTAGTCCGGTGAAGGCCACCACGCCTCCCAAGGAAAAGCCCAAGGAACCCGGACAGGCGTCGCCGCCCGCGGCGCATTGATTCCTTGTATTTCTGGAGTCCCTTGTATTCCGTTCTTCAATAGAACAGATACTTCCGCCACTGATCGTCGCTCTTGGCCAGCAGGCGCATCAAATGGCGGCTGGTATGCAAACTGAAAGGTCGCGGCGCGCGCGCCAGCCGCATGCCGGCTTCTTCCGGAGTACGGCTGCCTTTGCGATTGTTGCAGGGATGGCAACAAGCTACCAGGTTCTCCCAAGTGGTTTCGCCCGCGCGAGACCGCGGAACCACGTGATCGAGCGTCAGCTCGCCGGATGGCATGGTGCGATGGCAATACTGGCAGGTGTAACGGTCGCGCATCAAAATGTTCTTGCGCGAAAGCGCGCGGGTCTGATGCGGGATGCGGCGGTATTCGAGCAAGCGAATGACGGATGGCACACGGATGGAGTGGCGCGGCGAATGGACGTGCGCCTGCGATTCTTCCTCGGCCGAAGCGACGCCCTTGAGCACCAGCACCAGCGCCCGGCGAGCGGCGCAGATGTTGATTGGCTCGTAGCTGGCGTTCAAGACGAGCACCGGTCTATGCAAACGGTCGAGGCTAGGCATCTTCGGATCTCCCGGAGAAATTCGAATCTTGCTGCGGCGGATCCGGGTCAGCTTGGGTCCGGCGGTCCGCCCGCGCTAAGGTCAACAACGTCACCTGTCGCGCACCAGCTCGTTGCAATGCTCGCGCGCAGGACGCCGCGGTGGCGCCCGTAGTCATCACATCGTCGATCAGCAACACGCGCCGGCCATCGATGTTGGCGCGTTTCTTGGCCTGAAATGCGCCCGACACGTTCAAGCGGCGTTTAGCGCTGGTTAATCCTGCTTGCGCCGCGGTATTGCGCACGCGCCTCAGCGCATTCTCCACTGGTGTATGCATGCGGCGGCCGATCTCGCGGGCTAGTAATTCCGATTGATTGAATCCGCGCTGCCAGCGCTTGCGCCAATAGAGCGGCATGGGTACGATCACATCGAAGGCTTGCTCTCGCGGCAGAGCCAGGGCCAGCAGCTTGCCCAGCGGTCCCGACAACGTCCGGACGCGGCCATACTTGAACAGATGAATCAGCTGGCGCAGCTCGGCTTCGTAAAATCCGAACGAGTAGGCTGCATCGAAGCCACGCACCCCGCGCCGGCACAACGCGCAACGGCCTTGTTCGTCCAACGGGAACCGGCTCGAAAAAGGCGCGCGGCACTGGACGCAAAAATATTCCGCCGCCAGCGGCTCGGGTTTGGCAAGGCAGGTCCGGCAAACCGGCACGCGCGAAATATCTTTCAACGGTTGATCGCAGATCCGGCAATCGTCGGGGAAGAGAGAGGAAAAGACGGCAGCGGGGATGGTTTGAACACGGAACGGCGCCAGCTCACCTGAGGTACAGCGTGCGAGCCAACTACTGCTGAAGACGCACCTCCCGTAAAACAACCAGTTTACACGATGTAGTAGCTGCCTGTTTGGCCGCTCGTAAGGTTGCTTGCTCGGGGATAACGAGGTCGGAACGATGACTCGGGTACTTCAGCGCGGGGCCATACAAGTCGGCAGCCCGTGGCGAGATGGGTGCCGAGAGCGACATCGACCTCATGGTGGAGTGCGAGCCAGGCGCACGCGTCATCTATGCGGCAGCTGCCAAGTAGACCGCGGTGGCATCACCAGCCGGAAAGTATGCGCAGGCTCTGGAGGTCGAAAAAAGCTCCGCTCGCGGACTGGAAATAACGGCGGATGTTGGCGCTGCCGATATTGACGGCGGTGTGGTCCCATTCGCATTTCGTGCAATGCGGCGCATCAGTGGAGGGAAGAACATCACCCGAGAACCAAGCGCGCGCCTGGCGATATTTCTCGGAGTTGAATGGATCTCCGCCGTTGCCGTCAAACCTGCCGAAAACCAGATTGATGTCGGGCCGCGGTCCGCCGCAACAAGGCATGACCCTGCCCGTCGCGTCCATCACCATGTTCTTGTACAACCAGTGGCAACTATGGCCTGCACTGGGCGGGGAATCGTCGGCGGCTTGCCCGCTCCAAGGATTTTCGTAGGCCTCCAGGATGGCGCAGCCGTCCACGCTATCGGCGAACGGATTCCAATTCGAAGGTTGACTGGCCAAGGCCAGCCAATTCAGCCGCCGGATGCCCGCCACTCCGGCTTTGAGCGCCGCGGGACGAATTTCCGGATCGTCCCAGCTGACGTCGAACGGCTCGACAACACGGAATATATCAACGCCGATGTTACGCGCCAGGCGAGCGGTCAATGGAATCTCGTGGACGTTATGTTCGAATGCAAGGAAGTTCCAGGCGAGTATCGGATAGCGCTTGCGCAGCCGCCGCCTGGCGTCCACCAGTTTGCGGAGATTGCCGAGGGCCAGCTCCAGATCGCCGTTGCGTCGAAAGCGTTCATAAACGGGCTGCGTGGCGCCGTCGATGGAGAGATTTACCAAATCGAGCCCGGATTCGACATAAGCTTCGGCGTCGAACCGCCGCACCGAAAGCGTGGTGGAGATCGATGTTTCCATCAGACCCGACTTAGCCATGCGAATGAGCCGGGGCGTGTTGAGGTTCAGCAGAGGCTCGCCATAATTGTAGAAAAGCATTCCGATCGCATAGGGACTGTAGCGTTTCAACAGCGCGGCCAGGCGGGTTTCCGATAGCGTTCCTTTGGGCCAATCAAATAGCTGCAGAGCTTCGCTGCGATCGGAATGGACGCAGCCTGGGCAGGCTAGCTGGCAAACGTTGGAGGGATCGACCACCAGCCCGAAAGGCCGCGACAGCAGCGACGTGCTGCGCGCGCGGAAATGATGCCGTGCCAGAAGGAGGTTCAGAACTTTGAGGGTCAACGCCTCGGCGAGCGGCGACGGAAAGCTCGGGCGTAACCGCGCGCATACATCCGGCTTGGCGCGATTCAGAATCTCCACCGCGGCCGCAGCGCTCGTGCACCCATCAAGATCCTGGCTGGCGCGCGATAAGGCGGGGAACCCGGTTCGGCTGCGGTACAGCCGCTCGGGAACGACGGAGTGCAAAAGCCTGTTCAGCATTAGCCGGATCTCAGCCGGTATTGGTAGCGCATGATGGATCAATCACAGACCGTAAACCCAGTACAATGGAATCGTAACACTGCATGCAGACCTTTTACATCGAGACCTTCGGGTGCCAGATGAATGCGCACGATTCTGAAAAGGTGATTGGCACTCTGCTCGCCGAAGGCTACCGGCAGGTGGCCAAGCCCGAAGAGGCCGACCTGGTTCTGTACAACACCTGCAGCATCCGCGACAAGGCCGAACAGAAGGTGTTTCATCGCCTGAACGAGTTCAAGAAGAACGGCCAGGGCAAGGTGTTTGGAGTTTTGGGATGCGTCGCGCAGCAGGAGGGCGAGCGCATTTTCGAACGCGCGCCGCACGTCAGCCTGGTGGCCGGATCGGCCAGCTACGCGAAACTCCCCGAGATGCTGGTGCAACTGGAATCCGGCGGCCGCCGCGTCATAGGCTTGAGCCTGGATAACGATCAGGCCTTTGAAACGCCGTTCACCAAGCGAGACAAACCGCATCGCGCTTACATCACCATCATCGAAGGCTGCGACAAGGCGTGCGCCTATTGCGTGGTGCCCTTCACCAGGGGTCCCGAGCGCAGCCGGACGAGTGAGAGCGTTCTCAATGAAGCTCGCGAGCTGGCGCGCATGGGCTACGCGGAAATCCAGCTCCTGGGGCAAAACGTCAACAGCTATCGCGATCCGTCGGCCGCCGGCTTCGACTTCGCGCGTCTGTTGCGAGCGGTGGGCGAAGTGGATGGCATTCGCCGCGTGCGCTTCACCACGTCCCATCCGCGAGATTTCGTCAAGGATATCATCGACGCCATCGACGAGAATCCGGTGCTGTGCAATCACGTCCATCTGCCCGTGCAGTCCGGGTCTTCCAGCGTGCTCGATCGCATGCAGCGGCTTTACACGCGCGACGAATACATGCGCCGCATCGATTGGATGAAGCGGGCGCGCCGCAACATCGCGATCACCACCGACATCATTGTGGGATTTCCCGGGGAGACCGAAGCCGACTTCGACCAGACTCTCGAGCTGCTGGACCAAGTGCAATACGATTCGTTGTTCAGCTTCAAGTATTCGCGACGGCCCAATACGTCGGCGCTGGAGCTGGCCGATCACGTTCCCGAAGATGAAAAGAGCCGCCGCTTGGCTATCCTTCAAGAAAAACAGCGCGCCATTCAGATCCGCCGCAATTCGGAAGCGGTGGGGACCGTCGAAGAAACTTTCGTGGAGGGTTATAATCAGGCCACGGGCCAATGGATTGGACGCACTTCGCAAAACCGCACGCTCAACTTCGTTCACTCCCGGCACGCCGCGCCTGGCGATGGCACAAACTTGGCCGGAACGCCGGGTGCAAACCTGGCAGGCACGTGGTGGAACGTTCGCGTGACTCGCGCAGGGGCGAATTCTTTAGCGGGTGAGGTGGTGCTGTGAGTTCCGAAACGAAGGGGGACGGTATGGAAGTCGAAATGAAAATCCGCGGATTGATGATGGATCCCGTCACCAACATGCCAATCGTGGTGCTGAAGGACATTAATGGGAACGCCATCCTGCCAATCTGGGTGGGAATCTACGAGGCGAACGCGATTGCCCTCGAGATTGAAAAAGTTTCGACGCCGCGCCCCATGACGCACGATCTGATCAAAACCTTGCTGCTCGGCTTGGGAACGGGCGTTCGCAAAGTGGTGGTGAGCGAGCTCAAGGACGACACCTTCTACGCAGTGATCTGGCTCGACAAAGACGGGGAATTGATCAGCGTGGATTCGCGGCCGAGCGATGCTCTGGCCCTGGCGTTGCGCTTGGATTGCCCGATCTATGTCGACGAATCGGTGCTGAAGAGCTCTAAGCGCTCCAGCGCCGCCGCCGACAAGGCCAGCGAGGAAGAGCAACGGCGCTGGCTCGAGAGCCTCGATGACGAGGATCTTGGCCGCTACAAGATGTGATTCCGAGTCTGACTGACAAGCTCGAGAGGTTGGCTGCCGCCGGCATCCAAATCATCCCAATGGAGATCACGTCCCACTTCGTCCTGGAGCGTGACGGCTTTGTATCCTTCGTGGAACGCCGTGACGACGCGTTCGGCAACATCGGCGCGCCAGGTTTGATGACCGAAAAAGGCTACGCCGCGTTGATCAGGCGTGGCGATCAAGCGTTCTTCGCCGGCAAGGGCTTTGAACAACCGGCATCGTCCGAACAGGTGGAAAAGATCCGGGCCTTCGCTTCGGATCTTGAGAACGCGTTGAAAGGCGTCTGAGCTATTGTGACGCCGCGGGCCGGCGAGTGCGCGTTGCTGGCTCGTTCTTGCCCGTCCAGCCATGCAGCTTGTCTTTATCGACGGTGAATACCACCATGAAGGGACTTGCTGTGTAGCTGTCTGCCACGCCTTCAAACGACAGCTCCGTGCCTTCTTCCACTTTGCCCGCCAGCGGCATTTCGAACTTCAACGTCGCGTCGGCCGTGGTTGTGTTGTTGCTCTTGTCTTCCATCGCCAGCAAAATGGTCTTCGGCTTTACCGCCGGTTCCAGCTTGATCACTTTTCCCTTCAGCGTCGGCACCTCGCTGCCCTTCATCATCATGAAGTAATTCGCGCCATCGGGAGCCGTGAGCGCCGTCTTAAGACTGGCCCATAGCGCTTCGGAAGGATGGCTCTTGTTGTACTCTTCTTCACTGGCCGCGCTGGCTTGCGCGAGTTCATTGGCATTCTTGATGGTGAACCCGGCCGGAGGCGTGGGGTTGGCCTTGGCCGCAGCGAGCAGATCGTTGAAGCCTTCATCGCTGCCGTGGAAATTCTTGTACTGCTTCTGCACGTAATCCAGAGCGGTCTTCTGGGCGGCTGGAGCCAGAGCGGTTGGGCCGGTGACGGTTGCCGCGCGCGCAAAATAGAACATCGCCGCCGGTAGCTTGTCCAGCTTCTTCTCGGACGCAATTACGGTGCCCATCCAGAAGTCCACCTGGGCGTTGTTCGGGCTCGCCGTCAGAACCTTCTGGAACTCAGCCTCGGCTGGATCCCAGTTCTTACGCTGCATCGCGATGAACCCCAGATTCACGTGCGCGAGCAGCTCCACATCCGGCCGCAGCTTCGCCCATTGATCCGCGGCCACGCCGGGCGGAGGCGTGTCGATACCAGACAGGATGGCCTGCGCCGCCTTTTCGCCTTGATCTAAGATGTCAGGCGACTGGCTCTGTCCATACAGCGCCTGCGTGAAGTACATCGTGTAATACAGCGCCGTGAAGTCCTTGGGATCGTCGGCCAAAATCTGTTTGGCCTCGTCCACGGCATTCTTCGCGTCGTTCAGCGCGACGTACGTGGTTAGCAACAGAGTCCGGCGTTCCTTGATGAACTCCGTCGTGGGATAGGCCTTTTCCCACGCCTGCAACTTTTCAAGTCTGGTCTTGGGGTTCGTGTCTTTCGTGATCGCGTCGTACGCATCGAACTCTGCGCGATCCTTCCAGTTCTTCTGTGGCGCTGTCGACGAAGGCGCGGCCGCAGCCTGTCCGAACATCCGCGCTGGCATCGGCCCCAGCACCCCGGCCAGCATGATTGCGATTAGATACTTTGATGATTGTACGGACACTACCCGCCTCCCAATTGTCCTGAATTCATGGGCGATTGACCAGCAGAACTGGACCGCAAGCCATGGCACAGCTCCCTCAAACCTGGAGTTCGTGCACTTGCGGAGTATATCCGAATCTGAACCATCTCCGCAAGCGTCCCCGTTGGTGCCACAAGTTCCCTTACTCCTATAGATGCCGCTCAGCCGGCTCTTGTTCCGCTTGGCATCCAGTTTAGCCTATAAATAGATTAACCAATGAGCGTGCAACGGACCATGGCGGGCGGCTGGGCCCGCCGCGAGAACCTTCCCAAGGGTCCCAACGGCCGCCATCTCTGCCGCTGGTGCAGCCTGGAGGTTCCCAAGGGACGCCTCACGTTTTGCTCGTCTTGGTGCGTGGAGGAATGGCGTTTGCGCACCGATCCAGGCTATCTTCGTGAAAAAGTACTGGAGCGCGACCGTGGTACTTGTGCAGGTTGCGGCGTCGATTGCTTGCATGCAGAACTGCAACTGAAACGCCTGCGCGGCGCATCGCGCCTGAAAGCCTTCCTCGATTGGGGAGTGCGGCCCGGATCGCGAAAAAGCCTCTGGGATGCCGACCACATTGTTCCAGTGGTGGAAGGCGGCGGCGAATGCGATCTCTCAAACATCCGCACGCTATGCCTGAAGTGCCATCGCAAGGTTACTGCCGAGCTGCGCCAGCGCCGGGGCGCCCTCAGTTCCGATCGCGCGGCTAATGCAGCAGCGGCTTCAGATATCGCATGACCGTCCTCGCGACGATCTCATTGCCCTCCGCCGTGGCATGAATGCCGTCCCGCTGCATCAACTTGGGATTGGTGGCCACGCCCTCCAGCAGAAACGGAATCCGCGCCAGTTTGTATTTGTCCGCCAAATCTTTGTAGACCATCTCGAAGGATCGGATGAAATCCGGCCCGTAGTTGGGCGGCAGCGTCATGCCCGCCAGGATGACCGCCGAGCGGGCGTCGCGCAGCGCGCGGATCATTTGCTCCAGGTTTGCGCGCGTGGTCGGCATGGGCAAGCCCCGCAAACCATCGTTGCCGCCGAATTCGACGATGGTGACGTGCGGCTTGTAAGCCAGCACTTCACCCAGGCGCTCCACGCCATCCGTCGTCGTGTTGCCGCTCACCCCAGCGTTGACCACGCGCCAATGCAACCCCGCCTGGTCTAGATCCTTCTGCAGAAAATCGGGGTAGCTCTTGCCCGGATCGGCGCCATATCCGGCCGTCAAACTATCGCCGAACGCCACGATCACCGGACGCGTATCTAAATTTGACGGCTCCTTTGGTGCCGGATTTGACGGCTCCTTTGGTGCCGGATTTGACGGCTCCTTTGGAACCGGATTTGACGGTTCCTTTGGAGCTACCGAGGTGGCATTTTCCGCGGGAGCTGATTCGGCGGCCGGTGGAGCGGGCCGCGACCCGCCGCAACCGAATAGTATTAAGCCGAACGCCACCGGCAGACGTGCGATTGAAGAGATGAACGTCACCCAATGCCATAATAAGAAATTGAAAGCCTCTCCGACTCCATCCGGCACTCGCGCGCCAGCCATCCAGGTCTCCGGTCTCACGAAAAGCATCCCCACGGCCACGCATCGCGTCGATATTCTGCGCGGCATCGACCTGGAGATTCAACTGGGCGAGTTCGTCGCCATCATGGGACCATCGGGCAGCGGCAAAAGCACGCTGCTCGGACTTCTGGCGGGTCTCGACACGCCGACTTCGGGCCGGATCATTCTGGACGGCGAGGACATCACCGGCCTGAACGAGGACCGCATGGCGCTGCTGCGCGGCCGAAAAGTCGGATTCGTTTTTCAGTCCTACCATTTGCTGCCCACGCTCACGGCCGAAGAAAATGTCCTGTTACCTTATGAGCTCACGGGAGGCAACGGCCGCAGCGGTGGGAATGAGGGTCCCAAGCGCGCGCGCGAACTGCTCGAAAGCGTTGGCCTCCTCGATCGCCGCGATCACTATCCCATCCAGCTTTCCGGCGGTGAACAGCAGCGCGTCGCGCTGGCCCGCGCGTTCATGGTTCGGCCTCCCATTCTATTGGCCGACGAGCCCACCGGTAACTTGGACACGCAGAATGGCCAGCACGTTCTCGAACTGCTGATCTCGCTCAATCAGCGCGAAGGAACCACGTTGGTGTTGGTGACGCACGATCCCGCGCTGTCCAGCCGTGCATCGCGCCGAATCACGCTGCGAGACGGCCGCATTGTGTCCGACGAACGGACCGAGCCGCGACCGTGAGGGAGCCGGAGCCGTGAATTTCACCTGGACCACTGCCTGCAAAATCGCCTGGCGCGAATCGCGCTCGTCGTCGTTCAAATTCCTGTTCGTGATTCTCGCCGTAGCGGTCGGCGTCGGATCGCTCACCGGCGTCCGCGGATTCAGCGTCGCGTTTCATGAGATGCTCCTCACCCAGGCCCGCACGCTGATGGCGGCCGATCTATCGTTGCGCGTCTTCGAGCTGCCCACCCCTCAACAAGACAGCGAGCTGGCCGAGCTCGCGCGCGTTGGCGTCGATCAAACCTTGATCACGGAAACAGTCACCATGGTGTCGGCCAATGTGGATAAACCGCCCATGTTGGTCTCGGTGAAAGCCGTCGATCCTAAAAAATATCCATTCTATGGCGAGATTCGTTTGTCGCCGCCCGCTCCGCTCTCGCGCGCCTTGACCGCGGATACCGTCGCGGTCTCCGACGACGTGCTGCTACGCCTCAATCTGAAGGTCGGCGACTCAATTCGTTTGGGCGGTCAACCGTTTCGCATCGCCGGAGAAGTGACCTATGAGCCCGACCGTATGCTGGGCACCCTCAACGTGGGTCCGCGCGTCATGATCACTCGCGATGGACTCGATCGCGCCGGCTTGATCTTGCCTGGCAGCCGGGCCGCCGAGCGCTACCTGTTTCGACTCTCCCCTAGCTCGGTCCGTGGTTCCTTGGATATCGAACAAACGCGCGAGCGGTTAAAAGCGGCCTTCCCGGACGCCCTCATTGCAGACTTTCGCGAGTCGCACCCGCTGGTCACCCAAGCCTTGAATCGCGCCACAACCTTCTTAAGCCTGGTGAGCCTGATCACGCTGATCATCGGCGCGATCGGCGTCGGCACCGCCATGCGCGCACATATCCAGCAGCGTATGGATTCCATAGCCATCATGAAATGCATCGGCGCGCGATCCAGCCACGTCATGCGGATTTACTTGCTCCAGACCATCGCACTCGGCCTCGCCGGCGGCCTGGTTGGCGTCGCGTTCGGACTCGTCGTGCAGCGAGTCTTCCCATCCTTTATTGCGCGCTACTTCGAATTGGAGCCTACCGCGCATTGGGATTTCGTAACCGCCGCGCAAGGCATCGGTATCGCGGTACTCGCGTCCTTGCTCTTCACGCTGCCGCCCCTGATCGGTATACGGCGCATTCGTCCCAGCTTGATCCTGCGGCGCGAAATGGACGAGACCAAGCCAGATTGGCCCACCAGATTGGCGCAAGCACGGGCGTCTATTTTGGCCGGCGCCATCATCCTCGCCGGATTCGCGGGCACCGCAATGTCCTTCGCCACCGGCACGCCACGGGATATTTGGAGAACTGGCGAGTACTTCGCCGGCGCGCTGGTGATCAGCTTCACAGCCCTCTCCGCCGTTGCCTGGCTGATGCTGCGCCTGCTCAAGATCGCAAGCCGCGGCAAGCTGCCTGCCTCCATCCGGCACGGCATCGCGAACTTGTATCGCCCCGGCGCGCACGCGCAATCCGTGCTCGTCGCCCTGGGCGTCGGCGTGATGTTCACGCTCACCGTTTATCTGGTCCAGCACGGCATGATCGCCGAAATGAATCGCACTTCACCGCCCGGCATGCCTAACGTATTCTTAATCGACATCGCGCCCAAGGATCGCGACGCCGTTCTCGATGTGGTGAAACAACAGCGCGGCGTCCAAGGCACGCCGGAACTAATCGGCACCGTTGCAGCGAAGATTTCGACCATCGATGGACAGCCAGTGGATAAGATGAACCTCAAAGGTTTCGCCCGCCGCTACCGGACCCCGCGATCCGTTACTTCAGCCGGCGCGATGCCGGACTATGTCGATCTCCTGCGCGGCCGCTGGTGGGATCCGGCCTCGGCTGCTCCGCAAGTCTGCGTGGACGAAGATGCCGCCAGAATCCTGCACATCGAACCCGGGTCCGAAATGCGCTGGACCATCTCGGGCCGGGAGGTGCAAACGCGCGTGGCCTGCGTCCAGAGCATCGATTCTGTCCACCTTTCCAGCCGCGTCGAATTTATCTTCAACACCAGCGCGCTGGCCGGTTTCCCGGTGATCTACTACAGCAGCCTGCGCGCGCAGCCTTCCGATGTCCCGGCGCTGCAAGAAGCGTTGTACAAGCGCTTCCCCACCGTGACCGTGGTGAACATCGCCGACGTCCTCCAGATCATTCAGGGCGTGGTCGATCGCATCTCGCAAGTGGTGCGCTTCATTTCGATGTTTGCGATTTTGGCCGGCGCCGTGATTCTCTCTTCCGCCGTGGCCGGCACGCGCTTCCGCCGCATGCGCGAAGTGGTGATTCTCAAAACCCTCGGCGCTACCCGCTGGCGTGTCAGCCGCATCTTCTCGGTGGAGTTTCTGGTGCTGGGCGCGGTCGCCGGATTGATGGGCGGCCTGCTGGCCGGCGGATTCGCAAATCTGCTCCTCAAACGCATGCTCGACGCGAAGACTTCCATTCCAGTGCTGCCTATCGTCCTCTCAGTGGCCGCCACCGCGTTGATCGCCAACGCCGCCGGATGGATGGCCAGCTTCAGGATCCTCGGTCAAAAGCCTCTCGAAATCCTGCGTGAAGAGTAACTCTGATTACGCTTTCCAATTGCCTAATAAACGGCGCAATAACACCATTTGTCCCAGATGATACGAATTATGATCGGCGATTAGCAGAGTCTCGCGCAAAATCGTCTGCCCGCTGCCGTGCGGAATGCGCGCGAATAAATCGGTCTTCTTGTCCGCCACCAGTTTCGCCATGGCCTTGAGATCCGCCCGGAAACTGCGCAAGCTATTGTTCCACGACGCCGCGCTCGGCGGCGCTTCGGTCTTCGGCCAGTAACCGTCCGGCCAAGTGGGCGACTTGTGCTTGGCATCCTGGCTGAACTTCACAATGTCAGACTGCGCGATGCGCATGTGTTCCAACAGTTGCCAGCCCGTATGCGGCGCGCCGGGTGGCTTTACGCCGCGCAGCCGCGAAGGAAAGTCCGCCATTACCGTGTCGAAGTCCGCGTGCGCGTTGCGTCCCCGTAATAAATCCAAAAGATGCTGGCGTAAAGCGTCGGATTCTGCCATTCAATTAGGGAAACACAGCCCATTGGAAATTTCAAGATCCACGGGCCGGCCGCTTGGATAGAATCAAGGCTCATGGCCAAATCGGCGGACGTCGTCATCATCGGCGCGGGCATCGTCGGCTCCAGCATCGCATTTCATTTAACTGAAGCCGGCGTGCGGAACGTGCTGGTTATCGAACGCGAGACACGGCAGGGCCTCGGCTCCACCGGCAAGAGCATGGGCGGCGTGCGGGCGCAGTTTGCAACCGACGTGAACATCCGCATGTCCATGTATTCCATGCCGTTTCTGGCGCGATTCGAAGAAGCCACCGGCCACCCCTCCGGCTACAAACCGCGCGGGTATCTTTTCATGGCCACCAATGAAGCGCACATGAATTATCTTCGTAAAAACAGCGCGCGGCAGAAGGCGCTCGGATTAAAGAACGTCGAGCTCCTGTCCCCCGACGATATTCGCAAAGTGCTGCCGCAGCTTCGCTCGGACGACATCGTCGGAGGAAGCTTCTGCCCCACCGACGGTTTTGTCGATCCCGAGAGCGTCATGGCCGGCTTCATGGCGCGCGCTATCCAAAATGGCGCGGAACTTTGGCGTGGCACCGACGTCACAGGCATCTGCACTCAAAACGCCGCTATTTCCGGCGTGCGGACCAGCAACGGTGATATCGCGTCCGCCATTGTCGTGAATGCAGCTGGACCCTGGGCCGCTGCGGTCGCGCGCATGGCCGGCGCTCACCTGCCCGTTGAGCCCTTGCGCCGCATGCTGGTTCTCACTGAACCCTTTTCGGGACTTCCCGAACGCCTCCCGATGATCATCGATATGTCTACTGGCTGGCACTTCCGCCAGGAAGGCCTTGGCATATTGATGGCCTGGGCCGACCCCGAGCAGCAGCCCGGCTTTCGCGCCGACTTTGATCCCTCTTTCATCGAGAAGGTTCTTACGCATGCGGCCGCCCGCGTGCCGGATTTCGCAAATCTGGCCGTTAATCCCCGCCGCTGCTGGGCCGGGCTTTACACAATGTCGCCCGACCACCATGCCATCCTTGGCCCAGCGCCCGAAGTCCGCGGATTCTACTTCGCCAATGGATTTAGCGGCCACGGCGTGATGCATTCCCCGGCTACCGGCCGCATCCTCGCTGACTTGATCGTGCACGGCGAGACCCAAGTGATCGACGCCCAAGATCTGAACGTACAACGGTTTTCAGAAGGCCGGGCCATCCAGGAAACAGCCTTCTTATAGAGTCCGAAACTTTTCCGGAACAAATTCGACCTTACTTCGTCTATCACCCCATGAAACTTCTGATCCTGGGCGTGATTGCTTTGATGATGCTGGCCTTCGGCGGCGTCTCATGTATTGCGGATTCAGACACTTCGTGGCGCTGGACACAGGTGGCACGCCATCAAGTACAGGAGGCACGCCATCAAGTAATGGAGGCGCGGGACCAGGCCCGAGAGGCGAGAGAACAGGCCCGAGAAGAGGCCCGCCATGCGCGGGAACTCGCGAGGGAACAAGTTCGGGAAGTTCGTCAGGAGGTGCGCGCCCAAAGGGAAGCCCTTCGCGAACAAATGCGCCACCTCCGGCGTGACTGGCCTAATACCTATTAACGTCCGGCACGCTCATACATCACCTTGCCGCCGACAATCGTGTAGTCCACTTTGGCCGACCGGATCTCGTCCTCTGGCACCGTCAAAATATCTCGCGATAGCACCGTCACATCCGCCAGCTTGCCCACTTTCAGCGACCCCTTGCTACCTTCCTCAAACGCCGCATACGCGTTGTTGATGGTGTATGAGCGCAGCGCTTCCATCCGGCTCATCCGCTGGTCCGGAAAAAACACCGTGCCATCCTTCAGCCGCCGGCTCACCGATGCGTAATAACACTGGATCGGATCCACGTCTTCCACCGGCGTGTCGGTCCCGTTTCCAACCACCGCGCCCGATTTCATGAGCTTTTGCCAGACGTAGGCGCCGGCTTGCGCCCGCTCGAACCCCAGCCGCGAGATGACGAACGGCCCGTCGGACGTGCAGTGAATCCCTTGCATCGCAGCGATCACGCCCAACTGCGCGAAGCGCGGAATATCGGCCGGATCTAAGTGCTGCGCGTGCTCGATCCGCCAGCGCAAGTCTTCCGGATGCTTTTCCGGATGCTCTCGAAAAACCGCCTGATATAAATTCAGTACTTCTCGATTCGCCCGATCCCCAATCGCGTGCGTGCAAAGCTGAAATCCATTGTTGATGGCCAGCTCCGCGGTCTGCTTGATATCGGCCAGATTTTCCGTATTGATTCCGCTCCGATTCGGCGCATCGGCCGGCAAATCCGAATACGGCGCCAGCAGCCACGCCCCGCGCGACCCTAATGCGCCGTCCATGTATTCCTTGATGGCGCGCACTGTCAGGTGATCCCCGCCCACGGCGGCCATGTAATACCGGCGCAGGTTCGCTGCAAGGTTGGATCCAGGCGCGCGCAGCATCACCCACATCCGCAGCCCCAGATCGCCCTGCTCCGCCAATTTCCGAAACAAATCCACCGTCGCGAGTGGTGAGCCGGCGTCCTCGAACGTCGTGATCCCCTTCGACAAGCACTCGCGCTCGGCCAGTTTGATTTGTTGCCGGATCTCGGCCTGCGCCTCGGTCTCCGAACGCCGGGCGCGATACGCGTCCAGTACGCCCTCCACCAGCTCCTGCGCGCGCTCATTCAGCAGCCCGGTCGGATTGCCTTGCTGATCACGCAAAATCTCGCCGCCCGCAGGATCGGGTGTCTGTTTATCGATCCCGGCCTCTCGCAACGCCTCGGCATTCGCGAAACCCGCATGACCGCTCGCGTGCGCCAGCCATACGGGATTTTTCGGCGACACTCGGCTCAAGCTGTCCTCGACCGGAAACCCTCGCACATTGGGTTCCGGCGGACGATCCCACTTCGCCTGATGAAATCCTTCGCCCAGGATCCAGGCTCCCGGCTTCGCCTCCTTGGCCGACGCCGCCACCATCGCGACAATCTCGTCCCAATTCTTTGCGTCGCGCAGGTCCAGCATCATCTTGGACGCTCCCAGCGCCGTGAAATGCCCGTGCCCTTCGATGAATCCAGGAATCGCTAGCCGGCCCTTCAGATCGATCACGCGCGTCGACGGTCCGATGAGCGAGGCCACTTTTCGGTTCGCGCCGATCGCCACGATCTTGCCGCCCCGCGCCGCTAACGCCTGCGCTTCCGTTGCGCCCCGCTCCAGCGTGATCAACCTGCCGTTGCGCAATACCAAGTCCGCCGATTCACCAAATGCGGTTTGCCCACGCGCGATTCCTAGTCCGGCGATTCCCATGCCGATAACCACAATGCACCAATGTTTCATGACTACAATCATCAGACTACAATCATAGGTGCGTTGGGGTCCTGATCATAATACGCCTTCTCGCGATTCAAGTAGCGCCGTTGCATCGTGTATCCCCGTGCTTGATTCGATTCGAACGCTGCACCCGGCAGTTCAGGCAAAGATCGATCGTCACGGTTCCATCCGCATTCTCCACCCCCGCCGCGCCCACTGCTTGCGCCTCTTCTTTCGATACCACCTGCAGCGACAGCCGCGATCCCGGCGGCAATTTCTGCCCGCAGCCGTCACAATATCGTCCGTTGCTCTTCAGCATTGACTACTAAAATAGAACTTGATCTCTCCCGCGCGCCAGATCGCTTTCGATATTCTCCGAAAAGTACACGACGGCGGTTATGCTTCCGACCTTCTGCTGCAGCGCTCGGCGCAGCTCGATTCGCGCGACGCCGGCCTGGCGTCCGAAATCGTGTTCGGATGCTTGCGCTACCAGGCACAGCTGGATTACTTGATTGCCCGGCGCGTCCCGCGGGCGCCAGCGATCGAAGTACTCATCGCACTCCGCATGGGCATCTACCAGCTGCGCTATCTCGATCGCATCCCGCCGCACGCCGCCGTCGGTGAAAGCGTCGAGCTGGTGAAGCGTCTGGGCAGAGCGCCGTCAGCAGGCCTGGTCAACGCGATTTTGCGAAAGACGGATCGCACGCCCGTCCCCTGGCCCGATCGCGCTACCCAGCTGTCCACACCCGCCTGGCTGCTCGAAAAATGGGATCGGCAATTCGGCCGCGACACCACCGATCAAATGACCGCCGCTTTCCTCCAGCCGGCCCAGACCTATATCGCGAGCACCGGCCGCATCCAGGATATCGGCGCGCAGTCCATTGTGCCGCTTCTCCATCTGCAGCCCGGCCAGACCTTCCTCGATCTTTGCGCCGCGCCTGGTAACAAAACCGCGCAAGCCATCGAGTTCGGAGTCCGCGCCATCGCCTGCGACATCCACCTGCACCGGCTGAGGCAGATGCGCGATCTCAACTGCTCGTTGGTTGTCCTGGATGGCGCCCAGCCGCTCCCTTTCCGCGTCAAATTCGATCGCATTCTGATCGACGCGCCTTGCTCCGGCACGGGCACCCTCGCCCGCAACCCCGAGATCAAGTGGCGCCTCAAGCCGTCCGATCTGGCCGATCTGCACGCCAAGCAGGTGGCTCTGGTTCGTCAAGCGCTCCAGCATCTGTGCCCCGGCGGCCGTCTGGTTTATTCCACCTGCTCGCTCGAAAAGGAGGAGAATGAACTTGTGATCCAGGAAATTCCCGCCGCTTGGCAAATCACGGAGCGTCTGCCTGGCCTCAACCCAGGCGACGGTTTCTTCGCCGCCGTAACCGGGATCTGAACCGCGCGCGTCAGCAAGCGTTCCCTGTTCTAGGTGATCCGTACATCGAACACCGCCAGCCAATATTGCAACGATTGCAGCGCAAAACCGCAAAACATAAGAGCGATGCCGAAGACGCCCATGCGCCGCTGCGGCAGGTTGTCGGCGTAGTATTCAACGTACGGACTGAATGCCATCAGCGCCCCCGTCACCAGCCCTGTCACGGCGCCCAGCCGCCACGCGAATAGCCAAGGATGGTCCACGTGCCGCACCACCGCGCTGCACAGGAGCGCGGCCGCCATGTAACCCGCCGTCCGGATCAGCGTGGCCTCAAATCCCAGTCGCGAGAAACGCGGCCGGAGATTCGCGGAATAATTGAGCGACGGCCGCACGCCCCGCGCGTACGCAATCACTTGCCCGGCCGTCAGCAGAACCCCGTAAAGAGCGGCAAATCTCAGACCCACCTGTGGGTACAGGGCCGCGCTGAACGCAGCCGCGCGAATCGCGCTGAATAATGCTTCCCACGGCAGCGAGTAATGGTCCTGGCGCTTAGACGTCCGATTGAGTTCAATCGCGAAGGTCACGCCGATCGCCGTGCCGGATGCCACGCCGAAGATCAACCCCAGCCCGAATCCGTAACCGAGACCGAACAGAATCGAATACGTCACGGCTCGCGTCAGCAGGCGCAACGGACCATGCTGCCCACCCAGCAAGTCATACGCCAGATACAGGCTGCCGAGCACATCCAGGCAACTGCCGGCGATACTGATGGAAGCAACCGTGTGGTGGTCCATCCATAGATTGTAGACGCGCCGTGCCTACTCGTCCCGGAGCGCCCGCATCGGATCGATCAGCGACGCTCGCCGCGCCGGCACGTATGCCGCCAGCAGCGTCACCAATAACAGCGGCGCAGCAATGGCCGGCAGCAGCGCGTAGTTCATTCGGCCGCCCAGAATCCACAGCGACGATGTCATCGCGCGGCAGGCGAAGAAACTCGCGACCAGGCCCGCGCCCACGCCAGTCGAACCCAAGACCAGTCCCTGCCGCAGCACCATGCGCAGCACGCCTTGCCGGTCCGCTCCAATCGCCATGCGGATGCCAATCTCTCGCGAACGCCGGCTCACCGAGTAGGCCACCAACGCGTACAGCCCAACCATTGCCAGCAGCAGGCCCATCATTCCCAGGCTGGTGACAACTTCGACGATGATGTTCGTCGTCTTCACCGCGCGTTGGGTGAAGAAGTCCTGCATGGTTCGCGCGTCGGAATAGGGCATCGCCGGATCGATCTTACGCACGACTTCACGCAAGACCGGCGCGAGTACTGCCGCGTCCGCCGCGCTCGATTCGGCCAGCACCGTCAGCGCCTGCGTCCCGTGTTGCGTGTACGGAAGGTAGATAAAATCGAGCGGCGGCTCCGAAATCCAAACGTACTTTCCGGTTTCCACTATGCCCACAATCTCTACCAGCGGCCCCGCCGCGTCGCGAAGATGCAGCCGCTTCCCAAGCGCGTCCTGGGAGGGCCAATAGTGTCGCGCAAAATGCGCGTTCACCACCGCTACCAGCGGCTTATCGGGTTGATCGGTCGCGAGGAACCCGCGCCCTCGCAGCATCCCAACTCCCTGCGTCGCAAAATAGCCCTCGCTCACGTAGTAGTTCAATGTGTTGAAGCCTTGTTGTCCCGGCGGTAACGCATATCCCTCCGGAACCACGTCGACACTGGACGCGTTGAATCCCAGCGGAACACCGGACGCGAGAGCCGCCGACCGCACACCCGGCGCCAAGCGGATCCTGTCCAGAAGCTCCTTGTAGAATCTCTGGCTTTGTTCCGCGGAGTAATGAGCCGGCCGCGTGTTAAAACCGGCCAGATACAAATGATCGATCCGGAACCCGGTCCCTTGCTTCAATTGATCGCGGAAGCCCTGCCAGCTAACCGCGGAAATAACCAGCAGGACCAGCGATAGCGCCACCTGGCCGGCCACGATCAAGTTGCGTCCCCACAGCCGTCTTCGCCCGCAGCTGTCCGCATCGAGTGCCTTGAGCGAAGACACCAGATCGAGACGCGTGGTTTGGAATGCCGGCGCGAGACCAAATATAAATGTGCTCAAAATAGAAGCGGCCAGCGTGAAAAGCAACACCCGCTGGTCGATGTTGGCTTTGAGAGACACCGGAACATCGGTGGGAATCGGAATGGCGTTGAAGAAATCGGTGATCGCGTAGGTCAAAAGAATGCCCGCCAGACCACCCGCAATCGCGAGCAACAGGTTCTCAAGGAACAGTTGCCGGATCAATGCCCCGCGGCCCGCGCCAATCGCCAGGCGCACCGCCATCTCTCGCGACCGCGCCCGAGCGCGGCTCAACAGCAACCCAGCCACGTTGGCGCAAGCCACCAATAATACGCAGCTTGCAAGAACGATCATCATTGCCGCCATAACCGCCTGGGGCGGAACTTGCTTCACCCGATATTGCAGTTGTGTCCGGACTTCGATCGGCCGGTTGCGGTTGCTCTCGGGATAGAGCTGTTCCAGCCGGGCCGCGATAGCGCCCAAGTCCGCGCTCCCCTGCGCTACGCTGACGCCCCGCTTAAGACGACCCTTCACGCTCAGCCAGCGGATGTTCCGGTTCTCAAGAAAGCTGTCTCCGTTCAGGCGCGGAGACATTGCGATGGGAACGAACAGGGCGGGTTTCACCATCGGGTCCACACCCGTAAATTCCTGGGGAGCGACGCCGACAATCCTGCACTCCACGCCATTCAACCGTAGGCTTGAACCAACCACCGCGGGATCCGCGTTAAACTCGCTCACCCAGAAATCGTGGGCCAGCACCACCACCGCATCCCGTCCCACGGCCTGATCTTCGGACTCCAGGAAAGCCCTGCCTAGCGCGGGCTGCACGCCTAGCGTCCGGAAAAAGTTTCCCGAGACGTACGCGCCGTAGGTGGTCTTGGGAAGTACCGTGGCACTTGGACTAAAACCGAACACCCACAAGCAGGAGGCAATCAGGCCGTCAAAGCTAAGATTTCCGTCGCGAAAATCGCGATAATCCGGATAGGAAATCGCGGCGTTGGTACCAAACGCGCCCATCTTGGCAGGGGTGACCGCGACCACGCTGCCAGACTCGGGCACCGGTAGTGGACGCAACAGCAGCACATCGGCAATGCTGAAGCTCGCCGAAGTGGCGCCAATTCCGATTGCCAGCGAGCAAACCGCAACCAGCGTAAATCCCGGATTCTTGCGCAACATCCGCAGAGCGTGGCGTAGCGGGGTCAACATTTAGTTCTACCCCAGCACTTATGCCGCCATCCGTGGATGTTGCAAAGGCCGACCTTCCAGCCCAACGCGAGTTGGGACAATGGCGCGGACCTGGGATGCGCTGTTCACCTTCGGACAGGCGTAAGCTATGGGAGGAGACTCCCGTGAACAAGCTCATCCTGCTGCTTTCGCTCTGCGCCGCTTCCGTTTTCGCCCAACCCGCGACTCCCGCTGCTCAATCCAATCCGATGTCGACATGGTTGCGCGATGCCTACACCAGGAATCGCAACACAATTGTGCGATTAGCGGAAAAAATGCCGGAAGAAAATTACGGAATGCGGCCGGGCACGCAAACGGAGGTGCGCACCTTCGGACAGCAGGTGACGCACCTGGCCACTTTCAACTTCTTGTGGTGTTCGCAAGCCAAGGGCGAAAAGAATCCCAACCCGGGTAACCTCGACAAGCTAACGTCCAAGGCCGACATCCTGAAGGTTCTCAACGACGCGTTTTCTTACTGCGACGGCGCCTACAATGCGCTCACCGACGCCTCCGGCGCCGAGGTGATCGATATCACGCAGGAGAACGGCCGACAGACGCGCAATCTTCGCTCCGGGCTGTTGACGCTGAATTACGGCCACAACAACGAGATTTACGGAAGCATGGTGGTGTATTTAAGGATCAAGAATATCGTTCCGCCCGCTTCCGAGCCCCGTCCACAGCGACCAGCCGAGCCGCGACCGTAAGGGAGCCGGTGTCGGAAACAAAATACGCGGTTCGAAGTGCAACCGTGCGCGACGCTCTTGCAATCTCGGAAGTCCACGCCGAGAGCTACCGGAGCACCTACGCCGGCATTTTTGCGCAGTCTGTATTCGACGCGCTGTCTCTCCAATCGCGCGAGCGCCTCTGGACCCGGGTGCTTACCGAGCAGCCGCCGTCCCTCACGCTCGTGGCGTGCGCCGAAGACGGCAGAATCGTCGGCTTTATCTCGGCCGGGCGCGAAAGGACGGGGCATCTGAATTGTGATGCGGAGGTCTACGCAATCTATTTGTCACCGTCCCTTCAACGCCGCGGGCTGGGAACGTCGCTCATTCGGGAATTCGCGCGTCAATTGCGCGATCAAGGGTATCGCTCAATGGCGGTGTGGGTGCTGAAGTTGAATATGTCCAAAGCCTTCTACGAAGCTCTGGGCGGCCAGGTCCTGGCCGAACAGACTATTGATCGGGGCGGCCAATCCTTCGTGGAAGTGGCTTACGGCTGGGAAGCTGGACGATCTGGCTAAGCCGTGATCGCATAACCTTCGAAAATAAACTATCTTCCCAATCATTGCCTCGCGCCGCCACTATTCCCGAAACGTATCCCGCCTAACTATGTCCTACCTGCGAGACCAATATGTACCACCATGTAAAAAAACTGATGTACACGGTCCGCGTCGATAGACCGGACCCCGCTTTTGGCAATATGCTTCTGGAACAGTTTGGCGGAGCTAACGGTGAGCTCGCAGCTGCTATGCAGTATTCCGTCCAGGGTTTGAATTGCGAAGATCCCGAGAGGAAAGACCTCCTCATGGACATTGGGACGGAGGAACTCAGCCACCTCGAAATCGTTGGCACTCTTGCCCGCATGCATCTCAAGCCGATGAAAACGATGCGAGCGGCCGCGGAAGTCGATCCACTGATCGCGATCGCGGGCGGCGGCGGAGTGAACCTGTTCAACTCGGTGGGCGATGCCTGGACGGCCGATTATCTGAAGATCACCGGCGAGCTGGATGTCGATCTCAGAAGCAATATTGCCGCCGAGGCGCGCGCCAAAATTGTTTATGAGCGGTTAATCAACTTTACTGACGATCCAGGCACCATCGATACGCTGCAATTCCTCATGACGCGCGAGATCACCCACATGAAGGCCTTCACAGCCGCGCTGGAAAGTATGGGCAAACCCGCCTTCTCCATCGGCCGGATTCCGCCCACGCCGGGTCTGGTGGATCAATTCTTCAACGATTCCACCGGCATTGGCGATTGCGGCGAGCCGGATGTGCGCGGACCCTGGAACGAAGGAGGCGATTGGGAGTTGGTTACTGCGCCGGCATTCAAGGAATATGCGGACGAGCAGGCCGGCACAAGATCGCAGCAAGCCAGAACTACCGATGGCCACGCTAAGGCGGGCAACGGTTCCTCTAAATCATCACGAAACTAAATTTCATACAAGGAAAACAACTATGCCACAACTCAAAGAACTCTTAGTAGAAGAATTACAGGATCTTTTGCATGCCGAAAATCAGCTGACAGCAGCGCTTCCGAAGATGGCCCAAGCGGCCCATGCGCCCAAATTGAAGGAGGCTTTCGAAAAGCATCTCCAACAGACCCAGCACCATGTGGAACGGCTTCAGCAGGCGTTCTCGCTGCTCGGCGAAAAAGCCCAGCCTAAGCCGTGCAAGGCCATGATGGGTCTGGTTGACGAGGGAAAGGAAACCATCGAAGAAGGCGAAGAGAAAGAGCCTCTCGCCGCCGACTTGGCCCTCATTACCGCGGCACAGAAAGTGGAGCATTACGAGATTTCGGGCTATACCTCCGTCCGTGCACTGGCCCGTCAGATCGGAATGTTCGAAGTTGCCGATCTGTTGTCTCATACTCTGGGAGAAGAAGAGAGCGCCGATTATCTGCTGTGCTCCATCGGCAAGCCTTTGATGCAACAAGCGGCTCTCGACGATATGGGCGCGGAGGTCAATCTGGAAAACACGCCTCAATCGCAGGAGAGCAGGCGTAAGAAGGTAGCAGTCCGATAACATGCGATGGGCGCCGGTCCTCCATTCGCGCATCCGCTGATCGGATGCTGTGGATGGGCGGGCGCCCAAGCACGTTACTTCAGTCAGTTCCCCGTAATCGAAATCCAGTCCACGTTCTACGATCCTCCCGCTTCGAAAGTAGCGGCCAAATGGCGCGCGCTTGCGCCCCCCGGTTTTGTCTTCTGCATCAAAGCATGGCAGTTGATCACGCATGCATCCACCAGCCCCACTTATCGGCGATTGCGCCGTCCCATTGGGCCCAGCGATCGCGACTTGTACGGATCTTTTCAAGATTCGGAACCGGTCTGGCAGGCCTGGCACAAAACCGTGGAGATCGCACAGGCGGTGCAAGCTAGTGTAGTTTTATTTCAATGTCCGGCTTCGTTCCAGCCGGTTAGCGCGAATGTTCAGAACCTAGCGCGCTTTTTCCACAAGATTGGCCCGCAGCCCTTCCGGCTGGCATGGGAACCCCGTGGAGCTTGGCCGCCCGAACTGGTTCACGACCTGTGCGCGGAGCATAGCCTGATCCATTGCGTGGATCCTTTCGTCAATCACTCCGTTTATGGCGACAGGCTCTACTGGCGGCTGCACGGTAGGGGTTCCTATTCCTACGTTTACTCGGACCAGGAACTCGTGGAGCTCAAAACCTGGTTTGTTCATAGCCAGAGCGATCAGGCCGCCTACATATTGTTCAACAATGTTGCCATGAAGGAGGACGCCGAGCGGTTCATGCATTTGCTTGCCCCGGGGTAAGGCTGGCCCCCGTGGTAACATCGTCTTTAAGTTTCCAGCATGATCGAAGTCCTCCCCAGCATCCTCTCGGCCGATTTTGCGCGCCTAGGGGAAGAAATCGCCAAGATCGAGCGCGCCGGAGCGAGCTTCCTGCACGTCGATGTCATGGACGGCCACTTCGTCCCCAATATCAGCATCGGAATCCCGGTGGTCGAGTCCATCCGCAAGGCCACCCGCCTCAAGCTCGACATTCACCTCATGATTTCCGACCCCGACCGATATGCCGCCGAGTTCATCCGCGCCGGAGGCGATTACATCCTGGTCCATCAGGAGGCCTGCACGCACCTGGACCGTACCCTACGCCTCATCCGCGACGAGGGCGGCAAGCCCGGCGTGGTGCTCAACCCCGCTACCCCGGTCAGCATGTTGAGCGAGGTTCTGGATCTGGTGGATCACGTGCTGATCATGAGCGTTAATCCCGGATTTGGAGGCCAGGCTTTCATCCCCAATGCCCTCAAGAAGATTCAGGCGCTCGCGTGGCGCCGCAAAGAGTTAGGATTGAATTTCGCCATTGAAATCGATGGCGGGGTCTCCCCGGAAAACGCCGGTGACATCACTCGCGCGGGGTGTGACTGGCTGGTTGCAGGGTCGTCGATTTTTCACACTCCCGACCCCGGCCAGGCGTTTGTCGAATTGCAGCGCGCGGCGCGCGACGCCGTGCTGATAAAGGTTTAATCTATAAAGGTGGACATGGCAAAGTATCTAATAATCGCGATCGCGGGAGCGAGTCTTTTGACCTCCTGCAGTTTCCGTGCGAAGAAATATGCCGACCCGATCACCAAGGACACCAAACAACCCGATAAGGTCCTGTTTGATCGCGCCATCGACGATATCGAACACGGCCGCTACGAAGTCGCTCGCATCACGCTGAACACCCTGATCAACACCTACGATCAGAGCGAGTACCTCGCCAAGGCCAAGCTCGCCGTCGCTGACAGTTGGTTTCGCGAAGGCGGCACCGCCAGCCTGGCTCAGGCGGAAGCCGAGTACAAGGACTTCATCCTTTTCTATCCCACCATGGAAGAAGCCGCCGAGTCCCAGCAGAAGATCTGCCAGATCCACTACAAGCAAATGGACAAGTCGGATCGCGACCAAAGCCAGGCCATACGCGCGGAAGACGAGTGCCGCCAGCTGGTGGTGCAATTTCCAAACAGCAAGTATGTCGACGAGACCAAGCAGCTTTTGCGCAACATCCAGGAGGCCATCGCTGAAGGCGAGTACCTGGTGGGCAACTTTTACCTGAAGCGCGGCGATAACTCCGCGGCGGCCAACCGGCTGGGCCACGTTGTGGAACAGTATCCGCTCTACAGCAAGGCGGACCTGTCGCTGTGGGAAATGGGCCAGGCCTATGGAAAGCTCGGCACGCGTTTCCGCAAGCAGGAAGGTGAAGCTTATTCCAGGATTGTGCGCGATTACCCTTTGAGCGATTATGCCGACCAGGCGACCGAGAAACTGAAGGAGCTGGAGATGCCCGTTCCGCAGCCTGACAAAGCTGCGGTCGCGCGCATGCAGTATGAAGTCGATCATAAACAGAGAGCCAGCCTGAAGGCGCGCAGCACCCAATGGATCATGCGCGGTCCGGATATGAGCGCGGCCGCTCGCTCAGGCGATCCCGCCATGACGAACATGCGTCCTTCGGTTCCGCCGCTGGTTCCGCAGCCGGCCGGCGCCGCCAACTCATTCACTGGAGACGTGAGCGCCACTCCCATCGGCAACTCGTCCGCGCTGGATACCAAACCGGACGCGCGCGCCAATCCGCCGGCCCAAGGCGATGCGGCCGCTCCCGCCGCCAGCCCGGCGCCGGCTGCCGATGCCAAGGCCGCCGCGGATCAGCCAGCGGCTGACCCGAACGCGAAAAAGAAAAAGAAGAAGGACAAGAAGCAACAACAGCAAGCTGCTCCCACTACCGATCAGCCTGCGAGCGCGACACCGGCCGCGGCAGCACCGGCCACGGCCCAGCCGGCCGCTGCGACACCGGCCGCACCCACAAATTGAGCCGCATCCTCCTGGCTGACGACAGCCCGCACGCCCAGCGCATGGGCGAGCGAATCCTGCGCGAGGAGGGTTTTGAAGTTGTCAGCCTCACCGACGGCGACGCCGCCATGCTGCGCCTGGCCGATGTCGATCCGGACCTGATCCTCGCGGACGTGTTCCTGCCTGGAAAATCCGGCTTCGATCTTTGCCGTTACGTCAAAGGCGAACCGCGCTTCAAGCACGTACGCGTGGTTCTTACCGCCGGGCTGCTGGAACCCTTCGACGAGGAAGAAGCCAAGCGCGCCGGTTGCGACGCTATTCTCAAGAAGCCCTTCGAGGCTTCGAAGCTCGTCACCACCATCGATCCGCTGGTGAAGGAAGCCCAACTGGCTCGCGGCCTGTTCGCGGACATCATCGCCTCCGCTCCGGCGGCGCCGGTTGTCGAGCCGCCTAAGCCGCCCGAGCCTCCCGCTCCCGAGATCGATCCCGAACGCGTCCGCGCCGCCATCACGCTTGCTCTCGACGCTGCCCTGCCCGCCATGATCCAGGAAATTACCGAGCGAGTCTTGATAGCATTGGGTCATTAGCACATGCCCGAAAATACATTCGATATCGTGTCCAAGATCGATCTGGCGGAAGTGAACAACGCCGTTCAGCAAGCGCTGAAAGAAATTCACCAGCGCTTCGATTTGAAGGATTCCAAGTCCGAGATCCAGCTCAACGAAAAAGACAACAAACTGGTGCTGGCCAGCCTGGACGAATTCAAATTGAAGGCCGTCACTGACGTGCTGCAACAGAAACTGGTAAAGCGCAACGTGCCGCTGAAGGGTTTGAGCTTCGGCCCGATTACGTCCGCCGCCGGATCCAGCGTCCGCCAGGAGATCACGCTGCAACAAGGCATCGCCGCCGAAAAGGCCCGCGAAATCGTGAAGACCATCAAGGACAGCAAGAAGAAGGTACAGGCGTCCATCCAGGGCGACCTGGTGCGCGTCTCCGGCAAGGATCGCGACTCATTGCAAGAGATCATCGCGCTGCTGCGCGGCCGCGACTTCGGCATCGACATGCAGTTCACCAACTATCGCTCCAATTAAGCCCCTCACCGCTAATGCCACGCCGCATCGAAAGCCTCTTTATCGATGGGCCCGCCGGAAAGCTGGAAGCCCTGCTCGAAGAGCCGGAAGATCAGGAACCGCGCCACGCCGCTCTCGTTTGTCACCCACATCCGCAGCACGGTGGCACCATGCACAACAAAGTGGTTTACCGTATCGCGCGCGGGCTGCGCCGCGCCGGAGCGGTGGTGCTGCGGTTCAACTATCGCGGCGTCAATCTGAGTGCAGGGCAGTACGACAACGGTGTCGGCGAAACCGAGGACGCGCGCGCCGCGCTGGCCCTGTTGCGCGCGCGCTATCCCGGCCTTCCATTTTCATTGGCTGGTTTTTCGTTCGGCTCGCGCATCATTCTGCGATTGGGCTGCGAAATGCCCGGCTCCGAACCACGCCCAGCCCGGCTGATCGCCGCCGGGTTTCCGGCCAATCTGTCCGACAGCCAGACATTAGGAAGATGCTCAATACCCCGAGTCTTCGTAGTGAGCACGCACGACGAATTCTGCGCAGTCCCAGCGATGGAGGCATACTTCGCCGTGCTCGGCGAACCCAAGGAGCTGATCTGGATCGAGGCTCCAGATCACTTTTTCACTGGAGCTCTGGATCAATTCGAAGACGCTGTCTACGGCGTCACCCAAACGACAAACTTCAACTCGTGAGCGTGCCAGCGCCCGGAAATTTCCCAGCAGCCGGTAGAGGGAAACTCGATGTCGTTGAGCATGAACGAGGTCTGATGATCAGGAATGAACCCGTTGGTCGTCCATGAAACATGCACCGATTCAATGCCTCCATCGAGCTTCCTGGCATCGACCCTTAGGTCCATTTGCTGTTGTGAAAGCCACCAATAATCCTTGCTGAACCATACAATCTTTCTGCGATCATAAGTGGCCTTATCGTGCTGCGTCTCCCAGACTCCGTTGTCTGGAAGTATGGTCCAGAAGTCGTCGGACCCGAAATAGAAAGTGCCGTGGCCCGGGGAGGCCTCGTAGGGCGGAGGTGGGACAACGACGTGACTCGGTGGTTCTGTGACTGCACAGGGCGGCGCGGCGTAGGCAATCGCGCTCGCGGGACGCACGATGTTCCTAGCCTGTAGCGTGCCGCATTTCGCGCTGTACCCTGCGGGCCGCGCGCTGGCTGATTAAATTAGCCACTTTTCCGAGCAGCCCGGGAATATCCTCGGGCGTGATGAGCATACGCGCCTGCGTTTGCGGCTTGGCGTGCTGTTCTTTCTGATCTTTGGCGTTCTGATAGGTGGTTACAATCGCCGTGGCCGGCTTGTAATCCATAATACGAGCGTGGGCTAGGACCTTGAGACCGGCTTCGGGCGATTCCATTTGCAGGTCGCTCAAAACCAGCTCGTACTCCTGCGCATCCAGCATTGGTATAGCTTCGGCAGCGGAAGCTGCTGAATCTACATGATATCCGCTCGCTTCCAGAACGGTTTGTAAAGTCAAGCGTGAGGTAGGGTTATCGTCTACCAATAGCACTCGAGCGAGCTCAAGCTGCGTGCACCGATTCGCTTCGCGTTCGTGTGTGATTTTCATTCGGCGCCACCCGCGTCCTAGGTATAGTGTAAACGAACACTGCGGAAATGGAAGCACAGATTTATGGTAGGCCGTTCTAGTCAGGTGGGGAATACGCGCTGGAAGATCTGGTCGATATTCCGTAACTGTCTGGAAACAGAGAAGGAATCTTCAATGGTCTGGGGGCTTAGGTACTTAGTAATCGCCTTATCGGATTCTATGGCGTTGCGGAAATCGCCGTCCTGCTCCCAGGCATTCATGGCATGGCCCTGCACCACTTTGTAAGCTTCTTCACGTAGCATTCCGGCCGCCGTGAGGTCCAGTAAAAGCTGGCCGGAAAAAACCAGGCCCCGGGTCAGGTCCAGGTTACGCTGCATTCTGGCCGGCGACACGCGCATTCCGGAAATTAACCAGATTGTTCGGGCCAGCATGTAGTCGACCGCCGAAGTGCTATCGGGCAGGATGACACGCTCCACCGACGAATGCGAAATGTCGCGCTCGTGCCAAAGCGCGACATTTTCGAAGGCCGCCTGCGCGTTGGAGCGGACCACGCGGGCCAATCCGCAAATCTGCTCCGAGGTCACCGGGTTGCGCTTGTGCGGCATAGAGGAGGAACCCTTTTGGCCCTCCGCGAACGGCTCTTCTACTTCGCGGACTTCGGTGCGCTGGAGGTGGCGGATCTCGAGCGCGATCTTTTCCAGAGTGGCCGCGATCAGCGCGAGCGTCGCGACGTAATTGGCATGGCGATCTCGCGAGATCACCTGCGACGCGATGGCGGCGGGCCGCAGACCAAGCCGCTGGCAGATACGCTCCTCGGCTTGGGGTCCGATGTGCCCGAAGGTTCCGACAGCGCCCGAAATTTTGCCCACGCGCATGCCCTCCGCGGCGGCCGAAAAGCGCGTGAAATTGCGCTGGACTTCGTCGTACCACAGCGCCAGCTTGAGACCGAACGTGATCGGCTCGGCGTGTATTCCGTGAGTTCTTCCGATCTGCACGGTATCCTTAAATTCGAACGCGCGCCTCTTCAACACCGTGGCAAGTTCGCTGATGCCGCTCAAAATCACATCCGAAGCAGCGCGCACCATCAGAGCCTGCGCGGTATCGACCACGTCGTTGGACGTGAGGCCATAATGCAGCCAGCGCGACGCACCGGCCTCGCCCGCCTCGGCCAGGCTTTCTGAAACCGCCGTGGTGAACGCGATGACGTCGTGCTTGACCTCGCGCTCGATCTCTTGAATCCGCTGCAGGCTGAAACTGGCATGCTTGCGAAGAGCGCGCGCGGCCTCCTGCGGCACGTCCTTGGTTTGCGCCAGCGCTTCGGCCGTGGCCAGCTCCACCTCCAGCCACTGCCGGTATTTGTTCTCGTCGCTCCAGATGCGGGACATTTCTGGGCGGGTGTAGCGGTCGATCATGTGCTTAATAGATGAAGACTTCGGTTTGTTGTTTCGGCTCGGCCACCACTAGCCGCGTGAAAAGCGCGCGGCGGGCGCCATCCAGCGCGCGATAGGCCAGGTTCCGCACGATCTCGGGATGATTGTTGTGCTCGCTCAGATGGCCGAGCACTAGCGTGTTAATGGTTGAGTCCAGATCGGCGCGAATGAAATCGCAGACCACGTCGTTGGACAAATGCCCCCGGCGGCCCATCACTCGCTGCTTGACGGACCAAGGGTACGGGCCGACTTTGAGCATTTCCAGATCGTGATTGGATTCGAGCACCAGCAGATCGGCGCCGCGCAAATGAAATTTGATGGAATCCGTGACGTAACCCAAATCGGTAACCAGTCCTACTTTAATTCCATGCGCGCGGAAGCAGAAGCCCACCGGATCGATAGCATCGTGCGGAATAGTGAAGCTGTCCACTTCGATATCGCCGACCACAAACGTGGTGCCGGCCTGAAAACAATCCAGGCGGGGCGTGTACTCGCCCCAAGGAATCGCCGGGGCGGTTAAGCGGGTGATGAAAATGGGAATGCCCAACTGCCGCGCGAGAGCCACCAGGCCGCTGACGTGATCGGAGTGCTCGTGCGTGATCAGGATCGCATCCAGCATTTCAGGGTCTTCGCCGATCAGGGCGAGGCGGGCGAAAATGTCGCGTTTGCTGAGGCCGGCGTCAACCAGGATGCGCGTTTTTTCGGTGCAGATGAAGGCGGAGTTCCCCGAGCTGCTGCTGGCGAGAACGCAAATTTTAACTATGACGCGCCTCCGTCGGCGTGGGGGGGGGCCCCCCGCCGGGGGGCGGCAACCGCCAAGATAGCAGGGGAAGGGGCCCCCCC
>Ga0302324_100001896_pt1 | contig 49626 bp, 59 predicted proteins | sample Palsa_T0_1_FD_201949 | JGI IMG/M metagenome (GOLD analysis project Ga0302324, IMG submission 201949) | Peat permafrost microbial communities from Stordalen Mire near Abisko, Sweden - Palsa_T0_1 | ecosystem: Environmental > Terrestrial > Soil > Palsa > Peat permafrost | place: Sweden: Abisko...
GCGGCTCCATGACAACGCCGTGGCTTACGATGCCGCAATCAGCGATATTAACGATCGCGTACTCCTCGCCAATATTGTTCGTGCGCGAGACTACGTCCCGCTCAGCCTCACGGAACTCTCGACGATCACGGGAACGCTCTCGGAGCAGGCCAGCCTCGGTTTGAGCGTGCCATTCGGTGGAAATTATGGCTCGACTCCCCGCGGCACCGCCACCCCGTCGGTGCAACTCGGCACCGCCCCGACCTTCAGCATGGCAGCCTTGAACACGCGCGGCTTCACCTTGAATATCATTCAACCGATTTCTCCCGTGTATGTCGCAAGCAAATGGAACAGCGGCATCTCCCACGAATTGTTGTTGCTGCTATTCGTAAAGAATATTCAATTTGCCGATTCTTACGCGCGATCGGCGGACGAGTGCGCACACAAGCCGGCTGGATCGGCGAATCCGGCTGATATGCCGACCGACTCTGCGCCGGGATCGACTGCCAAGCCGCTCGTTGCCTGTCACCACAAGCTCATCAACGATCCTGACATGCCAGGCGAAGAACGCGCCTTCAAAGCAGTCATTGAAGGCATGCTGCCCACGGTCGGCATCAAGGTCATGACAATTTTGGATCCCATTGGCCCGTCATTCCCGTTCTTGCCGCAAGCTGCCGCTGATGAATCGGGAAAGAAATCTGAGCAGAATCCATTGGACGCCTACACGCTCGCGACACATCTAGCGGATGGTCAGTACCACGTCAGCAACAAAGAAGAGAGCGCGGGCCGCGGCCAGCTATACCGCGTCTATGCCAACCAGGTCGCCGTGTGCGCCAACGACCCCATCAAGACGGCAGACGGTACGTTTTATATCTACCCCGTCGGCGCCGACATCGCCGCTGCTCGTCACGCCGAGTTCTCACCCGCCGCTTCGCCTCGCACTCCAATTACGCAAGACTGGGAAGAGCGGCTGGAGACCTTCAAGAGTCAATGTGCTACCGGCGCCCATCCCAGTGATCACGCCTGCCGCGGGGTGACAGCGCTGACAGAAAAGCCGAAGTCAACGAGCGGGACGAATGCGTTTGCTTCCTACTCATTGATTCGGTCGGCCCTCGGCGCCGCCCCGTCGGCAGGTGAACGCCCCGAATCGCCGCGGGCGGGCAGCCGCGTCGGCACGGACTCCGGCGGCTCTTCTGCCGCGGAAGTGGGCGCCTCGCTGCAGCAAAATCGCGTCGGCGCCTTCTTGCGGGCGGATGATTGCTATGCGGACCAAGCGATTCACGAGCCGACCATGGAGAGCGAGTTTCAGAAATACACCGAGACTCTCGGCCATATCGAATGGCGTTCGATCTCAGAGGTTTTTCAATATCTCGGCGCGGTGCTGCGTCAGGAAAAGGGGGTTACGTGGAGCGTGCCGCTCGAGCGCGACGTCGTTGGCAGCGAAGCGCAGCTCATCCCTGACACCATGTTCGTGCTTCGAGAAGAGGACAAGAAACAAGCTAAGCTGAAGGTGGCCTACGGCGGTGAAAACGTCGCCATTGGCAGCGGCTCCGTGCGCATGGCCGATCAAGTGTTCAACGATCGGAGTTTGCTGGTGTTGTCGCTGCTGAGCGAACTGGTGAATTCAGCCAAATTATCCAGCGACATCCCAGTCACGCAGCAGCTGCAAGTGCTGCCCTAACTGTCCCCCGGACCATCCAGGGGATCCTAGCTTATTGTATCGACCACTGCTGACTCGGAGCACCGGAACAGGTCGAGAGAATCAGCGGGGTAGTATCCGCCGTGCCGCTTCCCAAGACATCCAGGCATTTACCGCCGATGCCGATGATCTGCCCGTTGGAAATGCTCCACTTCTGGCTGGGTCTGCCATTGCAGGTCACAATGATGACTTGTGCGCCGTCGGCAGGCGCGCTGCCTTGCACATCCAGACAACTACCGAAGCTCGAGTTGATCTGACCGTTGCTTATCGCCCAAACCTGATTCGAGGTGTCATGGCAATGAAACAGCCGAACCTTCGTGCCATCGGAAGCCGTGCCCTCATGTTCCGGCAGGTTGACACAGGAGCCGCTGGCGCCGCCGACCAGCTGCGCCGCATGTCCCGAATTCGGAATCGCGAGCAGGACGGTCAAGATTCCAGAGAAACAATACTTGTTCATGAGTGACTCCCTATCGTGCGTCCAAGATGCATGCGGGTCGGGCCGCGCGTCAGCGAACGGTCCATAATTGACCCGGGTTTTCGTTGCACGCGAACAAAATGAGCGGCGTCTGATCAGCGGAAATCCCACCGGTCTCAGTCAGACATTTATTCCCAAGTCCTATCACCTGGCCATTGCGAATGCTCCACTGCTGGCTCGGCGCGCCGGCGCAGTTGACCAATATGATCGGCGCGCCGTCGTTCGGCGCGCCGCCCTGCACGTCGATGCAACTGCCGAAGTTTTCAGAAATGACGCCGCTCTTGATGAACCATCGCTCGTTGGGGCTGCCGTGGCACTGAACAACCACCAGAGGCGTGCCATCCGCGGTCTGCCCGTCTTGCGCATCGACGCACTCACCGTCCCTTCCTATCAGCTGCGCGCCGATGACAGGGATGGGATCGGGCACCGCCACATACGTCGTTGTGCAGGCGGTGAGGATGCAAACGATCAGCGCAAACGCGGTCAGCGAGCCAGCGGTCCTCACAACTACCAGCCGATAACCGGACCATAAACAAAGCCGTAGGGCACCCCGGATCCCCAGGGGCCCCAAGCGCCCCAGCTCCATGCCGGATCGGTATAGCTTTGAGCCGTCATGGCTTGCTCATCAGCGAGGTTTTGCTGTTGCTGATGCAATTTATAAGCGTTGTAGGCCTGTTGCGTGCCCACATACAAGCAGCCGCACACCAATGGGTCCGCAAAGACGTAGTGAACGACATCGCCGTTGACCCGTTGCACAAATTTGTGCGGCGGCAAGCGATTCAGCATCTGCTGACGCTCAGGCGTATTGGCGGGCTTGACGATGAAACCGGCGGCGGCCAGATTGTCCTCACGCTGCGCGACCATCTGACTCTCTGTCTGGCATGCCGCCAAAGACACTGTCCCAATCATCGCGACTGCTATGAGGCCGGCGAATGGGTTTCCTTTACGCGACATTTTGCTCATCCCCTTGCGTAGTGCACTTAGGACCAATTCTATCTCAATTAACCTCATGCATGCTCGTCTGCGCCCGCTCAAAGGCGTAATCGCTGATGTGTACCCAGCCTTGATAGGGCCGATCGACATCGGCAATGCACAACATTACGAGCGATACCAGCAATGTGATCGAGAACACCTGCATGGTATGGATTCTCGGGCTCGCCGATCCAAACATGCAGACAGAAACAATCGTCAGTACTCCGCCGACTAACAGCGTGCACCAAAAAATGCCCGGTATTTGGTGTGTGCTCTGCAGCAGCCGAGCACGGCGATGCAACGTCAGGGTGCTGAGCTCCGACAAGGCGTGATCTTCGGCGGTGCTTTCGGACGGAGACGCCACTTTAATGGCCATGAGCGCCCTCCACATGTTTTCATTGATTTCATGGCTATCTTCGGGCAACCGGCCTTGAGCCATGTCAGGCCAGTCGTGATCGATCACGGCGCCGGCGTAGGCCCGGGTGAGATCCTGGATTTGCGCGCGCTGCTGGGGCAAACCTTCGGCCAACCGGTAGATGTTCCTGAGCGCGTTGGCTTCCATCTCGGCATTCAACGACGCCGAGGTAAAATTAGTCCACCCGGTATAAAGCATAAAGCCCAATGTCACCGCATACGTGGTGCCAAGAACGCTCAGCTGCCATCCGATCAAATCATTCTGGGTGTGGCGGCTTGCGACGGGCCAAATGCGGTTGAGGCCTACCATAAATAACAGCGAAGCCGCCATCGTGGCCAGGACGATCAGCACATTTTGTGTCAGCGACAGCATGGAACGTCTTAGTATTAGGCCAGGCGATCTGTGATCAGTACACCCAAGGAAGATACACTCTTTAATATGACGCGTTCTGGATCCCTGCTCTGCTGTCTAACTCTGCTTCATTTCGTCGGCAACTGCAACGGAGCTTTTGCCGCCGAGCCCAGACCTGCAAAGGTGCGCATTCCCGAAAATCCCTTCGCCTACTGCTCGCGTGTAGCCACTGCCGATTCACCGGCTGGCGGCAGCTCACCGGTGCCGCGCGCTCTTGCTCCCTATTTGGCGCGAGCCCTTGGCTTGCACGCCGACGTGGAATTCACGGCAGAGAGTTATTACTGGCGCTGCATGGATGGCGCGGTATACGTATGCGCCATCGGCGCCAATCTTCCTTGCGATGCCAAGGCGGACCGCGCCAAGCGGAACGAAGGTGCCGAAAACTACTGCCGGGAATATCGCGAGGCTGCATTCGTACCGGCTTATGCAACGGGCCATGACACCATCTACGAGTGGACCTGCTCAAATGGCCGCGCGGTGCGGGGCAAGCGCACAGCCACGCTCGATCGCCGCGGCTATCGCATTGAGATCTGGCATAAGGTTTTGCGCGATTCCGAGCCCTAAGCGTTTGTGGTTTTTAGAGCCCCACATCGATTTATCGATCCTGGGCGATTGCCGTACGTGCTGAATTCTCGGAATTCGGGACTTTATCTCGCACTCGATCCAGCAACCATGCCAAGCGGTCGAACAACTCCTTAAATTTGAGGCATTGATCAACGTGACGGACTTTCACGGCCGCGTGAAAATACAAGTGGACGCTGCGAGTCGGAATGGCAGAAACTCCTTGTGTGTTCCCGTTGACTCCTGCTCCGCAAACCCGATTGCCACTAGCATGGTCATGGATCAACTGCGATGTGTGAGAACGGCCGGAATATACGCGACTATTGTTACCGACCACACCATTCGCAACGGTTCCAACCCGCGCTAGGCCATCTCAGCGGTTGCCCGGGTAACGCCCTATGCTGATACGGCGTCGCTTATCGTGCGTACGGCAGGGGAGGATTTTCTTGCTCAGTGAGCGCGAGGGGCGACCTAGAAAATTGCCCGCCCTGTTGAACCCAAGTATCAGCCCAAACGAAGATACCCTTCCGCCTTGAGAATCGCCAGACAATCACCTTAGCCAAACATGCCGTGTTCGATCTCGGCCAACTGCTCCTCGACAACGAGGGCCCCGCACTCGGTGGCAAGCAATTGCAACGGCGTGCGATCACCCAACGAGGACTTGGGTTCGCGCAGCCAAGCCGCGGCATACGCGGGTTGTCCAGCGAAGACCTGTTGGGCGCGGGCCGTGACGCGCGCGACCCGGATATTGCTACGGACTTTTCGTGCAGCCATTAGCTTTGATCGTTGCTCTTGCTACGAGACGACGGCCGCAACCAACAGCAGCGACTCGACTCTCTTTGACTATCATACCCCAAGACGCAAAAGCTGGCACTGCGAAGTCGCCCTCCCCGTAATGTACCTCAACCCGCGAGCAGTTGCTTAGTCCACCGTGATTGGCGACCATGCGATCATGTCTGATAAATTTGTAATCGCTCACGCAGCGAAAACACGCCTCCGCCAACCATCACCCGCAGCAAAGTACACGGCGTGCATTTCTTCGCATCGTGACCGGACATGACTCCAGGTCGAAATGATCCTTGTCTCTGCGGAAGTGGCAAGAAGTACAAACACTGTTGTCTGCGCGCGGCGATCAGCTCCTCCGACTCATCGGAAGCGCTCGCCTGGCGGCGGGTGCGGCGTGCGCTGGACGAATTCGCCATGGCGAGCACGATGCTCCCTTTTGTGGCCGAAACGTACGGTCCCGACGCACTTGAAGAAGCCTGGGAAGAATTCTCCGGCGCGGAAGAACCTTTTGATCCCGAGACTCCGCACATCCAGGTCTTCATGCCGTGGTTCTTTCATCGCTGGACGCCGGATCCCTACAGCACCGAAGTGGCGGACACCGCGCTTCACGAACGCAGCCCGACCGCGCTTTTTCTCGAACGCAAGGGTGCACGGCTGGACCCGCTGATACGACGATACCTGGGGTCATGCCTTAAGGCCCCTTTTAGTTTCCACGAGATTCTGCACTGCGATCCCGGACACGGGTTTCAGGCCCGCGATCTTTTCACGGGCGAGGAACGGAAAGTCCTCGAACGGTCGGCAACGCAGGGGATGCAACCGGGCGATATCGTATTCGGCCAGCTGGTCACGGCGGAGGGCATCACCATCCTGGAGGCCGCCTCTCTTTGCTTTATCCCGCCGATCTACAAGATCGAACTCATCGATTTTCGCAAGGAACTGCTGCGCGGCGCGCCCGGTTTCACCGCCGAAACCCTTTGTGACTGGGACCTCGAGCTCATCGAGCATTACCTCGATATCATGGACAAGGTGCTGCATCCTGAAGTTCCGAAACTTCACAACACCGATGGCGAGCCGCTGGTGATGCACCGCCTCGTGTTCGACATCGAGTCTCCCGAGAAAGTGCTCGATGCGCTCAAGCCGCTCGATTCAGGCCGGTCCGAGGAGGAGATCATCTCCGCCACGAAGCGTACGGCGCGCGGCGACTTCAAAAGCGTGGAATTCAACTGGACGAAGGCTGGCAATCAATTGCACAAGGATTGGTCCTCCACGATCGTCGGCCACATCGAGATCAAGGGACGGCGACTGGTAGCCGAAGTCAATTCGACGGGCCGGGCGCAGGAATTCAAGACCCTGGTCGAGGAGCGGCTGGGAGCTGAGGCGCGGCTTCGCGCTGACCGCATCCAGTCGGTCGAAAAAATGTTGACCGAGCGCAAGCGCGCCGGCCAAGGGACTTCAGTCCTGGAGGCGGAATCAGAATCCGACGCGCTCGCGCAGCACCCTGAGGTGCAGGCCCGCGTGCAACAGATGATGGCTGAGCACTTCGAAAGCTGGGTGACCGAGAAGATTCCAGCGCTAAACGGGCAAACGCCGCTCGAGGCAGTACTCGATCCAGGCGGCCGCGAGAAAGTCATCGCGCTCGTCATCGAGGCAGAGCGCGGTGCGCGCCGCATGAAACCCCCTGTGGATCCAGTCACCCTGCGCCGAGTTCGAGAACGACTGGGGCTCGCAGACGATTGAGATGTGTTTTCCCGCCCTGGAAATCGCACTCGCAGTAAGCCTGTGGCGGATTTCCCGGGGTCGCATCGATAGAAGGCGGTCCAACGCAGGCCAATTGGCTCCATAATCAAAGTTCTTGCTATTTTATGGCAGAAAATAGAGTGGGGTTCTGGAGGCCTTCGATGCAGAGCTTGAACATTTCTTTGCCGGAACCGCTCAAGGAATTCGTCGATGGACAGATCGCGGCCGGGCGCTATGGCAGTGCCAGCGAGTACATGTGCGAGCTCATTCGCGCCGATGAGAAGTGCAAGGCCGAAGAGCGCCTAGAGACGCTGCTCCTCGAGGGGCTACAGAGCGCCGAGACGGAATTGACTCCGGCCGATTGGAGTGAGATTCGCCAGGAGGCCATCGCGCAGATGAAGACTTGACGACATCGGCAATAGAAACGTCTACAAGCGGGGCGACGCCACCAACGCTGCGGCGAGAGACGCGCATTGCGCGTGAACGGCACGCCAGTTATTCCAAGGCGCAACGATGCCTTTGTATTCCGACAGATCAATATCGGTGAGATCATAGGGATCGGGCAGTGATAGCTTGACTACGACGGCGGTGAGCAGGTCGCCCGCTTGGTCCTTAAATTCGGCATAGAATTCGTTCATGCGCTCGAGCGCTGCCGCGCTTTTTGTCAGGCCGATATGGTGGGAAAGTGCCGCAACGTCGAGATAGTCTCGGGTGGCATTGCGATCAACCACGAGAAAGGTCTTGATGCGCAGCGTCTCCTCAATCGTTGGCAATCGAATGCGGCGCCCATCCTGCACAACGACCTCCGTCGTTTCGAGCGGCGCAGAGCGTCGCTGGTTGCGCAGTCCGGCAGCGATCTTGTTGACATTTCCCAGCACCATTTTGCCCTTAACACGACGGTGTGTGTGCCAGCCGGCGATGGATTCCAAGGCGCGAATGGCCGCGTCGTAGTTCTTTGCCAGGTCTTTGACGACGTGATCATGGTCAAAGGAAATGCGATGGCCGGCGTGCACGGCCGCGGCGGTACCTCCCACCAGGATGGCGGCGGGTATTTTCGCCTGCAGCAGCGCGGCATGCGCGAGGAGGGTTTCCCAGTCGGGGATTTCCGTTTTCTTGGTCACTCGGCAGCAGCGTCGTGCGGTTTGCCTGGGAGCTTGCGCAATAGTGCGGCAAAGGCTCGCGCTTTCGAGTCACGCTTACCGAGCGTTTGAGCCACGTCAGTCACTCGGCGGGCGATGCGACCGGTCTTATCGGCATTCATCGCTTGAAGGAGTTTGCGCCAGGTACTAATAGTGCCCCGGGTGATGATGTCATCGATAGCTGCCTTGGTGAGCTCGCGGCCGGCTACCTCTGAGAGATGCCGATGCGCCATCAAGGGTTGCTTGAGTTCCAGTGGCCGGGCTTCGAGCACGAGATCCACGGCGGCACAGAGCCGAGCTACTCGTTCAAGCCCGAGTTCGGGTAGCTTGCCGGCCTCGAGGGCCGCCAAGGTTGAGCGGCCGACCGCTGCTTGAGCGGCTAGTTGGGTGAGCGTCAGGCCTTTGGCGCGCCGCCGCTCGGCGATGAGATGGCCAATGGTTTGCAAGTTCATTAGTCCAGTATATTGGATTCTTACCGGAAAAGTCTAGTATATTAGACCTATATCTACCTCAAAGTGCAGGGCATCCGGGAAGGAACTGACACCCACCGTAAGGCATCCACCATTCGATCTGCGGCAGCGATATTCGCTCGTACCGCGATACGAGCACCGGGGAATCCGGCGCTTGGTGTACGGGGAATTATTTGATTTGCACGGCTCAATGGACTACGACCCCCGACTACGAATCAATGCTATTTCCCGATCTGTGAAAAAGGGGTTTACCCACGGGCACCTGCGTACATGACAACGAGTGAAGAAGATACCGTCCGGTTGACCATATTCCTACCCAAGGATACGGATCTGTTGCTGCGGACCCATCTGGCACGAGTTGGCATGTGCAAAAGCGCGATTTCGAAATTTGTCGCCGATACGGTGCGCTGGCAACTCTTTCACCTCAATCTTGAAGCAGCGCAAGCGCACAACCTCGATGTGTCATCCGAGCAGATTGAGGACGAGATCGGAACAGGCGCTCGTCGAAGCGCGCAAGGAACGCTTTGCAAAACATGCGTGATGCGCGGCTTGTTCTCGACCCGAACATCCTGCTGATCGGCCTTATTAAGCGACATGGACGACGCCTGCACAACTGATCGCGGCTGGCGTGAGCGTCGGTACGATCTCCTCGCTTCCGCCGGCGTCGTCCCTGGTCAGCAATGTTTGGGCGTTAGTTGCAGCGCGGCCTTCTGCGGTTGCTCACTGATCCGCCGGACATCAACTTTAGGCACCGGACAGCCACTTTTGGATCTGACATTCGCCGGAAATCAAAAAGGCGTTAGGTGTGATAAGCAACGCCTCGTTATCACACGCCGCGTCGGCCGACTTGCCCGTTCTGTCTTTAATAGCAAACTTCAAGTGGCACTCGGGGGTAAGCGCGAGGGTAGCTTGCATTTAGCCGTTTCTGAGACGTTCAGATTCGTGACATCTCGGGGATCAACTCCATTCCCGATTTCGAGATTGAACACTCCTGTGTGTGGGCCAGTCATAGCCGAGGCTAACCAAACGCGCGCGATACCGGGTACCGGCAGCAGGTTAGAAATTTTCTCGCTTATCCCGCGTCGACCTCAGTTCCGACGCGCAGCTTATCAAGGTAACCCGCGTACGCGAAGGTCCGATCGCGCTGCTTGCCTGTTGTCTCGGTGAGCACACCCAAGTCCTCCAGGAGGTGAACGGCCTTGCCGGCGGTTGGCTTCGTCGTCTTGAGTAATTTGACGACAGTAGGAATGGTGACGACAGGGTGGGTCGGCAACTGGTCTAGTAGTCGTACGGCCATAACCGAGGCGCCCGGCGCGACCAGTAGGCGTCGTCGATCCTCGCTGACGAGGGCGAATACCTCGCGAGCAGCAATGACGGCCTCTTCCGCGGTCGTCTCGACTCCTTCCAGGAAAAAGCCCATCCAGGCTTCCCAGTCGCCGGTTCTTCGCACCTCACCAAGCAGTCGGTAATACTCTGCCCGGTGGCGCTTAAAGAAGAGACTTAGATAGAGGAGCGGCGAGGACAGCAGCTTCCAATGCTCGAGCAGCAAGGTAACGAGCAGCCGACCGATACGCCCATTACCGTCGAGGTAAGGATGAATGGTCTCAAACTGAACGTGCGCTAACCCGATACGAACCAGCGGCGGCAACCCACCCTTCGCATGAAGATAGTTCTCAAGGTCCGCCAGGAGCGCCGGCAACTCCTCGGGTGGGGCGGGGACGAATACGGCGTTGCCCGGGCGTGTCCCGCCTATCCAGTTCTGAGTGCGCCGAATTTCGCCTGGCTGCTTGTTGGCGCCGCGGACTCCGCGCATCAGACGACGATGAGCCTCATTCAGTAAACGAATGGAGATGGGCAGCCCGCGAGAGCCCATAATCTGCGATCTTGCATACTTGATGGCGTCGAGGTAGTTGCAGACCTCATGTACGTCCTCAACAGCAACTCTGGTTGCTTGTTCCGCTTCGAACTCGAGAAGGTCTATGAGCGTGGCCTGTGTACCTTCAATCTGCGAGGAGATGACGGCCTCTTTGCGCACAAAGGCGTAGATAAACAAGTCGAGCGAAGGCACCATCTCGCCGGCTACCTCGAGACGTGCAAGCGCATGTTCCGCGCGGGCGAGCGTCGTTGCAAGTTCTCCGTCCAAGCTCAGTGGTGGGTCACGGGGCGGAAGTGGGTAGGGGACAAATGTGGCGATGGCCTCGCCCGCAACGGTCCTCTTTGCTACTTTGCCAGTGGCGCGCATGTCAGATCCTCTAGAAAGGCATTCCTTACCAAGATTCTGAGTTAGTAAAGGAGCATTGTCTAGTGAGAACCGCTAGTAAAGGTCCTATCGAACCTGAGAACCCCAGGATTGGATCCGAACGACTATGCAAAATAGGAGACTAAAAATCGGGAGGAATTTTGGCCGAGTGTCCGGGGTTCAGTAGCCGTTTCCCACGAAATCAACTGTGGGTAACAGCGCGGGCAACTCAGTTTCCGATCGCTCATGAACGCTGTAATTAATAGGCTTTCCGCGCATTGTTCAATTCCCTCCCTGCCACTATTTTCAATTAAAGCAGTTACTTATAAGGTCGCTGAGTCCTTCAAAATCACCCCCGACACTCGGACGAAAAGTCCGCGTGTCTAGGTCGACGTCAATCATTCTCTGGTCGGCTGTACAAAATGTACGATTTAGCTATAATGAACGAAATGACCCATGGAGCGAGAAATGCGCTTTATATCCGCGACTGATGCAAAACAAAACTTCGCGGCGCTCTTAGATGACGCGCAGCGAGGACCGGTGGTGATTCGCCGCCAATCGCGCGATCAAGCAGTCGTTATCTCGCCGCAAGAATACGCGCGTCTGCGCGGGCTGGCTGTTGTCGACTTTCAAGCCTTCTGTGATCGCGTAGGCCAAACGGCCGTTGAGCGCGGGCTGACCGAGCGAAAGCTCGCCTCGTTGCTGCGTACGGATGACTAAACGGGTCATCCTGGATACGAATGTACTCCTCAGCCGGCTGTTGCTTCCTGACTCTAAGACAGCGCGCGTCGTTCGTCGGTTTCTAGATCACGCGCAGCCCATAGTGTCTGAGGAAACATTGAGGGAGCTGGCCGAGACGCTGTCGCGGCCGAAATTTGATCCCTACGTATCTCGGCCGGATCGTCAGAGGTTCTTTGAACTCTTTGCGCGGGTCGCCGAATGGGTCCCGGTCACGACCACCATTCGGCGCTGTCGGGATCCGAAGGATGATAAGTTTCTCGAACTCGCGGTAGACGGCAACGTGGATTGGATCATCACCGGGGATAAAGACCTGTTGAAGCTGTCGCCGTTTCAATCAACACTAATTCTGACTCCGTCGGCGGCGCTGGTCTTGCCGGACACCGCATTCTCATGAAACCGCGCGCAGCATTTGCTTCGCGCGCCTAAAGTTAAGTATTTCGAGGTGGCCCCATTTCGAGTTTGTCCACGAACGCCGTCTTCTTAAGCTACGCCTCTCAAGACGCTGAGGCGGCTCGGCGCGTTTGCGAGGCACTGCGCGGCGCCGGCATTGAGGTCTGGTTTGACCAGAGCGAGTTGCGCGGCGGCGAAGCCTGGGATGTGTCAATCCGCAGGCAGATCAAAAGCTGCAAGTTGTTCCTGCCGATCATCTCGGTCAATACACAGGCGCGCGAAGAGGGTTACTTCCGGCGCGAGTGGAATCTGGCGGTCAGCCGCACGCTGGATATGGCCGAGGATACGGCATTCCTGCTGCCCGTCGTGATTGATTCGACGCACGACGCAGATGCCCGCGTGCCTGAGAAATTTCGGGAGGTGCAATGGACGCGCCTGCCCAAGGGTGAAACACCCGCCAGCTTTGTCGAGCGCGTACGGGGACTCGTGTCGAAAAACACCGAGCAGCCTTCGGCGCTGGTTGGCACCTCGCCGCAATCCACGATAACCACGAACGCCAACCGCAGTGAAAAGCGGCCGCCCCCCGTGCATCCGAATCAGAGCCGATCGCGCGGATTCAGGTACCTGAGAATTGCATTGCCGACGCTGTTGCTCGCCGTGGCCGCCATCACCCTGATCCCGCCGTGGGTACAGAAGGAACGGGCCAGGAACGACGTATTGCCTGCTATCCAGGACATGGCAGGCAAGATGTTTCGCAGCAACCGGAAGATATTCGACATGGCCGTGACGGCGGAGAAATACCTGCCTAACGATCCGACGCTGGCCAAATTGTGGCCGTCGATCGCCACCACGATGTCGATCGAAACCGAGCCCGCCGACGCCGAGGTTTATTGGAAAGATTACGACACCCCTGCCGCTGGGTGGAGATTCTCTGGTGTGAGTCCGCTGAAAGAGGTCAAGGTGCCGCGCGATTACCTGCGCTTGGAAATTAGAAAAGCGGGCTTTCAGACCATTGACCTCGCCATGCCGAGCTTCTCGCTTGGGATCCGGCCCATCGTGCAACATCTGAAATTGGATCCGCTCGGCAGCCTTCCGCAGAACATGGTGCGGATCCCGAAGTCAACGACCGACGTGGAGATCGTCGGTCTAGAGAAATACGGCCCCAAGGAAGTGCCCGAATTTCTGATCGACAAGTTCGAGGTCACGAACCTGCAATACAAAGCCTTCATGGATGCGGGCGGGTATAGCAACACGGCGTATTGGAATGTTCCGATTGTCGAGGCCAGTAAGGTGATTCCCTTGAGCACCGCGCTCAAGAAATTCACGGACCGAACGGGGCGACAGGGACCGTCAACCTGGGAAGCGGGAAGCTACCCCGACGGCACCGAGAATCACCCTGTGACTGGCGTGTCCTGGTACGAGGCTGCGGCTTACGCGGCCTATGCGCACAAGCAGTTGCCGACCGTATTTCACTGGGCGGCGGTGGCGGACACTTGGCGTTCGGAATTCTTGCTGCCATTGAGTAATTTTAATGGCAAGTCGACGAGTGTGGTAGGCAGTCTCGCCGGACTCAGTTCGTACGGCGTCTATGATCTTGCGGGAAACGCGCGCGAGTGGACATTCAATCAGAGCGGTGACCCAGATTAGCGCTTCATTCTGGGCGGCGGTTGGAACGATCCCTCGTACGCGTTCAACGATAGTTTTACGCAGCCGGCATTGGACAGAAGCGAATCCAACGGCTTCAGATGCATCAAGCAGATCGCCGAGGACTCAGCGTTGATCGCGCTGATGCAGTCGTTGTCGAAGGACATCAGGGACTACTCCAAGGAAAAGCCGGTAAGCGATGCCACTTTCGCGAGTTTCTCCCGGCAATTCGTCTATGACAAGACTCCGCTTCGTGCAACGATCGACAAGACCATGGAGAGCGAGGCCTGGAAGGCCGACGTCGTATCGATCGATGCCGGCTACAACAACGATCGACTCATACTCTACGTCTTCTTGCCGAAAACCTACTCGGCTCCACTCCAGCCGGTGGTCTTTTTCCCGGGTTCCAATGGAATTCACGAGAGCAAATTTGACCCGGCGCTGATCAACAGTCGGCTGCTCTTCATCATGAAAAGTGGACGGGCCCTTATCTTCCCGATTTACAAGGGCACCTATGAGCGCCAGGACGACTTGAAGTCCGATTTGCAGGAGGAAACCGTCCGTTACAAGGACCACGTGGTCATGTGGGGGAAGGAGTACTCCAGAACCATCGACTATCTTGAGTCTCGAAAAGACATGCAGGCGGATAAGGTCGCGTACCTCGGCATCAGCTGGGGAGGATTCATGGGCGGAATCATTCCGGCCGTGGAGAGGCGCATCAAAGTTGTTGTGTTGAACGTCGGCGGGATGGGGATGGAGAAAGCTTTGCCGGAAGCGGATCAGATCAACTATCTGCCAAGAGTGACACAACCGGTGCTTATGCTGAACGGAAAATACGACATGTTCTTCCCGGTGGAAACGGCACAGAAGCCAATGTTCCGCTTCCTGGGGACTCCCGAAGAGCGCAAGAAAATGATTGTTTACGATTCAGGGCATCTGGTCCCGCAGACTGAGTTCATCAAGGAGACCCTCTCTTGGTTCGATTCGTACCTCGGACCCACTCGATGAAGTTTGAAGGCTCGCTCGTTCTCGCCGCCGGGCGCGGTTCGTCTTAACTTTCAGCCAATTCGCGGGTCCTATTTGCCTTGTGCCTAAAACGTGACCAACTCAGATTGGGTGTGCCAGGATTGTGCCTTGGTGTGCCTGGGAAAGGGTCGGCAAGACGCTGCAAGTGGTTGATTGATAAACCCCTGGAACACCCGGCAGCGGGCTGAAAATCCGCGTGTCGGGGGTTCAATTCCCTCCCTGTCAGATCTTTGCCAGTCTCTCGACTGTGTCGGGATATCTCTCAACCATTCGGATCAATAAAGCTGCTTGCGCGTTAGGGCGGGCGCGCTCTTGCTCCCAGTTTTCGAGAGTACGTACATTGGTTCGCAGATATCTTGCGAATAGCGCACGAGATAAGTTCATGCGCTCACGTAACGCCGATAGCTCTTTCGCGGTCATTTTTGGTGTGGCCTTAGTTTGAACGACATAGGTGCGCAGAGTGCGCTTGCCGATTCGTGCCGGTCTTTCAGGGCCGGCAGTCGGAAGGTCCGGTGGTTGATGCGGGCCTAAAGGTCTTCGCGGAGTCGGCCCGCGCGCACCGCTTCGCGTAGATCCTTATTGGTACCGGCGGTTAGTTGGTCCGGGGTCCGCTTAATAGTTGTCCGCACGGCGACAAACGGAGAAGCTCGTCGGTTGATCCAGCAGTGGTGTTGTGTATTTCGCAAAATGCCTCACAGTGCCAGGGTGCATCGCGCGTTCCGCAGTTTGGTGATCGTGAACCCGACGTCGGCGGCGGGTGCGGCCGGCCGACGCTGGGACCGCATCGCGAAGCTCTTGCGCGATGCGCTCGGAGATTTCGAACACATGGTGACGCGATCTCCCTATGAAGCCACGTCGTTGTCAAGTGCCGGACTGCGCGAGGGCTACGAGATGATCGTCGCGGTCGGCGGCGACGGTACTCTCAATGAAGTCGCGCAAGGGTTTTTTGAAGGCGCTGCACCGCTCGCCCGCGAGGCGGTGCTCGGAGTCGTGGCAGTCGGTACTGGTTCCGATTTCGGCAGAACGCTGAATCAAACAGACCTCGAGTCCGCCTGCGCCCGGCTTGCGGGCCGCTGCACGAGGCGCATCGACATCGGACTGGTGCGCTTCAGCGGTCACGATGGCGGGCTGACAACACGTATCTTTATCAATGTGGTTTCGTTCGGCGTTAGTGGCTTGGTCGCTCGTTTTGTCGATCCGCGATTCAAGGCGTTAAGCGGCCGAGCGGCGTTTACGCTCGCAACGCTGCGTGCGATGGCGACACACCGCGACCAAACTGTCACGCTTCAATTCGACGACGCTCCGGAACGATCGCTGTCGATCACCAACTGCGCCTTCGGCAATGGCCGATTCTTCGGTGCCGGCATGCAAGTTGCGCCGGAAGCGCGGTTGGATGATGGTCAACTCGACGTGACGATCTGGTCGGGATTCAGTCTTATGGATTTCGTGCGCAAACGGCGCACATTGTATGACGGCAGTCATGTGCGCGAGCCGGGCGTAGAGGTGCTGCGAATCCGCCGCGCGAGGGCGACGGGCGACTCGAACGTCTTACTCGAAATTGACGGCGAAAGTGCCGGCACTTTGCCGGTGCAGATCGAAGTATTGCCGGGGCGATTAGGCTAAAGGTGTGAGGTGGCCGCGCTTAGCCCGGCGGGCGAGCAGGTTGCGTAGGATATTGTCGTTAGCGGAGGCGGGCGAGGATTCCGACGGACTGACGTAGATCGATGCGGCGGGTCCAACAAAAAGAGGGGGCGACCTAAAGCCAATTCGGCAGCAATGCGTGGCCGGCAATCGCCTGAATAAATAGCGCAATCGCCAGCGCCGAATATGCCGCTGAGCCCGCAATCAGCGTCTGCCACCTGAGTCGTTGCGACATTCCGGTGACCAGCAAACCGAGTAAGGGAATCGCCTGCTGGGCATGTATTCCCAGAAAGTGCGCGATCCGCAGGTCGCCGCCCGCTCGATTCCACCCGAAAATGAGCGAGTGCCCGCCAACGGGCCCAACATTATGGCCGGGCTGCTGTGCCATATAGATACCGAAGCCCCCGCCCAGAACAAAACACAGCACCAGGCCTATCACGACAGCCGCGGCGTAGTCGGCGCGCAGTCCAACGACAGGACGACGCCAAATTTCCCATGCGAGCGGTAAGCACGCGGCGACCAGGGAAATGGCGCCGACGCCCATCAACCCGTACATGATTTCGTAAAACACGCTGGAGTGGTTGAAATGAGAAGCAAGTCCATGACCCGCCTGCCAGGAGATGTAAATGATCTCAAAGCTGCCCGCCGCCAGAATGATTGCGACAATACCGCGCAGGCGCCAGTTAGTGCGTCGGTCGGGCTGAACGTAGCCGAAATACCAAGCGGTCGTCAGGGCAAACACGGCCACTGAAAAGACAAATTTGGTTGGCTTCGCCCACACATCGACGCCGTCAAACGTACGTGAGTCAATGACCTGCAACGTCAACATCAAAGGGGTTAGTAAGAGGAGCAGCAGCCCGTAAGCGGCCAACACGCGCTGGCGATGAAGTAGCTCGCGCAGAATGGCAGTCATGACACGTGAGCGGTGGCGCGTCGGGGCAAGAACAGCGCCCGCATAATCAGATAGAGCAGAAATCCAAGCGGTCCGAGCATGAAGGTCACCGGCAGCCACACAAGCAACAGCAGCGGGTGTAATCCCTCCCGCGTACCTTGCCGCACGATCCACGTGCCCACAAACAAGTCGAATGCCAAGTAGTGTAGCCAGCCCGCAGTGAGTGCCGAATCATTCGCGAACAAGGTGCGCACTGCGGTCACAGAGCCGAATCCGCCACCGGGCGTCTGTGCGAATCCATTCCAGATGCAATACAAATAAATGAGCGCGAAGAATCCCGGCACCCAGTATCCAGTTATGCGCTGAGTCCAGATACGCATGGCTGAGACGAAAAGAGAAACCGCGAGCGTGATCCAACACAGCATGGCAATGGTATTGGCGATGGAAAATATCTGCGCTGGTGCCGGCATGCTTGCTTCTGCCTTGCAGTAAGTGAGGATCGGTAGAGTATAACGCCCTCCGAATTGCGCGCGAACGTGATAGTCGACAGCCGACTGGGTGGATCGATTCCTTGTCGTCGGGATCGCCGTGGAGGTGCGGAGCAAGTAGACACTCTCGGGGCCGCTGTAAATCCGTCCCTGGAAGCTGCTGGCAAACCGTCCAGGGTTTGCACGCCCCTTCTAGTGCTTACTTGCTCCGCATCCCTGAGCTCGCACATTCCCTCCAACTAGGAATCGATCCACTTGCCGTGCACGCGACCATACTCGATGCCCGCAATTGCTTTACCATCGGCGGGGCGAAGAAAAAGGGGCCCGGAGGGCCCCTAAGAAGTTGGCGGTGAGGTTTACTTGCCGTTTCGACCGTTGTTGTCGTCAGTGTCAGCTGGTAGTACCACTAACCGACCGTCGATCGGGAATGCTTTTAGTTCGACGGAGAATCCCAGGCCTTCCTTGTGCGGGAAGGCGGGCCCAATCTTGGTCCGCTTCTTCTGTGTCTTGCCGTCCCTTTCGTATTCCTCGACGGTAAAGACGTTGAGGTAGGTGGGTGAGGGCGCCGGTGCAGGTTCTACCGGGATCCGGGTTTGGGCTTGGTTTTGATTGCGATTGTTCATCTGAATTACTCCTAAGTTAGATGTTTGGACTTTCATCGCTCCGGAAATTCGAAGCGATGGAGAGGAGATTCGGCAGCGTAATAGCGCCGAGCGCACATGGTCGTGGAATAAATAGTCCGTTGATTTAGATTCGAGCAGGCGGAGTGCAAAATACGACGTTTACGTCTGGCACTCCGGATGCAGCGCCATCGAGAAAACAACAAAAGCGGGAGAATCGATCACGGACGCTTTATGCCGGGTACGCCCGCCGCGCGAAAGCTCATTGCGCTGAAGTCTCGCTTCGTTCGGCGCGCGATGCCGATGATGGCCGAACCTGAAGCTTAGGTAGACGGAGAAACGGAAAAGACAAAACACTCTATATAAGGAGTCGTGAGGGCTCGCAATCAGAGCGTTCGCGTAGCCGTCGGACTTGCTACAGGAGGTAGCAACGGATTCGAACGCTCGGGCGAAGAGTCCGGAAGGCGGACCAGAGTCACGCTTCTGGCCCGCCGTGCCGGGCGAGGGCAGTACGCCCGAACGGCCGACCAAGAATGTCAGCCGAAGAACACGAGTCCACGAAGAATACCGACTAGATGTAATAGCCTGTCAGAGTGCAGTTGACGCCCACGGCACTCGGTGGCCCAACTATAACCACCTGTATCGTCGGTTGCTGCCCGGTCTCGAAGAAGGCATAAGGATCGCTGACGGCAGTGTAGAAACTCTCGCCGTCTATGTCGGCATTCTTGTTGATCGGGAAGTATGACGGTATTTGCAACGTGCTATCGGAAAGAGAAACGTACCAAATGAATTGTGAATCGACAGCCACTACCCAACATGACGCGTGAAGAATCACTGTACGAGCGGTAGTGATTGCCGGGAAAGCCAGCAAGCACGGTTGAGGTGAGGATCCGCACTGTAAGAACGCAGTCTGTTGATATGGGTGTCTACCCGGGTCGGCGACATTTCTTACATCGATCGCGTCAGCTGCCGCGGCTACGCCTGACATGAGGATAGCGCTTGCCACCAGCCCCGCAATTGACAGTCGCTTGCCGATTGATAGATTCACCATATTAATTATCCTGATTGAAGGGGATTCAATTGGAAGAACCGGATCTTGGCCGTCTTCCCGCCATCATCCACAAAAAAAGGAGTCTCCATACCTGCATAGCAAGGTGGAGTAACCGCGGCCTTAACTGGCATGCACCTCACCCTTCCGGCGTTCGACGACTAAACCCGATGCCGATGATGGCCGAACCTTAGATTCGGAGTTATGGAAGAGGACAAACACTCTATATGTATGGAGTAAGAACAAGCGCGATTGAGACGAGCGCCGATCCCACACTTAGGAGCGCAGTTACTCGGCCTTCGGCCTCGCCCTCCGGGCCGCCGTCGACGGGGTCTCCGGCGTTCAACGCGCCAGGCAGGGCGCGTTAGTCGGCGCTGTCGCGCCAAGAAAGGAGGCGCCAGGGTAGGTGAGGCTGAAGTCGCAGCATTCGAGCGCAAATTGCTACAGGGAAGTAGCAACGGACGACGGTCCGTAAGGGTGAGATCGGATGTGTTGTCGAGGAGATCCAAAATCTCGTCGAACCGATCGAACGCCGAGACATGGGCGAGCAACACTGTGGCGAGCGCCACTACAGGGAAGTAGTGGCAGGTCCGTGAGCGGAGCAGGAATGCGAAGCGAGTCGGGCTCGGCTGGGCCTCAGCGAGGCAGGAGCCGAAGCGTAAGCGGTCGGGCTCGCACGCCTGACTCGCCGGTGCCGGGCGAGTACAAGGACGTACGAACAGCCCGACCGACGAACAAGCTACGCCGCGTAGCAGGAAGCGTGGCGAGCGGCCGTTGAACCGGCTCGGTCGGGTAGGCGGAAGGCCGGTACTATTGAAAACGCGCTATGCGCTGATAATAAGTGTGTCATGTCGGAGGGCTTAAATAATGAGTGACGTAAAACTAAACCCCTGTGGGTTCTGCGGCAGCACCAATATGCAGAGCGACTGCTACAGCGCCGCATTCAGCGTTGCTGTTTCCTCCCAGGACTGTTTCGATTATTGCAAGGATTGCGACGCTCAAGGGCCGGCCGCCAGCGATGTCTCCGAGGCGCACCACCTGTGGAATGGGCGCGAACAGGGCGGCTTAGCAAAGTGAGCGACCAGCACGCTATCCTGTCAACAGGAGCCGTGTTTTGGAGGACAGTCTAAGAGAGCAGGCTGGGGAGACGCTTGCGGCGTACGGGAAGTTGTTAGCAAGTTGAACGGCAGTCCTCAAGGCACGCTAGCTTTGATTAGTGCTGTGATCTTGAATTGTGACCGTCGACGCTCAGGCCTTCTGTTCGGCCGTCTTTCTGTGCTTGAGCGGCCGCACAAGATTTCGCAAACGCTTTGGTTTGTCGACAATTTCGTTGGGACCTAAGAATTGAAGCATCGACTCACCGTCATGCGCATTTTCGGCGATCACTTTGAGCGCCACAAGAATGGGTGTGGCAAGAATGACACCTGCCACTCCCCAGAATATGCCACCAAACCAGAGGCCGAGAAAAATTAGGAGGGGATTGACCTCCATACGCCTGCCCACTAGGAGAGGTTGGATAATCTGGCCTTCAATCACGGCGAGCGCGAGATCGCTAAAAGCGACGCCGAACACCTGGCCGAGGCCGTCGAACGTGACGAACGCCACTAGTGTCACTGCCATGAGAGTGACCGTGGCGCCGGCATAGGGAATGAAATTAACCGTGGCAGCGAGTGCGCCCCAAAGATACGGGGTTGGCATTCCCCAAGCCATCATGAGGAGCGTTGTCGCGACACCTAAACCTACGTTGATCAGCGCCGTGGTCACATAGAAATGGCCCACTTGTGCACGTACTTTCTCAATATAGTTTTGGACATGATTGGCCTTTAGATGATCAAAAAATGCGGCAGTCATTCTGGCTGCCATTGGCGGGCCGCCAGCAAGCAAAAACAGGGTAATGATCAGAAATGTAGCCAAGCCAATGGCATAGTCACGAAGCGTCGCAAGAACGGCGCGGGGTGCGTCTGCCTGGGCTACCGCTACCGTGGCGGGCTGGCCGGCGGCGGGTACCGCCGCCACTTGCGTCGCCCTATCGGTGAGTTCCTCAAGACGGGTCATCAGCCGAGCGACTGGGGTCACTTTTTTCTGAATCGTTGCCAGAGTATGAGGCGCCGACGCATACCATTGCTGGCTGGGGGTCCATACGAGTGCGACCAATCCGGCCGCGACGGCGAGTGTGGTCGCCAAAATGAGCAGGGCGCTCAAGCCCCTTGGAAGTCCCAAGCGAAAGAGCATTTCCACTGGACTCGATAGGATTAACGCGGCCAGCAATGCTAGAGCGACAGGAATAAAGGCGCTGTGCCCGATATAAAGAATTGCGCCAATCAGAACAATGAGAATTCCCTTGCCGGCATTGAAAGTTCGAACGGTCGCTAGGGTTTTGGGAAGACGGTCAAAAGGGTTCGTTGTCATTATTGTTAACCCGTTCAAGTGCTAAAGAATGATCTTATTCTGACATGGCGATCGCAAGACATGCGGCAGTTCACGCTCCGATGTAGGTGCATGCTTACGCAGGGTGAAAAGTAGAAAAGTAGTGTGATTCGATCAGTGTAGGACGCGGGCTGAGAATAGAGGTCGCTAAAGATGACATTTTCACAAAACCTGGGAAATGTCATGGGATTGCCTGGGTTACATGCAGGATCGCTGACGTTGACCAAATGCCGCTCGCTGCGGGAGGCTTCGAATATGCCTAGTCAAGCGCGCTCGATCGCCTCACTCACCATTTCATTCGGTTTGGTCGCGATTCCTGTAAAGCTTTATTCTGCCACCGTCGCTTCGGAGCGCATCTCTTTCAATCTGTTGCGGCAAAAAGACGGCTCACGGGTCAAGCAGCAATACATTGCGGTCAGCGACGGCCAATTGGTGGAGCGATCTGAGATGGTCAAAGGTTTCGAATTCGCCAAGGATCAATACGTTCAATTCACGGCCACCGAAATCAAGGCGCTCGAAGAGGCGACCACGCACTCAATCGATATCAGCGAATTCGTTCCTTTGGATTCGGTCGATCCGGTTTATTTTGGTGGGACCTATTATCTCGCTCCGGATAAGGGCGGGACCAAGCCCTATTCCCTTCTCACCACGGCGCTCAACAAGGCGAAGCAATGCGCGGTCGGCCGGTGGATTTCTCGCGGCAAGGAAAATATCGTTGTCATTCGCCCGCTGGATAACGGCCTCGCCATGCATCAGCTGCACTTTCAAGCTGAAGTGCGCACCATGAAAGAACTCGGTATCGAATCCACGCAGGTGTCGGAGCCGGAGTTAAAGCTCGCGCAGCAGCTGATCGATCACTTGTCTGCCAAGCGTTTCGATCCGAACGAATTTCATGATGAATTTAAGAGCCGGGTGGAGGCCGCCATTCAACGCAAGATTCAGGGGAAAGAAGTCTCTCTGGCCGAAGCGCCGGTGGGTAGTGACCGCGGCAATGTCATCGACTTGATGGCCGCTTTGCGCGCCAGCCTGAATGCAAGAACCGCGAAGCCGGCAGTGAAAGAGCGAAAAGTGCCCAAGCGCGCCGAGGATGCCGCTCCGCGAAAGTCGGCTCGACGCTGACTCACGGTCATTCGCCTCTTATGCCAAAGAAACCTTCTCGACCGGCGCACAAGCACTATCTTCGCGGCAGGAAGCTCGAAGAGCATGACGCGGCAGCAGCTCGATCCGCATATGAAGCCTGCCTTGCAGGCGACTGCCGTCACTTGGAGGCGCGTATCAACTTAGGCAGGCTTCTGCATCTTGAAGGGAAGCTCCGCGAAGCGGAAAAGATTTATCGCGACACCGAGGAACCAAGCGCGATTCTATTTTTCAATTTAGGGATTGTGTTGGAAGATTTGAAGCGAGAGCTAGAGGCGATCGAAGCTTACCGGCAGGCGATTGTGCACGATCCTGGGATGGCTGATGCACATTTCAACCTATCGGCCCTGCATGAGCGCTTAGGGCACGCGCAGGCAGCCTTTCGTCACCTGCTCGCCTACCATCGCCTCATGCTTGCTACCGCGACATCTGCATAGCGTTCCATGCGCACGATAATTCTCCACGAATGACCAGCCATGGATGGCGTGAAGCGGCGGCGCGGGCGGCGGTGAGTGCCGACGAGAGGCCGAGCATTTCACGTGGATTATTTCTGGAAAGCCCGAACGGGGCCGCCGACGGAGAACAGCGCTGCCGTTCCTCAAGTTGCGGAAGAGTGAAATAGCCCGAACACGCCGGCGATCAGTTCGCTTATCTGCTGGCGCACTTTGGGATCTCGCTTCGAACGAACTACTTCCGCGGATGTCTCATGTAAAAGCGCCAGCAGTGTGCGAGCAACTAGCTCAAGGGGATAGGGCTTAAGCATCTTGGCTTCGCGAAACACGGTGAGAGCTTCCATCAAGGCTCCATAAGCGTACCGCAGCTCAATTTTTCGCCACGCGTCGGGGCCGATGACCTGCGGGGCCTCAATAAAAATGATCCGTTGAACGACTGGTGATGCGCAGGTATCCACCAACATTTCGAATCCGAGTTGCAACTGCTGCCACGGTTCGGCATGGTTGACCGCTCGGGAGGCCGCCAAAATCTCCGCCTCCAAGTCCTCTGCGACCGCCAGAAAGAGGCCCTGTTTATTGCCAAAATGATGATAAATCGCGCCGCTGGTTACCCGGGCATCCGCCGCGATGCGCGCGATCTCGGCGCCAGAGTAACCGTGGCGACCGAAGTGCGTTCTTGCGACTGACAAGAGTGCTTTCTGCGTTGCCGCAACATATTGATCTTTACGTGATTTTTCCAAGCCCTGTCCTGACATAATTGAATTACTAGACGTAAGTCAATTACGTATATAAACTCAATTACACACGAGCAAGGAGGATAGCATCATGGGCCATAAGCTTGGTACGGCCGTTCTGGTGGTAGCGGTACTGTTCTGTCTTTTGACCACGTTGAGCAGCGGCGGCGATCCGGAAAGTTTCGCGAGACGGCTGGGCCTTGGTCTTTCCAATGCCGGCGGTGTCAATGAGATCCGCGCCCAATATGCCGGCTTTTTTTTGGCGGTTGCCATTGTTTGTGGGCTGTCGCTCGCGGCTGTATTACCGCGTCAGGTTTCGTTCGTCCTTTTAAGCTCGATCTTTGGCGGGCTTTTTTTCGGCCGACTGGTGAGTTGGGGCATGAATGGCGGATTTAGCGGTTACAGCGGGACCATCCGCTCTTTGTATGTCATAGACGCTGTGGGTCTTGCGCTCGCGCTAACTGCTTTGGTGTATGACAGTCCGCGACCTTAGCAACGCGGCGTATTTATCGTAGATCAAACCGTCTTATCGATCTTGTAAGGTTCAGCTGCGCAGACTTCTGCCTCGTTTCGTGGAAGAGCATCAAATCCGAGTATTGAATGTTGCCGGACCCCGACTCAGTGGCTGGCCGGCAGGATATAGGTTTGCCTTGGGAGTAATCGGTGCTGTGATCTCGAATCTGTAGAGAGGCCGTCGCCAGTCACTCATTCAGATTGACTGGAAGGCTTCGTAACGCACGGAGCCTGAACCCTGGACGCCATTCCGGCTGTTCGATCAGCAGTTCGAGCCGGGGAAAGCGTCGGGCAACGCCTCGCAATGCAATTTGACCCTCCAGTCGAGCGAGTGTGCTGCCGAGGCAGACGTGGGCATCGGCTCCGAAAGCGACATGACGGTTGTGTGGCCTGGTCGGCTCAAAGCTATCGGGATTCGCGAACTGTGCCGGATCGCGGTTCGCGGCGCCGACCATGAAGTAGAGGGAGTCGCCCGCCGGTATCTGGATGCCCGAATAATCGAAATCTCGAGTTGTCGTACTACCGAAGGTTTGTATCGGAGATTCGAATCGTAGAACCTCTTCCACGGTTGAACGCACAAGGGACTCGTCTCCCAATGCGTCGGCGAATCCTTTCGTATGTTGAAGCGTCAGGTAGACTCCGTTGCCGATGAGGTTGCGCGTCGTCTCGTGGCCAGCCATCAATAGCAATACGCACTGCGCGTTCAATACCTCCGGCGTGATGGCGCTGTCCTCTCGCGCGATGTCGATCATCAGACGCATCAAGTCCTGCGCCCCGGAGTGCGAATGCGCGCGAATAGCGTCCGCAAAGATCTCGGTGAGTTCACACACAGCCGCGTGCGCCTTTCTTGCACTCATCGCTGAGCGCATCGGGTCCGCGAACCAGACTGCGAAGTCATCGGACAGAATGACGCAGCGCCGATGCAGGGAATCCGCGATGCCGAGCAGGCCGCAGATCACGAGTACGGCAGCCGATGGGCAATGTCCCGGATCAGATCGGGATCGGGCGTGGCGCTTAGCTCTTCAAAGAGGCGCTCACCGATAGACTCGATGCGCGGGCGAAGCTGCTGCATGACGGCGGGCGAGAAACCGGCATTCAGCTTGCGGCGCAATCGGGTATGCGCCGGGGATCCAGGAAAAGCAGCCATTGTCTAAGTTGCCGATGAAAATCACTGAATTCGGTCAGATCCTTGTCGTAGGAACGAAAGAGCTCGGGACTGCGGTCTGAGGAAAGTCGCGCATCGCGGATGATCGTCGTGAAGGCATCGTAACGAAACACCGCCCAGGTCCGCGGTATTGCCTCAAGTCGCTGCACGGCGGGACCTGCCAAGTAGTCACGATAAGTTGGATACGGCCCAGCCCAAGAGACCCCAGTCTAGTGCGAATGCGGGCCTTGCCGAAGGTGACACGCGCTCCGCGAAGGCCAATCGATGTCCAGTCGCGCCTTCCGAAATTCCGACCGGCCCCGGTAAGCATTTTGGTTGAACGACGGACGGATGAGCTCATGAGGCGATTGTCCGCGTCTGCTCCTCGATATTTCGCATCGACCACACAGAAAGTCGGTCTGTCGCTAGATTCAGGGAGTACCTGCTTTGTCGGTATCCGGGACGCGGGTCACAGGGGGAGCAGAGATAGCGGAAGTACAGCACGAAGCATGAAACTGATCGGCGCAGCATGCGTTCCTACATCTTAAGGGAGTCCTGGAATGTCCAATCGTTTACTAGCCGTTGGCTCGACCGTTGCCGTCGTAAAGACATGAATCTAGTGCACTGTGTCTACTGCAGCGCCTCCACAAAGACGCCCCTCAGTCCAACGGAACTTGAGTCTCTCTTGGAGAAATGCCGACAGAGCAATTCCACGGCAGACATCACCGGGATTCTGCTGTATCAAAACGGATCGTTTTTCCAAGTGTTGGAGGGTGAGCACAATACCGTCGAGGCCCTGTTCGATAAGATCAGTTTAGATAATCGTCATCATCAAACTAAGAAGATAATTTTTGAACCTATAGCGGCACGTTCTTTCGCGGCATGGACAATGGGCTTCCCTAAGATTACCTCCAAGGAGCTTGCGACGATTCCGGGATTAAGCGATTTCTTTCATCACGGAACATCGTATATCGAACTTGGAGAAGGCAGAGCAAAGTCGTTGTTGGCGGCCTTTAAAGAAGGCAAATGGCGCGCTTCGCTATCATAAATGTGAGCGCCGACGAGGAATCGGCCGCGCTGCGAAAGCGGATTCGTGGACATCCGCAACACCCGTCACAGCCAGGCTGGAGATTGCGGACCTACAGCAATCCTCCAAAGTGCGAGCGGTGCACCATCGGTCGGAATCATGGAGGTAGTAATACAAGGAAAAACAAATGGGATTAGACCAGAGAAAGTAAAGGCAGCTCGCACGACGTCTGGCCTCACACAAGCCGAAGCTGCGCTGCTCGTCTACACGTCGATCGATAACTGGCAGAACTGGGAACAGGGGCGTAACGTCATGACGCGCGCAATCTATGAGTTGTTCCTGCTAAAAACCGGACAAATCACATTGGCCACGCCGCCAGCAGGACGGCGGGAGACGTCATGATCAGAACCAAATCGGTTATCTCACCCATTGACCGAAAGAAGGACGGGTTGCGGATTCTAGCGACGCGCATCCGTGGGCGGGGCCTTAAGAAGACGCGGTATGACGAGTGGATGGCGAATCTTGGGCCGAGTGAAAGGCTACTTGAGTTGATCAGGTTCGATAAGACAGCTTTAAAGACTATCACCCTATGACGATTGGCTCGGCGACGAAGCCGTGCGTACGTTCGAGCAATACCTCGGATAATCAGGGAGCGGTGGTAATCCAGGTCAGTGGGCATTCGACACTTTAGATTCCAGCGTGGGCAACTTCTCCTTTTGGGCCAACAACTCTCGGTAGCGGGGATTGTCCGGGAGCGCGTCAAATGCATGCCACTGCGAAAGACTTCCAATTCCCATCCCTAGTTGCCCGAACGAAACCAGCATGTCCCTCAAAGTGTTCACCGCTTCATCGTCTTGCCCAAGACCGATTTGAATCATGGCAGGAGCGTGAATAAAAGAAGACCCTTCGCGTGCGAGATTTTGCAATCTTGTCAACAATTCCTTGGCGCGTACTGCTTCTCCGGCGGACGCCATGACATAGCCCACCTCACCCATCGTGTTTGGACTGTCGGGGTCCAGCGCAAGTGCGTCATGAGCCTCTCGCAGCGCATCGGTGGAGTGCCCCGCCTCCAGATCCACGAGAGCCAAGGTCGCGTGCGGCTGACCGAACTCGGGAGCTAATTCAATCGCCCGCTGGAGCCTTACTCTTGCATCATCAAAACGGCGTGCCGCATACAGGAAGTGTCCTTCATCGGCGTTGGTGACGGCGGACAAGGGATCGAGTTGCCGAGCTATTGTGATCTCCGCGAGGGCCTCGCCCTTGCGACCAAAAAACCAAAGGTCGTAGGCGAGCCAGTGATGCGCATTGGCGTAGTTCGGATCAATTTCGATTGCTCGCCGGAATTCTGTCTCGCTCTCGGACCATTCGGACAGCTTTGCAAGGTGGGCAATGCCGAGGGTTGCGTGTGCTTCAGCGAGATCAGCATCTAGCGCGAGCGCCCGATTCGCCTCTGCAATAGCCTTAACGCGGCTATCTTCGATCGAAGTCGTACTATAACTCGGCGCTAGCGCATAGACGTCGGCCAGACCGGCATGCGCCGGGGCATAGTTTGGGTCGCGGGCGATCGCTTGCTGAAAATAGTCCTCCGCCTTGGCGAAGTCCGCCTCCGTCCGTTTGTTCCAGTGGTAACGACCTAAGAGACAGAGTTCGTAGACCTTGGGATCAACCGGACCGGGTTTTGGCAGCCCCACTTGCCGTGCGGTGAGGGTGCCGTGGATTTGGCTGGCGATGGTCTGGGACAGCTCAGCTTCTACGGCCAGGATGTCGGCCAACTGCCGGTCATATTGTCGCGCCCAGAGATGACGATCAGCAGTCGCATCGATGAGTTGCACAGTGACCGTAATGCGATCGCCGGACCGGGCGACCGAGCCTTCCACGATAGCGTCGACGCCGAGTTCGCGGGCTATTTGGGTGATCGGCTTGTCGGTATGACGATATTGCATGACAGAGGTTCGCGAAATGACGCGTACCGGCAGCACCCGCGCGAGACCCGTGATGATCTCTTCGGTGATCCCATCGACGAGATATTCCTGGCCGGAATCGGGTGAGAGGTCTTGCAGAGGTAAGACGGCCAGCGCTTGAACTTCAGGCTCTTTCGGCGCCTTCGATTTATTGCCGTACAAGCCGATTCCGAGGGCGCAAACGAGACCCAAGCCGAACGCAATGGCGATCAATCGCGGGCGTGTACCGTTACCAAGAATTCGCCTCTCATTGGCGCTTGCGGCGGAATCGGCCGGAGTGAAGAAATTGCCGGGGCCGACAGGACTCGTCTGGGCACTCTCCCGCTCGTCCACGGGTCCCTCGACGAGCTCGACGGGCACGAGAAAACGGTAGCCTTTCCTGGCGATGGTTTCGATGAACCGGGGAGTGTCTGCGGAGTCCCTGAGCGCATCCCGGACCTTCCTCATCGCGACATTGATACCCTGTTCGTAATCCACGACCGTTCGGCTGTTCCACATCCGCTCGCGCAATTGCTGACGAGTTACCAAAAGCTGCGGGTGATCCAACAAGGTGGCCAGCAACAGCAGGGGCTTTTCTTGTAAACGGACCGATGCATTGCTGCTTCGCAGGTGGCCGTCCGCGAGGGTCAGACGGAACTCAGCGAATTGATAGATCCTATTTTGCATGGCGTCCGAGGATTGTCAGGGAGGGATCATGTCGTGCGCAAGGGCCGCAACAATTCGGGAGGGGCTTTACTCGGCGACGTACAAACCGTTGATTCGACGATACTTTCTCGAATTCATTTACGGTTCATAAGAAATTTAGCTGCGCGCGATTGACGCTTTCGATCTCCCTGACGATAAATGAGTTCGCAGGGAGTGCGGCGTGTGAAGGGCCCCGTCCCCCGCTGCCAAGGTAGCGAGTGGTCACTAGAAGAATAGTCGTGGGATACCTATGAATACGATGTTTGCCCGGGTTGCTGTCATGGCGTTATTCGTTGCGGCATCCGGTTGTGGTGGCGATGGATCTAGCGGCAACGCACCGGTCAGCGTCCCGAATGTGGTGGGTGATTCGCAGGCAGCGGCGACAAGCGCAATTACTGGCGCAGGCCTGGTACTCGGCGCGGTGACGCAGGCATCGAGCGCCACGGTTGCGAGCGGCAACGTCATCAGCGAGACGCCCGCCGCGGGTACCAGCGCGGCGAGTGGCTCGTCCGTCGCTCTAGTCGTCTCCACCGGTCCGGCACCCGTGTCAGTTCCCAATGTCGTCGGGGACACGCAGACGGCCGCGACCACCGCGATCACCGGCGCAGGATTAACGGTGGGCACCGTGACCACGCAATCGAACAGCACGGTCGCCTCCGGCGATGTCATTCTCGAAGACCCTGCCGCTGGTGCGAATGTCGCCAGCGGCTCGGCCGTGGGGCTGGTGATTTCTAGCGGGCCGCCGACCCCCGCGGTGATCACAGGTACCGTCGCTGCGGGTACGGCACTGACCGGTACGGTGTCAGTATTTGACAGCTCTGCGAGCGCACAGCCGAGAAGCACAGGCACCGCTATCGGGACGGGAGGTCAGTACACGGTGACCGTGACTGGATTTACGGGCCCGTTTTTGCTCCAGGCCACGGGCCAGGTTGGCGGACAAGGCCCTACGGTGACCTTGTATTCGATCGCGACTGCGGCCGGAACCGTCAACATCACCCCGATCACTACGCTGATCACATTGAACACGGCGGCGGGCAATTTGCAAAGCTTGATGACGGGCTCCGCTGGCAATCTGCCCAGTCTCACGGCCACTGATCTCAGCGATCAGAACAGCAACGTGGATAAATTGTTGTCGTTGGTTCTGGCAGCCGAGGGCCTCAGCGCGACGTATAACTTTTCGACGACTCCATTCACCGCAGGTAGCGCCGGCTACGATCAATTATTGGACAACGTATCGATCAATTCGACCAGCGCCGCCGCGGTCACCGTAACCAACGTGACCGCTGCCACGACCCCCATCACCATCGATACGACCAAAGGCAGTCCCACCGGCGCACTCGATATCACCAGCGGACCCGCGACTCTTCCCCCAGGGACCATAGGATATGTCAGCGTCCCCAATTTGCTGGGCGACACCCAGACGGCAGCCGCTACGGCGCTCACCGGCGCGGGACTCACCGTAGGAACGGTGACGTCGGCCGCGAGCGCAACGGTGGCGAGCGGAGACGTCATCAGTGAAACGCCCCCCGCCGCAACCAGCGTAGCGAAGGGCTCCGCGGTGGCGCTGGTCATTTCCAGCGGCCCACCCACCTATACAATTGGGGGGACGCTCATTGGCCTTGGTGCGGGTGCGACCGTGCACGTTCTCAACGGTGCGGACAACCTAGCGAAATCGGCGAACGGAACTTTCACCCTGCCGACCGGCGCACTTAGCGGTGCAACCTACAGCGTAACTGTCGGGACACCGACAAGCAGCCAAACCTGCGCCGTGCAGAATGCATCCGGCACGATAGCCTCGGCCAACATCACGAACGTGGTGGTGTATTGCACCTACAACGTCACCGCCGCCACGCTGGACGCAGCCTTTACCAGCGTGGGACAGGGGTTCGACGTTACGGCGGGTGGTTCGACCTCCAACTTTGATTACATGAGCACGGATACCTTCAACGGTGTCGGCGCGATCAGCTCTATCTATACGATCAATGTCGAGGGGTCGATTTTTCCGGACCAGACGGGGACCGAGACATACGGCGTGACGACCGCGGATGCGATCCCCTCCTACACCGATAATAGCCCTGGCCTGGGAGGCATCGAGGGAGTCAACGGCGACGCGATCGTCGCGGCGGAGTACATGACCAGTGGAAGCGAGCCGGCGATTTATCTGGCCGTGCTGCCCGACACCAACGCCACGACCGCATCGATCAACGGGACCTACGCCGCCGTTATCCTCAGGACCGATGGAAATGGAAATCTCCTCGCTCGAGAGGGCAGCGGGCTGACATTGAGCAACGGAAATATGTCCGGTTCGCTGACCACAAACGATTACGGCAGCCCCCTGAGCTCCGTTTCGGTCAGTAGCACTTACAGCGTGGCTGCCGGCCTGATCACGACGGGGGCTGAATTGATCCCAGCGCTTGGAAATACGGAGGGTAATTTCAGCGGAGCCGTCAGCGCCGACGGCGACCTGATCGTGATGGCCGACCTCGGTTCCGGGGATCCTGTCACCGCCGCCGTGTTCCTGCACCAAGGCACTGGCGTCACGGCGGCGACCTTTAATGGCGTCTATCAAGTGGTGCAATACGGAGGACATCATCCCAGCATGCCGGATGCCAAGGCAGGGACGGTGTTTGCGTACGGCAATGGAACCTGGAGCGTCATCTATACTGAGAACACCAACCAGGGAACCATTACGACGAACAACACGGGCAGCGGAACCTATACGGTGACGGCCGATGGGACCCTCACGTTGACCGATGCTGAAGGCGACGTATACAACGGTGCCATCAGTGCGGACGGCAATGCGCTGATTTTCGGCTGGGTAGCGAGCAGCCTGGCGCCGGAAATTGGCGTGGGGGTTCGCCAATAAGACGAAGAGCGTGAACAGGTCCGCGCGCCTTAGCGTATACGCAAAAATCCGAATGGCGTTACCCCGTGGCCTTTGACCCGCCCTTGAATTGCTCCCGCAAGTCTTAGAGCACAAAATCCTGCGCATTTTTGCCGTCCACACTGATTATTTCATCGCTTACCGCGAGGCCGGCGCGGGCGCTTCCCGCGACGACGTCGTGCCTAACGGCATTCCCTTGTCGAAAATCCATCATGCGACGTTCGATGCTCACTTAATTGGGATCGATCCGAACTACCGTTTGCACCTGTCACCGCAGTTATTGGATCAGAATGATGGAACGATGTTGGATTATCCAGACCGGGATCGACTGTCGTTGCGGTGAGAGGGCGGATGCCCGAACAGCTCGACCAGACGAAGAATCCTATGCAAGCCTACCCGAACCGCTTTCGCAGACTCGCGGTGCCGTTGCGCAAAAGGTGGACTTTATATAGCCTCAAGATATGGCATTCGGGCTCCGAGAATCTTTGTCTTGGGGTATCTGGACAACGAATATTGACAGGGAGGAAAAATGGCAGGCATCAGCCGGTATGCTTTTTCGGTAGTCGTCCTGGTAACGTGCGTGTCGATCGGGCATGTAACGTCAGCTCATGCAGACCCGACAATCGCGGGATTTGATTGCGGGTCCTGGGACGGCAATGTGTTTCTACGCGCGTTTGAGGGCGGCCAGTCCGGTACAAGTTACAACAAGCATAATGTATTGAGAACCGGCATAGACCCCCCTTGGACCCTGGATATCAATAGCAATACCGCCCACGCCAAGCTCGTTCAATTTTCCACTTGTCAAATTCCTCAAGCTACAGTTGCCGGCATAGTCGTCCACATCACGCTGACGGGCAAAGCACACATCGAAACTCACATGCACGCAAATGACGAAGATGGCGTCGCGTGGGCTCCTTCGTGGCAAGGCATCCTGCATCTACCAGGCAAGGATCCCGCCGAGAGATTTGACGTTGATATCGGATCGGACATGTCGTCGTACACGCTACATCGCCTGTGCCAAATAACTGTTGGCGCGCAAGCGCCGATCGTTGTGAATATATTTTCGCCACCACAGCCCCAAAACGAAGGCCATTCGCAATTGATGCCGCCGCTTGCTCCGGGCGATTATGTCGTGAAGCTCCAATGTAGCCCTTATCCATCGAGCCCCGATAGTTATTTCCTCCACGGCATAGGCAACCACTTAAACGCGGACAGAGACGAACGGGTAGACCTCGACATCGTCGCGACATTCCATCAATGACCGCCGGTCTGCTTGGATTGTGTCAAGCTTGAGCATCTCAGTGAGAGCGGAGATTACCGAGACGGATCGCGCGGCCGAACGTTTTTGTTCGTGGGGCCAAATGCAAGCTACGCTGCTGGTCTCCGATTGACCTGACTGCCAATTCAAGATATTTCGGGCTGCGCAACCCCGACAGATCGGAGATAACTTTTCTGTGGGATTTCTAAAGGGCTTGTTTGGTGGCTCACGAGGCGATGCGCCCGGAAAGCCGGGGACGGATTCGGATCCGATTCGGCAGATGTTGTTTGGGTCGCAATCCTCAAGAGAACAAGTCAAGCGAATGAGGTTGAATGGGCAGCCGGGGCCGCATCAATCAATTGCGGACGCCAATGCACTTGTGGTTGCAGGGAAGAAATCGGAGGCAATTGCGTTGCTGCGCAGTGTGTTGGAGGCACCGCATCTCGAAACGCGGACGTTGCTTTGGGTGTGGTCAGGTTTGCGGGAATTAGGGGAGAAGCCCGAGCCGAAGTTTGCGTTCGAGGTTCTGGGTGTGGTTCTTGAGATGCCCTCGGGCGGGGCGTACGACACGCTGGCGGCGTACGTGGATGGGTCGGCGCGCTATTTGAATTTCTCGGGGAAGGCCATCTTTTGGGATGCGGCGGATCCGAAGATCAAGGAAATGTGTTTGGCGGTGGTGGGTTTGTCCTTCGACGCCAATACTAAGACTCAACCGCGGACCGATTTGTCGCTGCCGAAAAAGGGTATTCAGGCAACTCTGCTGACACGCTCAGGACCCTTCACTACGGTCGGACTTGCACCGAATCTTTTGGGTGTCGGCGGTACACTTATGCTGGAGCTGATCAATCGCGCGAATGCGTCGAAAGCAGATTCCAGCGTGGCACCAGCGAGCGCACCCGAAGACTCTTGAGCCCGCGCAGCAAAGCAACAGCGCCGAGCGTGATCTTGCAGCATGGGTGAGCAATAACGCGGACAGGAGTGGCCGACTGCGTCGTTGGCGGCCGCGAAAAGTGTGAGTTGGATTCAGGATTGAGAGGCGGCTCTCCGGGATGATGGCGACATTGCGGAATCCCGACCAATAACGCTTTGAGCCGTTCAGGACTGACTGGTTTTATGACCAAAATGAGCGCTGTCCTGCGGATTAAGGCCGAGCTCGCGCTCGCGGGAGCGTCTAGGAAGCTAGTGCGCCAGCAACAGCCGACACGCACAACACCTGAGACAAGAAGCTACACCGATACAGCTTCCGTTGTGCACCGGGAACTCGATAAGCTTGTGGACATACTCGCCGACGATGAGAGCGAGAAACACTGGAACGTGGCTGCTCGTGTGGCGAAGTGTGCGGACTACCTTGCCCAGATACCAAGCCCCGAAGTCCAGGATGCCCGTCGCGACATGATTGCCGCGCATAAGGTGTTACAGGATGTAGAGGAAATCACGTTTTAAAGTTTGTGTGCTGAGTTTCGTGTTTTCTTAGAATCGCTACCTTCCAAGCCTCGTCGAACACCTTGGCGTGACATTGCGAGAGACAATGGATGTCTTTGCTCCGTTTATCGCTGACGGAGCCAATGCGTCGGCGACTCGCTAAAGATTAGTTGGCGCTGAGGCCTACTTGCCGTTGCGGGCGTGGATAGCCTTGTGCGTGTGACGGCTGGCTGAGTTATGCAGCACGCCAGGCAACGATTGCCGATCTTTCTAGTTTGTGTTCCTGGCCGGAAAGTGGATTTCGACGACGGAAGTCTATGAAGGAAAATCCCAGACGAAGAATGCGGGCCAGACCGGGAAAACTACTGCAAGTGCCAATAAATTGCGATGTAAGTGGAATCTGCGACAGGCTGTCCGTCCTGTCTTTCTGGAGAAAACCGGGCATGCGAGATGGCTTCAACGCAGGCGTGATCAAGATCGCTAAAGCCGGTGCTTTTGGCGGTCGTTGTGGAGTTCACCTTGCCATCGCCACCGACTGACGCTTGAATGATGCAAGTCCCTTCTTCGTGGCCGGCACGAGCGGACTCTGGATAGTATTTGGAGCCCACCGGGAGGCGGCGGCTGCAGCCGGAAACTAGAGATTCACATTCGATATTCGGGGCCACTGCACATAGGATCGAGGCCGAACCAAATAGCAACAACCCGATCAAGAATAATCGACGACTTCCGAAGCGATCGCCGCAAGAACAGCAGAGACCGTCAAACGCACTTTTGTAATGCGGCGATCTGTCCGGCATCGTGTCATTCAAATCAAGGGTGGCTCTGCGAGGGGGCCGACGTGAACGATTGTCACCGATTGCGGGAAGTGAAGCGGTTACACCGCGCCAAAGATGTGGTGCAGCTTCAGTGGAAAAGAGAGGAATCGTCTTCCACGCGCATCTCGAGTGATAATCTGCGAAGCACGACGCGCTCTTTGACGTCGTACGCTGCGCCATTCGCAAGTATGATGGTCATGATGTCGTTTCTACCTCCCGTTTCCGCATTGTTGAATTCCTTTGCGCGAGTCCCTCGTGGTGCCTCATTGGCGCTGGCGTTGCTGGTCGTCATGATTTGCCCCGGATGTGTCTCCTCGGCCGGCCGGATCGAGCCGGTGGAGGACCCACCGATAGTCGCGGATACCGCTCCTGCACCCCTCATGCACGATGTTCCGATGGCTGCGAGCGGGGCGAAGAGCGAGGGTGATAGTGAGGTTCCGGTGGCTGTCGCTGAGTCGGAACAGCACGAGGCGCCGCCTAAGCCTGGAGACTTGCCTGAGTTGATCGTCAAGGGGCGCACGCGAGACGTCGTCATCCGCGACTTGGTTGCCGAGGGCGGCATACCCGTGGGCGCCGCGCTTTTCAACGCGGAGGGTCGGCTATTGGGAAAGGGGCACAATCGGCGCATCCAAGACAATGATCCCTCCGCGCACGGAGAAACGGACGCGTTTCGCAAGGCTGGCCGGCTGCGCTCTTATCGCGACACGATTATGGCCACGACGTTGGCTCCGTGTTGGTATTGCAGCGGTTTGATCGTGCAATTCAACATCGGGACGGTCGTTATCGGCGAGTCGGTTAATTTTCAAGGCGGGATCGATTGGTTGCGAGAACGCGGTGTGCGCGTCATCGATTTGCAGTCGGATGGATGCATTCAACTGCTGGCAGAATTCGTCGACCGCTACCCGGGGAAGTGGTACGAGGATATCGGGAAGGACGATTGAAGATGGTTGTGAGTTCGATTGGGAGATGTCAATACGCCTGTATTGACATGCGAATACTTCAGATTTATATTGAAGCGTGGCCAATGATGCTAAGACGACGCAGCTGCAGATCCGTGTCTCCAAACGCGAGAAAGCTGCGATTCAAGGCGCAGCCAAACGCGCGGGTTTGGACATGTCGACCTACGTGTTGAGCCGAGTTCTGTCAGCGCCAGCGGGGCGTTTTCGGGAACTCATCGAGGCCACCGCAGGGCCGGCACCATCCTTCGCCTTGGCGGAGCTTAATTCGCTGTTATCCAAGTTAAGTGGGGGCGAGCTGCGCGAGGCGGTGGCGGCATGGCCAACGATTGCGCTCACACCGTATGTTGCCAACTACGCAGCCGCGATGGTCGAGTACGCGTGCGGCCGCCGTGCGATGGCGCCTCCCGCGTGGACTCGTTCGATTGTGCCGTTGGCCGAGCCTGTTTTTGCGAGCTCCCTGCAGAGCCTCAGGCTTCATCTGCTTATTCTCTCTCCGGCGCCGTTCAGGCGTCGCAACATATTCATTGATTCGACCCTCGGCGCGAGGATCTGATCGTGCCCGCGCTTACGCAGTCGGATATTCATCGTCTGTTTGAGCTGCTGAACGAAGAACTCAGCGCTTCAGCCACGCACGCGGAACTGTTTCTGGTTGGCGGCGCTGTCATGTGTCTCGCTTACGGTGCTCGCTCGTCTACTGAGGACGTGGATGCCCTGTTCCGGCCCAGCACCGAGGTGCGCCAAGCGGCGGCGCGGGTGGCTGTCCGAGCGGGTCTCGATGACGGTTGGCTGAATGATGGCGTGAAAGGATTCATGAGTGCGCAGGGGGATTTCGCGCCCTTTCTGGAGATGGACCACCTTCGCGTGATGATCGCGCAGCCGGCGTATTTACTCGCGATGAAATGTCTCGCAATGAGGATCGGCGCCGAATTCCATGACGAGGACGATATCCGTTACCTGCTGCGCCATCTCGATGTTCGGACCTACGATCAGGCGACCACGCTCATCTCAAAGTACTATCCACTTGACCGATTCCCACCGAAAACTCTTTACGCGTTGGCGGAATTGCTACCACGAGAGCGCTGAATTTTCACTCGCCTGTGGAGCTTAAAGTCAGCAGGGGCACGGACGCCCATGGTGAGGTCAATTGTTCTGCAAGCGCGGAGCGCGCGAATGCTCGCCCATCAACGCCTCAAGCCGCGTGTGTAGCCTGGCGTTCTCAAGCGCCAACTCTCTGCTACGCCTTTCGAGTTGCTCCATTGCACGCGCGTGCAGTTCCATTCGAACTATTTCCACCGCGTGGGCGAGGCTGTCTATCTCATCCGGTCGGTAATCTTCGCGGCCGGGCTTTGGGCCAACGAGCAGCAGGCCGACGAGGGCCGATCGATGCTGCAGAGGAAACGCCATCGCCGCGCTAGGCGTCGGCGCAGGGTCATCAAGGTTGATCGGTCCCCAGTCGCGTGCCCTACGTAACAGGACGTCCGATGCCGCCTGCAGGTGTTCCGATAATCCCGACAACGTCGATGTCGCCAAAGTGAATCGGCCTGTCTCGTCCTTGAGGTAGAGCGCGCTGCCGGAACTGGATGTGAATGTGTCGACGCTTCGCAGAAAAGGTTCTAATGAATCGCCGGCCACCAGGAAATGCGAGGCTTGCGCCGAGAACTGTCTTAGCGTCTCCTGCTTTAGATGCCATGCTCGAAAGAAGACCCGCTCCACGGCATGCCGCACCCAATGCCAAACTCGATGAAATATAAGGAATATCCCGAGCGCGATGGCGGCGTCGAGAATCTCGCTTTTCTCGCGCGCTTCAAAATGCATCATATGCTCGGCCAACCATTCAGTGACCCCAAAACTTGTCAGTAGTAGGCCGCTGACGATGGCGAATACCAGCGCCCGGCTGACCGCAAAGCCTAGGTCGATAACCCGGTGCCGCAGTACGGCATACGCCAAAAGGACCACAGCGCTGCTCAGCAGTATTGCCGCCGCGGTGTCGACACGGATCTGCGCGGCCTGCGTGAAGCCAAATGCACCCAAGCCATGAGCGACCGACAAACAGAATGTAAATAGAACACCGCCAGCGCTCATAAACATCCAGCGAAGTCGGGCGCGGCTTCCCGCATTGACGTGTCTCCAGGTGTCGACGAAGGCGAGTAGGCACAGGCTAACGGCAGCCAATCGAAACCAGGTCACCAGCCCATTCATCAAGGCAGGCGGGAGCAAGGCTCGACCGAGATAATAGGGCGTGATCAGTCCGACACGCGCCGCCCACGCGGCGCGGAAGCCGCCGATCAAGACAAGATTGACGCGCCTGCCAACGCCGAAGTAGCCACCGTCGAAATTCAGCGCGGCATACGCCATGAAGGGGAAGAACAACATCCCCAGCCATTCCTTGGTGAGGTCAAAATACCTATACATAAGGAGTGTGAACAAGCGCAACCGGGACCGAGCCAACCCAAAGAGAGACGCGGCGAAGCGCCGCTCGGCGCTGTCGCGCCAAGATAAGAGGGTCTCCAAGGAAGCTGTCGGAATTTCAGACAGAATCACGCTGCGCTCGCTACAGGATGTAGCAACGGACGGCAGTCCGTAAGGCGAGTCGAGCCCGCGCGCCTGACTCGCCGGCGCCGGGCGAACACGGACGTGTGAACGGCCCGGCCAACGGAGAACAGCGATAGGAGCGGGAGTCGGTCAGCGTATAAGCGGTGGGTGTCAATGGAAAGTTGCCGCAGGCCTGTCGCTTTCGTCCGGTCGAATCCGATTACCTGAGTGGGATCGGCGTATTCGGACGCCCTCGCGTTCAGCGATGCGCATGCGGATGACCTTTTCTCGGAGGATAGGACATGGTGAATATTGAACTAGCATTTGATCTCAATTCTTTCCCCAGAAAGAACGAGCCCAATGATGAAAAAATACATGGGCGACTACTTATGATGTTGTCCACGCTTGCTCCGGTCACGTATGTTCCCAGCCATTATTTTCCCAATCCTGGTCATCGCCACCCTGAACGTCTTATCCACGAGTATCATCGTCCCGCGAATATCATATATGGTCGTTGGATATCGTTTAGCGACTACGTTGGCAAGGAAACGAGCGGCAAGTATTTCATCCTGCTACAGGAAAGTATGTACGATCCAGAGGGTCTGGTGGTCAACCCCTCGGCCTGCTTCTTTGATTCAAGATCCGAAGAGTTCCCCTTTCTAACACTGTATGGTCTGTCTCCTAAGCTGGATACCGGTGGCGTTGACGCGCTGGGAAGCTACGGAGAGCTTGAATATTGGTACACGCCGAACGAACTCATGGTTCATCAATCGGTGAAGTGGTCTGCGACTCCATTTTAATTTCGATAGCCCTTGCGAAAACGTAGAATAGCGCGGCCGATGATAGCCCGATCGATGCCGTGCTTCGCTGACCACTTGAGACCGCCACGCCTCTGACTCGCCGGCGTCTTGGACGACATGGCGACGTTAGGAGCCATGTCGCACGTTATTACGGCAGTACGCGAAGCGATTGAACGCGCGAAAAGTCGCGATCATAAGTGACTAATGCGGCGGCGTTGATCATTAAGGCGCTGGCTGCTTGGACGGCATCGACAAGCTTTAAGCGCGAGGAAGCGCGCAGCCGGGCGGCGCTCACGGCAATGTCGGTGGTGAGGTCGATAACCTGCCATGACTCTAGCACTGCTCGAAAACGCGCGGCCAGCGCTTCATTTCCGGATTGCAGGGGGCCGGTCAGAACTTCCGCGATGGAGACGGTCGTGACGGCAAAATGAAGCTCGCCGGCGGCATGGCGCTCAAACACGGGCTTGAATATCTTGGCGAGTTTCGGGTGCGCTTCGAGAAAATAAACAATGGGCGCCGAATCCATGAGCAGGAGCGCGCCGTCGGGCATTGTTTCTAAGGTCAGCGGCTCCATTCGTCGCGCAATTTCTTGATCGCGGTGCCGCTGGTTTTCCCCCACAACCCGCGCGCGGAACCTTCAAGACTCAACAGGGATTGCTGGGATCGGTTAGGCCGGTACTCGGCCAAAGGCACGAGAGCGGCGACGGGGCGTCCGCGGCGCGTAATTATAGTTGCGCGCCCGCGTTGCGCCTCTTCGATCAGCGCAGGCAGCTCGTTGCGCGCCTCTTCAGATCCTTTGTGGACGATTTTAGCCAAGTGTATGCCTCTAACCATACTGTACAGTCCGTACAGTTAGATGTCAAGTTAAGAGCTAGCGAAGAATACCCATTGCGCTGCGCGGACAGTTGTCGACACCATGGATTTTCACGGACTCCCTAGTCACGGTGCTGCGCGAGGGTACGGATACCCGAACAGTGCAGCCAGACGAAGAACAGCGATGCCGATGATGGCCGAACCTAGAGCTTCGGTGGACGGAAGAGAAGAAAAGACCAATCACTCCATAGATAAGGAGTGTGATCAAGCGCAATCAGGACCGGGCGAAGCCAAAGAGAGAGGCCGGAGGACCGGCTATGGCAGTCCGCTCAACCCATGCGCCGATGCTGGCTAGTAGTAAGTAGGATCCGAGTGCGCTCAGAGCCATCGCCTCCGGCGTGGAGGGGGGCGGACCGAAGTTCGCATAGACCTGGAATACCCCCAAAAGAATCACGAAGGTCAGGAAGATATAGCGACCTTTGGCACCCGCGAATGTCGTAGCGCGGGCATAGAGCCAGGCACCGAGAGCGAGAACGAGCAACTCAAGTGGAAAACTCACAAACAGGTGCCGCCAAAGGCCGAAGCCGACCTTCGCAGAGTCGTTGTACAGCGGTAAATCCGGTATATGCACAATAAGATCGAGAACCCAGTGCGAGAACGACGCGGCGGCCACGATCAGAACGGTTGCCACGCGATGGCCGGGCGTAAAGAGCGCTACCACCGCGCCGAGAACCACCGAAAGCACAATCGATCCGGGCAAGCCGTGAGTGTAGGGCATGTAGTAAAGATCAAGTGCGTTGGCCTCTGTGAAGCCCGGGACGATGCGCAACTTCTCGACGCCCAAGAGCACCAGGACGGACCACACGATGTCCAACCATTGCACGCCGATAAACCAGACCCAGAGAGGCAGGCGCGCGCGCATGCGTCTTGCCGCAAATGAGACGCCGTAGTGGCCTACGAACATGGCCGCGGATCCACAACGAACATCGTGAGTATGGTGGTCAAAAGCATCGTTGAACCCCGGGATCGCAGAGTGATTATGTACTGTTGCTTTAACGGACGATACTGGGCGGCGGCTGGCGAAGGACACGCGTGACAAGGAGGTCTAATATAAGGCTTCCATGGAAGGACAATCCATAAGAGCGGCAGCAGGAATTCAAGACGCATGTCATTCCTAGACCCGCCGCGCTGTCCGCAATGTAGTTCTGTCATCGATCTCAAGGAGCTTTGGCGCGCGGCGCCGAAGAGTCGGGGCTCGCTGTTGGCGGGGCAAGTCGGCATCGCGTGCCCGGTGTGTGGCGTGAAGTTGAGGGTGCTACAGGGGCGTGTGCAGGTCAGTGCATTCGTGCCCTTTGTCTTAGCGGTTCCGCTGGGTCTTTTGGCTAGCGGCTTCGTTCCGACCAAGGATGCCGCGGCCAAAGCCAAGGCCATCATGGTGTGTGTATGCGCCATCTACGGGGTCAGTCTTTTTCTGCAAATTCGGTTGATTCCGAGATTGTTTACATTGCGATACGTTCATGAGGGCGAGCAAGTGGATTATCCACTGGTCGTTCTCGCTGAGGATCTGGCGAGGCAACGCGAGGCACTCGAGGCGGAGTATCGCAATCAACTGGAGCCAGCCGACGATGGACCCGCGTGGCGGTGTAAATCTTGCGGGGAAGAGAATCCAGGCACTCTCAACGAATGCTGGAAATGTCAAGCGCTGAGGGAGGTCCCTGAAGATGTCCATTGATCTCATCGAGACGAGCCGGCGGAGCAGGCTTTCGACGTGCGGGGAGGGGTAAGGATCTTCATGCAGTTCGGCGAGTGGCAATTCACTCTTGATCGCGAGGCGACGGTTGGCGCGTATGCGAAGGAAGAGGCGGGTGGGTCGGATACGTGCACGTGCATATGGTGTAGGAATTTCCGTCTGGTCCGGGATCGAGTGTATCCGCCCGCATTCTTGGCGTTTTTAGATTCAGTGGGAATTGATCCTAAGAAGGATGGTGAGATTTATCACAACGGCGAGCTTCTGCCGGGGGCGCATTTTTATGCGGGCTGGTTTCATTTTGTGGGGTCGCTCGACAGGACGGGGGATCTTGCCGTGGTGGAGATGGGACCCGGATTCAAGGTGTCACTTTGTCGGAAGTGTGCGCCAGAGTTGGCTAGTTTGAAGGGGTTGCCGCTGGTGCAAATGGAAATTCAGGCGGAGGGAGTGCCTTGGGTCTTGGATGAGGCGGCGCCGGAGTGAGGCGTGGAAGAGGAGTCCTTGCCGTGAGCGCGGCTGTTGCTGCGATTTACAGCATTTCCACTATCGCTCAGGCATCTCGGGAAGTACCTCTTCTGGTGACGATCGACATGTCTCATCCGGACGCGCCCATTTGCCGTGTTGAGGCGACGGATATCGATTGCGCAAGGGTTAGGGAGGAGCTCAAGGCGATGGGAGTGCCGACATCGCGGGACATTCACGTGCGTGTGGACAAGTACGCCAAATATGAGGTTGTTTACTCGGTATTGGAATCGCTTCGCGAGGCGGGTTACCGCGACAGAGTTGGGTTTATCGCGGATGGGCCGTGAATTGGATGAGTAAGACAGAGATCTATTGTCCGAAATGTAAATGGAAGCCGAGGTCTTCGAGCCGGTGGTGGTGTACGACAAGGATAGGCGGCTGTGGTCACACCTGGAACACGTTCGACACCAGGGGAGTGTGTCCGAAGTGCAATTGGAACTGGATTATCACCGCGTGTTTGTCCTGTAAGCAGTTCTCGCCACATGAGGAGTGGTATCACGATCCAGATGACAAGGCGGACGAGATTCACGAAGAGAAGACAGTGCTAGAGGATGCGTAGGCGGACATGAATACGATGACGATCGACCGTTGGCACATGCAATGAATGTCGCTTTGTCTCGATTGGCTGGCGACGGATTTGTTGTTGTCCCCGATTTGATAGATCAAGCATGTCGTGATGATTTGGTGGCCTACCTGGAAGCCATCAAATTCGACGGTGCGGGCTCGCGCTCGTTGCTTAGTCAGCGCTGGTGCGCCGAGCTTGCGAGTCAGCTTCGGCAACACGAGGTATTAAAGACGCTCTTTCCCGCGGATCCGATGGCGGTGCAATGCACGTTGTTTGACAAGTCGCCGACCAACAACTGGCTGGTGGCGTTACATCAGGATTTGAGCATCGCAGTTAAGCGGCGTATCGATTCTGCAGATTGCAGCGGGTGGTCGGAGAAGGAAGGGCGGGTGTATGTTCAGCCTCCGGCGAAGGTGCTTCAGGAACTCGTCGCGGTGCGGGTTCACGTCGATGACTGTCCGTTAGAGAGCGGACCGCTTCGCGTCGTGCCGGGGTCGCACACGCTTGGAAGATTAGATAGTGTGCGGGTGGAGGCGGTGCGGACCGAGCAGGGTGAAGTCGCGGTTCCGGTGTCGCGCGGCGGGGCCTTGGTGATGCGTCCACTGCTGTTGCATGCGTCCTCGAAAGCGGCTGTTCCGCAACCGAGGAGGGTCTTGCACTTTGTGTTCGGGCCGGCGGCTCTGCCATTGGGGTTGGAATGGCGCGAGCAGTGGTAGCCTTGGGCGGCCAGTCGCAATAAAGTGATTGGCTTTAGGGTCATGGTGCAATCTGAGTAAGAGTTCCCTTGGCGCTACACTAGCGGCCAGCATCTTAGGGTCGAGTCTGGCTTTCATTGATGGATCTGTTGTCAATGTTGCGCTTCCTGCGTTGGCCCATGGGCTTCATACGGATCCTTCGAACCTTTCCTGGGCAATCAATGCCTACTTGCTGCCTTTAGGCGCGCTTATTTTGCTTGGCGGTGGCTTGGGGGATCACTTCGGAAGGCGTCGATTATTCTTGATTGGCTTGTTGTTATTTGGTTTGGCGTCGATTCTATGTGCGCTGGCGCCCACGTATGCATGGCTGCTGGCGGGTCGTGCAATACAAGGGATAGGTGCAGCGCTCTTGATGCCTAACAGTCTTGCGATTCTCGGTGGCGCATTCTCCGGCGAGGAGCGGGGTCGGGCGATCGGCACATGGGCAGCGGTTGGCGCGGTCGCCGGTGCCGTGGGTCCGATCTTTGGCGGCTGGCTCATTGACGCGATTGGCTGGCGCATCATTTTCCTCATCAATATTCCGGTGGCCGTGGCCGCGGCTTTGCTGGCATGGAAATTTGTCGCCGAACAGAAAGAAAGCACAAAGGCTGTCCCGCTCGATATCTTGGGAGCGGTCTTGGCAACGGTCGCGCTCGGACTCCTGACGTGGTCTTTGACCGAGGCAGCGGGTTCGCACCGTTCAATCGAGTGGGTATGGATAACGACCGTCAGCGGGGTAGCTCTTCTTGGTATTTTTCTCTGGCAGGAAAATCGCTTGGCAGATCGCGCACTCATACCATTTTCGATGTTTTCCTCGTCCTCGTTCGTTGGCCTGACATTACTGACTTTCTTTCTGTATGGCAGTCTCGGAGGACTGATCGTCTTACTGCCCTTCCTGCTGATACAAATACATCATTGGTCAGCTATTACGGCCGGAGCTGCGCTGCTACCGGTACCCGTGCTAATCGGCGTTGGTTCAAGGCTAATGGGGCGGCTCGCCGCTCGAATCGGCGGTCGCATACCTTTGTCCAGCGGATCTTTGCTCGTGGGTCTTGGGCTTGCGCTTTATGCGCGAGTGGGCACGGACGCCATTGATTATTGGTTTGATCTGTTTCCGCCGACCCTGCTGGTGGCATTGGGCATGGGGGTGTGCGTCGCCCCGCTTACCACTTCGGTGATGGCATCGGTGGACACAGATCATGTGGGGGTGGCGTCAGGCTTCAACAGCGCAGTAGCACGTATTGCCGGCTTGGTAGCAACTGCGCTTCTGGGTTTGGTGTTTGCAAAACAAGACTCCTCAGTTGCCTTTGTTCACGCGTTCCGCGCGGCTTCATTGCTGGGCGCGGCGTCCGCTATTCTCGCCGCGGCGTTTGCGATCGTGCTCATTCGAACTGAAGGCCGCCCGTGACTAGGAAACTTCGCAGTGGGGGTGCAGGCACATAATCGCTCTATCTAGCTCCACTTGCTTACGCCGCTAGCATCCGCGAGACTGCTTACGACTGCAGCAGGGAGCGGATATGCCAGAGGATGAGGGGATAGACCAGTCCTCAGAGACGGTATTTAAACCGTCTGGCGCTTCTGCGGCCGGTGCATCGCGGTCAGTATTCCTTAGCTATGCGTCGGCGGATGCGAATACCGCTAATTGCGTTTGTCAGTTTTTGGAGGCACAAGGCGTGGCGTGCTGGATGGCGCCGGCGGAATTTTTAAAGGATCTAAGCGATGGGGCCCGCGTCGAAGGGTCCGCGATGGCTTATTTCGCACTGGGCCGCAAGAGAGATTCCGATGCAGCGCTCACGCAGGCGCTTAAGAGTTATGCCGGCATCCTGGAGCAGCCCCCTAAAAGACCGGACAGGCCGCGGGCTGGTAACTGCGCATAAATTCACGGGGCGATTTCATTCGCAGGGCTTTGTGTGGATGGCTTTCGTTGTAGTCCTCGAACCATGCCGACAACGTAAGCGTCCGGTGTGACCCGCATTGCAAAGCGATCTCGGGAAACTACGGACGGCGTGGATATCAGGGGTCAGCGGAAAACTGCTTCATGTAGGCGGCGGCAGAGGCTTTTTGCCACTTGCGGGTTTCCGCAAGGTGTTGTGGCGAGAACATGACCTGCAGCTCCTGCCACTTACTTTCAAGGAAACTTCGCTGCTCTTCGAGCGACAGACGCTGAACTCCCTCCGACATTATTCGGATTCGAGGGAAGCGACGAGCAAGCTGCTCGACGCCACACAACGGTTTGGAGTCGGAGAAGGCGCCGACGGCGAAGGAGCATAAGCCTCGATCATGTTCAAAGAAAACCCGAACATCTGCCGAGGCGGCCGAAACTGAAGCGAACCCTCGACCAATCTCCGCATCCTCTGCAACGAGCCCCAAACTCTCACATAAAGTGTCGAAGTATTGCCGCCGTTGTGAATTAAAGTGTTGCAATACTGAATCGTCAGTCATAGATGGCCTGTTATAAGAAATTAGGCTGCAATTTTTCTGGCCAAGACGGAGTCGGCAGTGTGGATCTTCCACGGCAACAGCTCATCGATCCGATTGATCGGATGTTCGGCAATATGGGTCAGCACGTGTCGCAAATAGCCCTCGGGATCTATCTCGTTGAGCTTAGCCGTGCCGATGAGACTATAGATCGCCGCAGCGCGTTCGCCACCGCAGTCAGCGCCGGCAAATAGATAATTTTTGCGACCCAAGGCCACTGCGCGCAGTGCCCGCTCCGCGGCATTGTTATCGATCTCGACTCCCCCATCATCGCGATATCGAGTGAGGGCCTTCCAGCGCGCGAGCGCGTAGTGGATGGCGCCGGCAAGATCCGACTTCTTCGACAACTTCTTCGCCGTGGCGATGAGCCATTGGTGGAGATCGACGAGCTTGGGCCCAGCGCGCGCCTCGCGGATTTGTTGTCGTATCTGGGGCGACTGGCCGCGGATCTCCGACTCGATGCCGTAGAGCTCACCGATGCGGGTGAGGGCTTCGCTGGCGATGGGTGAGTCCGTCGCCACATGGATGTCGTAGAACTTCCTGCGCACGTGGGCCCAGCAAGCGGCTTCTTTAATCGGATGATGCGGATCCAGATCGTTGTAGAGACGATCAAATCCTGCATAACCATCGGCCTGCAAGATCCCGATGAAGTCCTGCAGATGCCTGCGTGGGTGCTCGCCCTTGCGATCCGGGGAGTAGGTGAACCAAACTGCTGCCGGATCGGTGCTGCCCGCCGGGCGATCATCGCGCACGTAGGTCCACAGGCGGCCTTGCCGCGTCGTCCCTCGGCCAGGACATAGCACGGGCACCGGAGTATCGTCGCCATGGATCTTGTGAGCCTTGAAGATGTGGTCCCTGATCGCAGTCACCAGAGGGTCGAGGAGCTCACTGGCCGAACCCACCCAGTCGGCGAGCGTCGAGCGATCGAGATCGATCCCGTCTCGCTGATAAATCTGGCTCTGCCGATACAGCGGCAAGTGATCGCAGTACTTCGATACCAGGACATGGGCGAGCAGTCCCGGGCCGGCGAGCCCTCGCGCGATCGGCCGTGAGGGTGCCTCGGCCTGGACGATCTTCTGGCACTTCGGACATGAGAGCTTGGGTCGCACATGGCGGATCACCTTGAAGTGACTAGGCACGTACTCGAGCATCTCGGCGACGTCCTCACCCAAGATCCGCATCTCGGCGGCGCACTCAGGGCACTGAGGCTCGCTTGAATGCATCACCGTCTCGCGGGGCAAACTCTCCGGCAGAGGCCGGCGCACCGGCCTCACTCGTTCCGGGAGTGCCGCGATCACCGCGGGCGGTAATGCAGCCTCCCGTGCCTCGAGATCTTCGAGGGTAAGCTCGAGCTGCGCGATCTTTGCGTCGAGCTGTTCTGAGGAGCGGCCAAACTGCATGCGCTTGAGCTTCGAGAGCTCGAGCCTCAGTTGTTCGATCTGCAGCTTGTTGGAGAGGAGCCGGGCGCGTTGCTCGAGGACGATCTGCTTTAAGATCTCCACATCGTCGGGCAGATCGCTCGTCTCTTCCATGAGCGATGACTATACCTGATCAAAACCACTGATGCACGATAAAATGCCTATAAAACAAGGCGTTTATCACACTGCGAGCTCCGGCGTGTGCGTTCTTCGTGGCCGTCGCCAATCGATCCCTTCGAGTAGCATCGACAACTGCGCCGCGGTCAGATGCACGGTGCCGCTTGTCGCCTGCGGCCAGACGAATCGACCCCGTTCAAGGCGCTTCGCGAAGAGGCAGAGCCCATCGCCATCCCACCAAAGCACCTTCACACGATCGCCCCGCCGGCCGCGAAACACAAAAAGCTGACCGGAAAACGGATCTTCGGCAAGCTTGGTCTGCACGAGGCCCGCGAGACCATCGAACCCGTTGCGCAGATCCGTGAGACCGCACGCGAGCCATACGCGCGCGCCGTTGGGTAATCCGATCATCGGACCGCCGCCAAGACCTCGCGCAGCATCCCAACATCGACGATGCCGCGCACTCTCACCAAGCCACTCGTCTGATCAATGTCGATCGTGCCGTCCATCGCCGCCGCTTTGAGCCGCACAGCGGCAAACCGCACCCGCTTCCTCTTGGGCTTCGAGACCGCGCCTTCTCGCGCAGCTCGCCGACGCCATGCTGTCAAAAGGTTCGGCCTGATGCCAAATCGCTTGGCCACCTCGTTGATCGATGCGCTCGCGACGTAACTCGCGGCGACAATCTCCTGGCGTTGCGCCGTTGTCCATCGACCCCGCTTGGCCCTCTTCTTCTGCGCGGGTCCGTCCTTCCCACCTTGAGCTTCCATGACCAATCTCCGTCTCGCGGCAAAAATCACCGCGCGCGAGCTTGGCTCCACAGTAAAATCAAAATCTAGACGGCCAAGGCCGGACGCTTACCCGACAACTGAGACAAGACTGTTTGAGCATCAGGGCGATCGTGAACATACACGTAATCTCGCTTGAAGGTTTTAACGAACGATTCGGCCATGCCGTTCGACTGGGGACTTCGCACCGGCGTAAAGCATGGCACGAGGCCGAGGCGGGTCGCAAAGTCGATCGTCTCATGCGCCCGATAGCAGCTGCCGTTGTCCGAGAGCCACTGAACCGGATGCGGCACGGCGGTGGACCCAAAGCGCTGTTCGACGCTCT
>Ga0302324_100001898_pt1 | contig 49563 bp, 43 predicted proteins | sample Palsa_T0_1_FD_201949 | JGI IMG/M metagenome (GOLD analysis project Ga0302324, IMG submission 201949) | Peat permafrost microbial communities from Stordalen Mire near Abisko, Sweden - Palsa_T0_1 | ecosystem: Environmental > Terrestrial > Soil > Palsa > Peat permafrost | place: Sweden: Abisko...
TATCCCGAGTTCTCGGTAAAGCCTCGAGATGTTATCGCACGCGTTCATTCGTTCAACAGCCTGCCTCCGAAACTCCTTACTGTATCGCTCGCCTCTTTTTCGCTCCACTTTGCGGCTCCTTTCCCACAAAGTGTTCAATACAGAAGTGTCTCAGTCTAGGGGTTCACTCCATTTTTCATGAATTCTTTTCTCTAGCGGCACCACTGGAGAGCATGATGCGCCGCGATCATCGAAACCGCGGACGATATCTGCCCGACACTCGTGGATTCGTGGATCTTTCTTTGTGCTTCCCTTGTGGCCTAGCGTAGTGATCGCCTCCACACGCCCTCAAGCATCGCAGGAACCCACGCAGATGCCGGGCACCCGCTCCAGCTTTCCTCCATGAATACGAGGGACCGGCCGCCACTAAGTTGGCTTGCCGCACCTATGTTTAGTACGAAGAGGGAGTTCTTAGGAAAGGTTTTCCCCATCAGAGTCCCCTGCGCTGTGGACTGGCGATAGACACTGACGGGTGCGTGTAAGCATTGACCCGCGACGGCCTCGGCAGAGAGCGTGTTTCTCAAGCTTGCATCGGCGTACAGCGAGCGCATTTGGTGAAGGCCCTTCACGAGGTTGTGAACGGCGATTCCGATCGCGTTTACCGCAGATAGATCATCACCCACCATTGCTGCCAGAAGGCGCTTGGCTCGTCTAACCTTTCCGGTAACCAACCACCAACACAGCTTCGGCAGATTCGAAGAACGAGGAGCTGCTACAAGAACCAATGCTGCAGCCCAACTCGCCTCCGTTGCAGTGAAGTCACTCCGAAAAAGGCGTCCCAACAGGTGCTGCGTGAGGATGCCGACTTCTCTATCAGAACCAACGCCTCTAACCCATTGCGCTAAAGGTTCCAAAGCAATGGGACCAGCCTTGATGTCCTCGGGATGCGAAGGAATGGATTTCGGCGCGCGCGGAAATGCTTTAGAATCAGAGTGTCCCTCACTGTGGGCGTGTAGCTCAGCTGGGAGAGCACCTGCTTTGCAAGCAGGGGGTCGCCGGTTCGATCCCGGCCACGTCCACCATCTTCTTCTTATTCCTCAGCAGGCCGTTCGCGCGACTCTCACTGAACCGCTCGTCTGCGTTAGTGTGTTACCGGGGGCGGACCATGGCACCGAACGTGTTAGCTCCTGCATTAACGCCGTTACCGTCCATGTGGAGTACTGGGCTGGCACATGCCCGGGAATCCGGGTAGTCTGAATGGGTCGACGCAGCACTAGCTCGACCGTCTACTTGCAGGAGCCTTAAGGGCTAAACTTGCTCGCGAGCGTTGATTAAAAAAACACTACCCTGTTTAGGTCTAATCGCGTCCAGCCGGACACATCGGTTGTCTAGCACAGCTCCGCCCCACTAACTGATTAGAGGGTGTTGCATCGACCGGTTGAGCTGGCACGACTTATCAGGAGTTAGCACGCTGGAGCTTGGACTTTATGGCCCCAATAGCCCCTTTTCTATTTCCTAGTCCTCCCCACTTTCGCAATTATTAACGGCGCGAGGCTCGAACTCAGAGTGAACTTCCAGCAAATAGTTTCTGAGTTTGAGGTTTTCTTCGGAACGACGCTGCACTATGCGTGTGGCGCCGGGCGCAACTCTTTTTTCTGTCTGGACTCGCCTTAGGCATTGTTTCCCAAGTTTGGCTCTCATGGCCGCTCCGTTCATTAGGAAGCTTCACATGGCGAAACCGCCTTGTCGGTGATCGTTGTCACCGGGCCTGAGGCGATCGCCTCGCCAAACCCCATGTGATCTGCGTCACGTTATGGGGTGACGGGCGGCGCAGTCACAAAAGGGAGGCGGTGCAAAAATGTAGGCGGATCATGGGATGGAGATCGAATGATAGCCAGTGACCCTACAACAGTCACAGAGAGAAACAAAGCCATGACACACCCTCCAACAGTTGACCGAGAATTACATGAGGAAGTTTCGCATCCTTTCACGGGCGAAAACCGTGGCGTTGCCTCCCGTTATTTCGGACACATCCCCCAATCGGACCGCCCGTTGCGCCAAGTTCCACGGGAAGAAGCGCAGCAGGCGTTCGTTCGTGGGATGCTCGATACACCCACGGAGCGCGGACACAGAAGTCCTATCGACTGGGCGGTGTCGCTCGGAATCCACGTCCTCGTTGTAACGGCCGTTGTGGTTGTCCCACTCCTCTTCACTCAGGTTATAGACCTTCATAACTTTGCGGTGACCTACCTTGCGCTTCCGAGGCCGCCAGCGGCTGCTCCGGCTCCCGCGCCCGTGGTGCAAAGAGTTTCGAAGCCAGTGCACACCATTGCACCGAGCAAATTGACCGCGCCGATCACCATTCCGAGGAAGATCGAGGTCGTCCGAGATGAGGGACTACCGGACATCGCCGCGGCTGTGACAAAACCGGAAAAGCGAGCCGTGCCGCTGCGCGTCGGTGGTGACGTCAAGCCACCACGCCAGGTTGTGAGGATCGAGCCGAAGTACCCGCCTATTGCGAGGCAGGCGCGCGTTGAGGGGATGGTAGTGATCGAGGCTGTGATCGACGAACACGGCAACGTGGTTCAGGCACACGTGGTGACCGGGCCCGGGTTGCTGGTTCCGTCGGCGCTCACAGCGGTTCTGCAGTGGAAGTACGAGCCCACTTATTTGAATGGCGTGCCGGTCTCAATAGCGATGAACGTGCAGGTTATGTATAGCCTACGCTCCTAACGATGCGAGAGCGACCACGGTACTTAGCGACTGGAATGGCCCAGGAGGTGAAAGATGACAATGCTGAAAGAAGGAGCCCGGATCCAACTGAAGAATATTCTCTATTTGACCGATTTCTCCGAACCTTCGACGCCTTCCGCGAAGTTCCAATCCCACCCCCATTGCACGGATGCGCGGATGATCCGCGTAATCCGCCCGGTGTTTAGGGTGAGCACTGCGGAATCGTTCTGGAATAAGGATCTCGACGAGCTGACCGATTAGCTCCGCGCGCCCGTAGCCGAAGAATTCCTGCGCACGTCCGTTGACCTCGGTGATGGATCCCTTCAGATCCGCAACCAGGATAGCGTCCGGCGAAAATTCAAAAAGTGACCGGAAGCGCCTTTCGCTGAACTGGAGGGCCTCCTCAGCTTTTTTGCGCTCCGTGAAATCCCTGGTGACTTTTGAAAAACCCAGGAGTTCGCCATGCGAATTCCGCAGCGCGGTAATAGCGACGTTGGCCCAAAAGCGCGAGCCGTCCTTTCGGATTCGCCAACCCTCGTCTTCGATTCGTCCTTGCGACGCAGCCATCTCCAGCTCGCGTTCTGGCTTGCCGGTGTCAATGTCTGCTTGAGAATAGAAACGCGAGAAATGTTGGCCAAGAATTTCGTTGGCGCGGTATCCCTTGGCGCGTTCAGCTCCAGCGTTCCAACTCACGACTCGTCCGCTGGGATCCAGCATGAAAATCGCATAATCCTTTACGTCTTCGACGAGCAGCCGGAAACGCTCCTCGCTTTGACGAAGCAATTCTTCAGCCTGTTTTCGGTCCGTCACGTCTCGGATAACGGCTAGGGTGAGACGTTCTCCATCCGCTTCGACAGGGCTGAGCATGATGTCCACTGGAAATTCGCTTCCATCTTTTCGGCGGCCGAAAAGTTGCAGGCCCGCGCCCATGGCGCGCGTACAGGGTCGGGGATCGTATTCGGCGCGATGCGAGGGGTGAGCTGGACGGAATCGTTCAGGGATTAGGATTTCAACAGGCTGGCCAACTAGCTCCGAGCGGCTGTAACCAAAGAACGTTTCGACTTGCGCACTGATCTGCGCCATTCGACCGTCGCTTCCGGTAACGATAACCGCATCCGGCGAGGATTCGAAAAGCCTCTCAAACAGTACTTGAGCATGAATCGATTCCATCTTGGCTGATCATACCTGAACCGCGAACCTCCGTCACGGCGGCTAGTCTTCAGCGTTTACATCAGCGTTACAATGCGAGGGTCGCGGTGATTTCAGATGGATCGCTGCTGCGTCCCACAATGAATCCGAACCTGCTGGCCAACCCGCGCATTCCTGCGTTGTCTGGCAAAATGTGGGCGACGATCGACTCGAACTTTTCTTCGCGTGCAATTTCGATCAAGCGCCCAAGTAATCCGGTGCCGAGTCCACTACGTTGAGCGCTGTCCGCAACAAGAATCGCGACCTCGCCGTCCGCCTGGTGATCCCGTTGGCGGGTAAGGCGGCCGACTCCGAGGATTTCTTGGCTTCCCGTGGCTTGATCAACGCACTCGGCAATAAGCGCCATTTCGCGGTCATAATCAATGAAACACTTCCGCAGCAGACGCTCATGCGCGACGCGTGAGCTCAACGCTTCCATGTGGAAATATCGTAGATAAACGGTTTGTGCCGAGAGCGACTCGTGAAAGCGTGCCATCAGCGGTTCGTCTTCAGGACGAATCGGCCTGATCAGCACCTCGCGGCCATCCTTCATGGTCGAACGTGATACATACTGCGAAGGATAGGGCCGAATCGCGAGCTTTGGGAGTGCCGCGTCAGCCACTTTTTCATCGAAAAGCAGGATGCGAGCATCTAGAGCGACCACTCCTTCGGAGGAAGCCACCAGCGGGTTGATATCGATTTCCCTGACTCGCGGGAGTTCTACAACGAGATAGCTAAACCTAACCAGCGCTTCTTCGAGCGCCCCCATGTCGACCGGCTTCCGCCCTCGTACACCCTGGAGCGCGCCGTAGATTTTGGTCTGTTCCATCAAACGTTGCGCCAGCGTCGTATTGAGTGGAGGCAAGCCGAGCGCCCGATCCCGATAGACTTCTACAAGTCCTCCCCCCGACCCAAACAGGAGCACCGGGCCGAATTGCGGGTCCACACTGCTCCCCAATATTAATTCGTATCCGTCAACCCGCACCATGGGTTGTACAGTTACGCCCTCAAAAGCGTCAGCGCCAGCCCGCGAGGTTACGCTTAACTTAATTTCCTCGTATGCCTTCCGCACCCCATCGGAGTTCGCAAGATTCAACTTCACACCACCTACATCAGTCTTGTGCGTGATCGTATGGGAATGGAGTTTTAGGACAACAGGGTATCCGAGTTCAGATGCGAGTTTCACCGCTTCTTCCGCATCATATGCAACACGTGTAGTTGTCGTGGGAATACCGTAGAGCCCTAAAATCTCCTTCGCTTCTACCTCTGTCAGCAAGGTGCGTCCGGCGCTCAAGACGGAATCGAGCAGTCGTCTTGCCGCGGACCTGCGCTTTTCGGCGGCGCTTGGATCGTCTGTGATGAGCGGCGTCTCGTAAAATCCCCGAAGATGGTAGCTGTAGCGCCACATGTAAACAAACGCGCGCACGGCCGTGTCGGGATAAGAAAATGTGGGGATGCCGGCCGAATTTAGAATCGCTTCGCCCTTTTCGATATATTTGCCACCCATCCAGCTTGCCAGCAATGGTTTCCCACGCCCCTTGGCGTAAGGCTCAAGGCGTTCGGCAACACCCGCCGGGTCAGTCATTCCTTGAGGCGCCAGGATGGCAAGTAGCCCGTCGCTTCCTGGATCCTTCATTGCGATCTCGATTGCCCGGGCGTACCGGTCTGGATCAGCGTCGCCCAAAACGTCGATGGGATTTCCGTGGCTCCAGTGCGGGGGCAGAAGGTTATCGAGTGCCTGCCGGGAGGAATCTGAAAGCGACGCCAATTCCGCCCCGAGACCGATCAGGGCATCGGTCGCGAGTACGGCCGGGCCACCCGCATTAGTCACGATCATCAGCCGAGGCCCGCGTGGGCGTGGCTGTTTGCTCAGAACTTCGGCCATGTAGAAGATGTCCGAAATATTCTGGACGCGGAGGACGCCGCAACGACGGAGAGCTGCGTCGAATACCTCGTCACTGCCGGTCATGGCGCCCGTGTGCGAAGTCGCCGCCTTCGCGGCCGCCTCCGATCGTCCCGCCTTGATGACGATAATCGGCTTGCACATTGCCACCTCGCGCGCCGCGGAGAGAAACGAACGCGCATCTCCCACCGATTCCATGTAAATCAGAATGCTCTGCGTGTTTGGGTCGTTTCCGAAATAGTCGATCAGGTCGGCCCATCCGACGTCGAGCATCGAGCCGGTCGATACGAATGCGCTGAAGCCAACCTCTTCCCGAAGGCTCCAATCCAAAATGGCCGTAAGCAATGCCCCACTTTGGCTCAGAAATGCTACATTCCCTGGTCGCGCGATTGTCTGCGCGAATGTCGCATTGAGGCCGATCCGTGGATTCATCACTCCCAGGCAGTTCGGACCGATTAAGCGCAATCGGCCGCGGCGCAATCGATCGGCTATCTCAACTTCCAGGGCTTGTCCTAGGACACCTTGTTCCTTGAATCCTGCCGAAATGGCGATGGCCGATTTAACTCCCGCATCGATACACTCGCCGATAATGCCCGGCACGGTCGCGGCGGGTGTCACGATGATGGCCAAATCCGGCGGATCTGGTATTTCGCGGACCGCAGAGTAGGAATGAATACCGAGGATCTCGGAATGGTGAGGATTTACCGGATAGATTTTTCCCTTGAAAGAAGCTCCGCTTAGGTTGGCGAGTACCGCTCGCCCAACGCTGCCTTGGCGATTTGTCGCGCCAATGACTGCGACGGAACGCGGCTGAAATAGAGCGTCGAGCGCGGATTTTCTATCCCCGAACACGCCAGTCGAGTCGTTTAGCGGGGGACTCTTCGGGCTCACACGAATACTATCGGCCGTGCGGCGCCTTTTAACAAGCCCCCGCGCTGTTTCACATCAGCCGCGAACGGTCAGCACAGGGCATGTGGCGTGAGCAACCACTTTGTGCGCCGTGGCGCGGCCCAGGTGCGTGGCAGCTCCCAGGAATCCTTCCTTGTCCCTTATCCCCAGAACGATTAAGTCGGCATGGCGCTCTTTCGCAACATTCACAATCTGCTGCGCTGGGTCTCCCGTCCGGACAACGGCCTCGGGCCGGCACCAGAGTTCAGCCGCCTCGGGCACAGTCTCGTGCAGTCTAGCCGAGATGTCAGATTTAGCATCTTCGGCCCCACGCTCGGTCAGCGGACTTTCGGGATGTCTCATCACGTGCAGCAGAATCAACTCCGCGTTGTTCTCCTGCGCCATCGAGAACGCGTAAGGAGCCGCCGCCAGTGATTCCGCGCCGAAATCCGTTGCAAGGAGGACGCGCCGGAACTTGGCAGCCTTATGTGCACCACCGTGCTCCGCCGGTCCGATCGTGAGCACAGGCACGTGTGACCGACGGAAGATCTCCTCCGCCACAGAACCCATGAGAAGCTTTTGCGCCCCCGTACGACCGTGAGTCCCAAGAACAATTAGATCGATCCCCTGATCCTTGATTGTCTCCTCGAGTACCGGCCAGATTCCCGCTCCGCGTTCGATGATGGATTAATGGGACAAACCCGCGAGCTGCGATTCGATGCGCCGCATGTTGTCTCGGGCTACTTCCTCTTGAGCTTCAATGGCTGCCGTTGTCAGTTCCGGCGTCATATACGTGTATGCCGTCGGGACCAACACGTGGAACACGTATACCTTCGAGCCGTACTCGCGGGCGACCGATACGGCGAACGGCAGCGCCGCTTCGGATGGTTCAGAAAAATCCGTTAGATAGAGGATATTCTTGAGACTGATTCGCGTATCAGCCCTCACGTTTGTCATAGATTGCCTCCTACTTCGGAGCTTACCGCGCGATAGGCTTTCTAACTGTGATCTACGTCACATCCTTGAGTGGCAATCGTCACCGAGGTTTCGCGTGCCACATTCTAGACTTAACAATCATGGACACGCGTAGACAAGCGCAGGAGTGGGACTCGGAACAATCCCTCATCGATCCCAATAGTTTGTAAGTAATGAAACCGCATGTCGGAGAGCGAAAGGGCATACAAATGACAACCGTTGAGCGGCCCACCTAAAGAACTGAACACGCAAAAGAGGTTTGCAATCTTTGCGGCAAGACCTCACCAGACACGATTTGTGACGCATGCGCGGACAAGGTCCGAGCTCAAGAGCACTCGATAGAAAGAAGCACGAAGAAAAGTCAAATTCGTAACCGTTATACGATTTGTGTTTTCCTGAGGAGATGTCGATGAAAACCGCTGAACACGAACTGGCGACGACAGATGGCGCGAGTTTAGGCGCCATCTCTTCCATGAAAGCGCTCGTCTATCACGGTCCCGGCAAACGGGCGTGGGAAGACAAGCCGCGTCCCAAAATCCAGAGTCCCGATGATGCCATTGCACGGATCACCACCGGAACCATTTGCGGAACCGATTTGCACATTCTGAAGGGTGACGTCCCGTCGGTGACCGATGGGCGCACTCTTGGCCACGAGGGAATTGGCCTCGTTGAGCAAGTCGGGACGGGGGTCTCGGAATTTCACGTGGGAGACAAGGTGATCATCTCCTGCATCACCGCCTGCCTGAAGTGTGATTTCTGCAAAAAGGGAATGTACTCCCATTGCAGACACGGCGGCTGGATCTTGGGCAACACGATCGACGGGACGCAGGCCGAGTACGTGCGCATCCCCCATGCCGACGGAAGCCTTCACCGATTCCCAGCAGGTGGAGATGAAGAAGCGCTAGTGATGTTAAGCGATATTTTGCCGACGGGCTTCGAGTGCGGCGTGCTGAATGGTCAAGTCAAGCCCGGGGATAACGTGGCCATCGTGGGCGCGGGACCTATTGGGCTGGCCGTTTTGCTGACCGCGCAATTCTATTCACCGGCGGCGATCTTCATGATCGACCTGGATGATAACCGCCTGGCAGTCGCGAAACAGTTGGGTGCGACCGCTGTAATCAACAGCGCCAATGGACGCGCGGCCCAGCGGGTAATGGAGCTGACGAAGGGCGCCGGCGTCGACGTGGCCGTCGAGGCGGTTGGGATTCCGCCCACCTTTGATATTTGCCAGGCGATTGTCGCGGCCGGTGGGCGGATCGCGAACGTGGGTGTGCATGGCAAGCCTGTGGAATTGCGCATTGAGAAACTTTGGGACCGTAACATCTCGCTCACTGCACGGCTGGTGGACACGTTTACCACGCCAATGCTGGTGAAGATCGTCGAGTCAGGCAAGCTGCAGCCGCGCAAGCTGGTGACTCATCGCTTCGCACTGCATGACATCATGAAGGCGTACGACACGTTTGGAAATGCGGCCCAGGAAGGTGCGCTCAAGGTCATTCTTACGAACGGCGCGCCTTGTTGATGAGATAGCGACCGATTGACGGCCGTGCGCATTCTCGACGACATCCTTCGCCGCATGCAGTCGCACCAGGAAAACAAACGCTCCATGCTACGCAAGCTCCACGTGGCCTCCGCTTTCCATGCCGGCGCATGACCGTAACTTTTAAACTTCTGAATCGCCGCGCCGCGCGACTAGGTAAACTCACAATGTGTCTACCGAAAGATGACGACACCGGACGCGGATAGCACGGTTGGGCCTACGGTGGGCAATGCTGGTACGGCAAGTTCCAGCCTCGCCGCGCCACCCGTTCGCCCGCACGAGCCGCCGATCCCGGCGAAGACGAAGAATCTGAAGATTCACGTGTCTTCCGAAGTTCTCGACGCGGCCCGAAAGGACGGTGCGGAACTTGTCGGGGGGTTGCGAACATCTCTGGCTGGCCTAACGCAAGGTGAGGCCGAAGAACGAGAGCGGACGGTGGGACCTAACGAGGTCGCACAACAGCGAAAGCAAGGTTGGCCGGTCCGCGTTCTAAAAATCACCCGCAACCCGCTGGTAATTCTGCTGACGACTTTGTCGGCAGTTTCCTTCCTTACGGGTGACGCGCGCGCCGCCTCCGTGATGGCCGCTATGGTGGTGTTGAGTGTGGGACTCCGCTTCTGGCAGGAAGCCCGGGCGGATGCCGCCGCAGAGAAACTGAAAGCCATGATCCATGTCACCGCTACGGTCGTTCGTGACGGTGAGGCGAGGGAGATAGCACTTCGAGAGTTGGTTCCCGGCGACATCGTCAGGCTTGCCGCCGGGGATATGATTCCTGGCGACGTCCGGCTGCTGTCTTCGAAAGATCTTTTCGTAAGCCAGGGCACACTCACCGGTGAGTCGCTTCCGGTTGAGAAAATCCACGATCCCGAAACGGAAGGGCAGAGCTCGCCCACTGAACTCAAGAATATTTGTTTCATGGGGACGAGCGTCGAAAGCGGTACGGCGGTGGCGGTCGTAGTCACGACGGGAGTACAAACCTACCTAGGCAGTATGGCCCGCTCGATCACCACGGAACGGGTGCCGACGAGCTTCGACCAGGGCCTCAACCGCTTCACATGGCTAATGATCCAGTTTATGGCCGTGATGGTTCCGCTGGTTTTCCTGATCAACGGCTTCACCAAGCATGATTGGAAGGGCGCTTTCTTCTTTGCCATGGCTGTGGCCGTGGGCCTGACTCCCGAGATGCTGCCTATGATCGTTTCCGTCTGCCTCTCCAATGGTGCGCTCGCCATGAGCCGCAGGAAGGTGATCGTCAAACGGCTAAACTCAATCCAGAACTTCGGGGGCATGGACGTGCTGTGCACTGACAAGACGGGTACCCTCACCGAGGACCGCGTCGTTCTCATGCGACATTGCAACGTAGCTGGGCGTGAAAGTGATGATGTCCTCCTGGACGGGTACCTGATCAGCCACTTCCAGACGGGCCTCAAGAATCTTCTCGACGGGGCGATATTGGACAGTCCCGATTTTCACGCGATGGCGGTTCTCGGGAACTATAAGAAACTTGATGAGATCCCGTTCGACTTCACCCGGCGCATGATGTCGGTCTTAGTGGAGGACCCCGAGGGTAAATCGATCCTCCTTACTAAGGGGGCTCCGGAAGAGGTTTTCCAACATTGCTCTCATTTTGAACTCGATGGGAAGCTGTCCGCGATGGGCCCGGACCAGGTGGTCGCGCTGAAGCAAGAGTACGACGAACTCAGCAACGGCGGCTTTCGAGTGCTGGCAGTAGCGACAAAGGAGTTGGAAGGCAGGCGAATTTGTGCAAAGCACGACGAGTGCGAACTCGTACTTAGGGGGTACGTCGCGTTCCTGGACCCGCCCAAAAGTACCGCCGCCCGCGCGCTTGCAGCCTTACACACGCATGGCGTGGCCGTAAAAATCCTCACAGGAGACAACCCCCTAATCAGCCGCAAGGTCTGTAAAGACGTTGGCCTCTCAGCTGATCCAATGCTGCTGGGTGGCGACGTAGAGAAAATGTCCGACGCCGAACTGGCTGAGGCGGCGGATAAGGCAGCACTGTTCGCCCGCCTCTCTCCCGCGCATAAAGAGCGCGTCATCCGTATCCTCCGGAGTAAGGGGCACGTCGTCGGATTCATGGGCGACGGTATCAACGACGCTCCCGCCTTGCGCGCGGCGGACGTCGGTATCTCGGTGGATACTGCCACCGACATCGCCAAGGAGTCGGCAGATCTGATCTTGCTTGAGAAAGACCTCATGGTACTGGAGGGGGGTGTTATCGAAGGCCGTAAGGTCTTTGCAAACGTCGTTAAGTACATTCGGATGGGAGCGAGTTCCAACTTCGGGAACATGTTCAGCGTGTTGGGGGCAAGCGCCTTCCTGCCCTTCCTGCCGATGGCGCCGATTCAGGTGCTGACAAACAATCTACTCTATGATTTCTCGCAGGTGCCGATCCCAGCGGATGCCGTGGACGAAGAACAAGTAAGCCGGCCGCGTCCCTGGAACATCGCGGAAATCAGGCGATTTATTCTCTTTATCGGCCCCATCAGCTCGATTTTTGACTATACGACGTTCTTCGTCATGCTCTATTTCTTTAACTGCTGGGATCCATCCCGAGCGTCGCTATTTCAGACCGGCTGGTTCGTCGAGTCATTGATGACGCAGACGCTCATCATCCACGTCATTCGTACAAATAAGATTCCCTTCATACAGAGCCGAGTCAGTTGGGCGCTGACGGCCACTTCATTAGCAATCATGAGTCTTGGGATTTGGTTGCCTTATTCCCCGTTGGCATCTGCGCTGGGATTCACACACTTGCCGCCTCTGTACTGGCCGATCCTGTTGCTCACGCTGCTCGGTTACGTAGGCCTTACACAGACCATCAAAGTGTGGCTGCTTCGAAAGCAATGGATCTAGGTCAACGGGTGAGGTCGCGAAGCCAAGCCTCGATTACGTAAGCCACAGCGGCAGCGCCTCCATTAGCCTTTCTTGACTCGAGATCGACTTTGGGCTGATAGTGCAGCACAAACTCGTTTTGTCCGAGCGCGCACCGCAAGTCCGCTTCCAGGGATTGCCGTTCTGCGAGTCGCAGATGCATTTCGGGCCGGAAGAATCGATAGCCATTCCGGCCCTTTCCCTTGGCTTCGTACATCGCATCATCAGCTCGCATGATTAAATCCGTAGACGTCTTGCCGTCATTCGGGAATGTTGATATCCCGATGCTTGCCTGAAGTTCAATCGGATGACTCACGAGATTGCGTTCCAAAACGATTTCAGTTGTACTGTTTCGGCATTCGTCACCGACCGGCATGGTGCGAGCGACATAGAGGTCTCCTGTCCCTCAATCCGCGCCATTTCCGGTCCCACGGATTTCCCAGCGGAGTGATCCATCTCCCCGAACGGTACTGATTCTGCGGAAGACGCGTCACTTTGCTATATTCGACCTGCGGGAAGCAATACTTCCCGCAAGGAACGCAGGCGGTAGGATTTCAAAGGAGACGTACATGGCCCTCGATAAAAGCGACGAGTCCATACTCACCAACATCGATCGTTTAGTGAAGGAAGAAGAACAGCTCTACGGCAAGAGCGAAATCACAAATGAAGATCGGGCGCGCTTGTCCGAATTGAAGGTTCATCTCGACCAGTGCTGGAACCTTCTACGACAGCGCCGGGCGCTTCGAGAGTTTGGCAAAGACCCTGATGCGGCAAAAGTGCGTCCTGCCAAGATTGTCGAGAACTACTAGCAGTAGAGAATCACGAGTTGTTGGAGGCGATTGTCCGGTTTTGCAATCAGGAAGTCGCGGGTTTGCAACCCCCCGATTCTCAGCCCTTGCTAAGGTGAAACGAAACGGTCACGTGCATGGCCAAGGAGACGGCCACTCCGTTCAGGTAAGTTGGTTGGTACTTCCACTGTGAGACGGCCTGAAGAGCCGAGGCGATAAGCATCGGCGGCCCACTGATCGCATGGGCCTGTACGACATTGCCATGCTCATCGATGACGGCGTCAATGATCACATCGCCTTCCATCCTGGCCACGCGTGCCACGGGTGGATAGGCAGGACTGACCCTCTGGAGAAGATTGGGTTCTTTTACGTCACCGCCGACACGCACAACTTTCGGCGTAGATGGAGCTGATGGCGGCGGGGGAGCTACTGGAGCGGTTCCGGAGCCCCCGATGATGCCGCCAAGAACGCCGTTGGGCCCAGTCCCGGTGAAACCGGCTCCGATGTCATCGGGCGGGGCCGCATCTCTCACAACCGCCACGCTCTTGGGAACAATCGTGGGAGCCGTAAGTTGACTGGGTTGGATGACGTGCGGCGTCTGCGGCGCTCTGGCGATCTTCATGGGAGCCGGCGGCGGCGCAGGACTTGGCGGAGCCACGAGAAGAGTGTTCTGAAAGGCTTTCACGTTGATCACGTCGCTGAAATAGAGTGGCAGAACCACGAACGCTCCCAGTACGATGACGTGAAGCAGAAACGAGACCGTCATTTTCAAAGGGTTTTGCGGTTTTTGCTCAGAAACAGACGTACCAAGCAGAGCGGCAATGAAGTGGTCGGTGGATTCTGGGGCCGGGGAGTTTGCTTGCGCCGGCATGAGGGGCGGAAGGTTCTCCGCGCGTGCCGTGATTGGGACTTGCAGCTTGTTTTCCATATGAAATGTTAGCGAACTTTGGTGGCATCGATTGATTCTCAATATGGATGCATGCCATAACAAATTGGCGAACGTGAAAGAGAAGAATACAAGGGACCTAGCGGTGGAGCTCGCGCACCTTGCAGGCAGGGCGAATGGCCAGCCTAGGCACGGGCTGGAAAATCACCCTGCCCGGGGCGAATCCAGGTGTTCGCTAGTAACTTGATTCAAACGCCCGAAAGCGCTTTTCAAGTTCCCACTGCTGTCGCGCTTTCTCGTTCGATTGCAGAAACGCGGCGCACGATGACGAAGGCTTATCGGTGCCTGGTGTTTCTCGCGAGCAAGACGACGTGGGAGTGCCAAAGTTATCTCGATCGCGCCATAGGCTCTCGCCCGGCAGGAAACTGTATTCGACGCTGGTCCGCACCAGGCGCTTTAAGTCCGCGTAAGTGAGCCCATAGGTCTCAACGGCTCGGACATATTCGTGGGTAAGATCGATGCGAGAAACGCCTTCGTCGTCTGTCGAGAGGGCCACCGGAACACCAAATTTGCGATAGAGAGGGAATGGATGGTCCTTTCCAGTGACGCCTAAAATGACGTCGTTGCTGGTCAAATTGATCTCCACCATGACGTGGCTCGAGGCCATCTCCTTCAAGAGATCGTAGGGCTTCTCCTCATACATGACGTCAACGCCGTGTCCGATGCGCTCGGCATGAGCTTCTTCAACGGCGAGACGGATGTGGCAGCAAAGCCCCTCGTGAGGCACCAGTTTCGGTGCAAGCTCGCCCGCGTGCAGACTGATGTGCACCTTGGGATACAGGCCGTGCAAGAAGGCCACGATTCTCATGTGCAGCGCATAGTCGGACATGGCTACGCGCGCGTCTTCAGGCTGAACGTAGTTAATTCCCACGACGCGCGGATCAGCGGAAGCTGCTTCGAAGCCCAGCAACGTCTGAGCGAAAACCTGCGCGGGAGGGGCCGCGCGAAGCACCTGGTAGATGTATCTGATTTGCACAGCGCATGCCTGGGTCCGTTTTGCGTCGTCGCAATGTTCGCTCTTTCGACGGCCCGCCTCCGCCTCGTCCAGGTAGGCGCGCACCCCCGCGACATCGTCACGCAATCCACGGCCGAAAAGCTCCTCCCGAAATTCGCCGAATGCACCGTTGAGTCGCCATTTGAGTTCCTTGGCGATTGCCGCCGTATGGTCGAATGGAGGAGTGACCATTAGTTCCAGATACTGTTCGTTTTGTGCCGCGGCGCGGGTGGCTACTTCGTCGAGCCACTCTCCCGTGTGGCTCTTATCAACGCCTCCAAACTTCGAAAATGTGTCGAAGAAGTGGTCATGGCCCGTTACTCCTGAAGTAGGGACAAAACCACGCATGGAAAAGGCATCTACCAGGGCGTCGTAGAGATTTTGTTCCTGGTGGCGTGCTCCGCAGGGACGTCGCCGCTGCTACACGCCCCGGAAGCCTGCTTTGCGAAAGACAGTGAAGAGAGGTTTACGCAGAGGTGATCTTCAACACCGGCGCGAATCCAGGACTCTGCGTATACTGCTCCGCTCAGGTGAACGTGAAGGTCCGCGCCCTTGGGCATGCTCGCGAGAAACGCACGCAAATCGAGCGGATTGGCGCGCGCGGCCTCAAGAGCTTTCGCCGTGCGCTGTTCGGCGTTTGCTTGCTTCGAAGTGACTGGTTGGACGTTCGCCTGCCCAGGAGCAAACGTAGCCGTCAGGAGAAGAGCGACCAAAGCACACAGCCATCTGGAACGAAGAGTCATCCCGTGTCCTCTGTTCACGATTCGCTTGCTACTGAAGCGTTCGGCTACATTCTACCGCCCGATCTACCGCCCGGGGTGACAAAGGCAATTTCGCAGTCATTCCTGTGATGTAAACTCTTGGCGATGGTCCGCGAAGATTTAATTCAACCAAAGGAACGCATTTGATGCGCCGATTTGCCGGATTTTGTTTGGCGGCGTCAATAGCGTTGGGAGTCGTCGGCGCTCCAGTTGGCGCCCAAACGGAAACTGCGCCGAGGCCGATCCCTATTAAAGTCGTCGTGGTCACCATGTATCAGCGCGGCGAAGACGCCGGAGACACCCCCGGGGAATTCCGACTGTGGGTGGAGCGAGAGCATCTCGACCGGGTTCTTCCACTTGCGGCTGGCTATCACCACGTACGCCTGAATAGTGACGGCGTGCTCGGTATGTTGACAGGTGTCGGCACAGCCAAGGCTGCCTCGTCTGTGATGGCGCTTGGGACGGACCCTCGTTTCGATTTTTCGAAGACTTACTGGGTTGTGGCGGGAATTGGCGGCGGCGACCCAGCCGACGTATCCCTAGGCTCGGCGGTTTGGGCTGACCACGTAATCGACAGCGATTTAGGGTATGAAATCGACGCCCGCGAGATTCCTAAGAATTGGACCACTGGCTACGTCCCACTCAGAAAGACCACCCCCTACGAACAGCCTGTATCTCACGACCCGGACGACCCCGTGTTTGCGTTGAACCCGGAGCTGGTGAGCTGGGCCTTCGAGCTTACGAAGGATGTTCCGCTCGTCGATTCCAAGTCTTTACGCGCATCTCGAATGCGCTATAGCGGTTTCCCCAACGCCATGAAGCCCCCATTCGTAACCAGGGGAGATAGCTTGTCCGGAAGCACATTCTGGCACGGCAAAATCCTGGATGAGCGGGCGAACTCCTGGGTGCAGTATTTTACGGGCGGGAAAGGTAATTTCATGATTGCCGGGATGGAAGATACCGGAACGCTGCAAGCTCTGACATTCTTGAGCCAGGCTGGCCGCGTAGACTTGCGCCGCGTGCTCGTGTTGCGGACGGTAAGCAACTACGATCAGCAGGCCCCTGGTGCGAGCGCCGCCGACAGCCTGAAACAGATGGCGGCGGGTAACTACTCGGCCTATCTGGAGGCGCTCGAGGCCGCCGAGCGCGTCGCCGATACGGTCGTTCGCGATATCGTCGAGCACTGGGCGGAACGTGAATCGACGATTCCATCGCCGCGTCAAAACTGAACGAAAATGAAAACGGAACGAATCTACGACGGAATGCTTGCAATAGCCTTGGCCGAAGCCCGCAAGGGCCTAGCCGAGGGAGGGCTACCTATTGGGGCGGCGATTTTCGACGGCAATGGCCGGCTCCTTGGAGCAGGCCACAACCGCCGGGTGCAAAATGGAGATCCCTCCATGCACGGCGAAACGGATGCATTCCGCAATGCCGGCAGGCAGCGCAGCTATCGCGACAAAACTATGGTAACGACGCTGGCCCCGTGCTGGTATTGCAGCGGATTGGTTCGGCAGTTCGGTTTCGGGACGCTGGTAGTCGGCGAAAGCCGTAACTTCCCGGGGGGGCTCGATTGGCTGCGCTCGCTCGGTTTGCGCATAATCGATCTCGATTCAGAGGAGTGCGTTACTTTGATGGCGGATTATATCCGCGATCACCCGGACGTCTGGAAAGAGGATATTGGCGAAGACTGAGGGTGGCTTCAGATACCGCTATATCTCTGCCGGCGAATAAACTCCCCGCTTCCGGCTCGACCGACGAACTTGCCGTTTTCTATGATGGGCCGCCCGCGCGATAGCACGGTCTTGGGGACGCCTTTGATGCGAATTCCCTCGAACATCGAATAGTCCACGCGCATGTGGTGCGTCTTGACGCTGATCACCTGCTCCTCGTCCGCGTCGAACACGACGAGGTCCGCGTCCGAGCCGATGGCGATGGTGCCTTTGCGCGGGAACAGCCCAAAAAGTTTGGCGGGAGCCGTTGAAACCAGCTGCACGAAGCGGTTCGGCGAAAAGCGTGCGCCATGCACGCCTCCGGTATAAATCAAACTCAAACGGTGCTCTATGCCGGGGCCGCCGTTGGGAATCTTGGTGAAGTCATCTTTGCCGAGTTCCTTCTGCTCTTTGAAGCAGAATGGGCAATGGTCGGTGGATACGACCTGCAGCGTATCGTGCGCGAGACCCTGCCACAATTTTTCCTGGTGCCACTTCTCACGTAACGGAGGCGTGAACACATACTTCGCGCCTTCGAATCCGGGGGACTCCATCTGTTCCAGCGAGAGATATAGATATTGCGGGCAGGTCTCGGCGTAGACCGGCAACCCCCGATCGCGCCCCTCGCGAACCTTTTCCAGCGCGTCGTTGCACGAGAGATGCACGATATACACGGGCGCGCCGGCCATCTCCGCCAGCGCGATGGCGCGGCTGGTCGCTTCGCCTTCGGTCGTTGTGGGGCGCGTGAGCGCATGATACTTGGGCGCGGTCTTGCCCTCGGCCAAAGCGCGGCGGACGATCACGTCGATGACCCCGCCATTCTCCGCGTGCATGCAAATGAGGCCGCCGTACTTCGCGGCTTGGGACATAGCGCGAAAGATCGTGGCATCGTCCACCATCAGGACGCCCGGATAGGCCATGAAAAGCTTGAAACTCGATACTCCTTCGTGGATCAGCGCGCCCATTTCATCGAGCTGCGCGTCACCGAGGTCGGTGATGATGCAATGGAAGGCATAGTCGATCGCGGCCTTGCAATCCGCCTTTTTCATCCATGTTTCGAACGCTTCACGCAGGCTCTGCCCCTTGTATTGGATCGCGAAGTCGATCAGGGTGGTCGTGCCTCCGAATGCCGCTGCAATCGTTCCGGATCCGAAGTCGTCCGCGCTGGTCGTTCCGCCAAACGGCATGTCGAGGTGAGTGTGCACGTCGACACCTCCCGGCATTACGAGTCGCCCCGCCGCCTCGATTACCTTCCGTGCATTCTCGATCGGTAGCGTTTGTGCAATCGACGTGATCCGGCCGCCTTCGATTCCAATGTCGCTCGCGTACGTTTCGGTCGCGGTGACCACGGTGCCGTTTCGAATGATGGTGTCAAAGCCCATGCTGTCCTATCTCCTCGCCGTCTTAGCGCCAGTACGGAAGAATATCCAGGCCGTAGACCTTCAACGTCTCCTCTTCCTCGCCGCACATGAGATAAATATTGAACTGCGTCACGCCCGCTTCTTGCAACGCGGCCAGTTTTTTCCTGTGCTCCGCGAGCGGGCCCAACACGCAAAACCGGTCTACGATCTCATCCGAAACGAAGCTCTCATTGTCGCTGCCCACTTCGGCGTGATGTAGATAATCGTACTTACCGCGATCGCGCACGTACGAGGTAAGCGCCTCGGGAAGCTCTGCTTGCGGGTATTTCGCGATCAAGTCCAATACGTGATTTGATACCAGCGCGGGAAACCATCGCACGCGTTCGCGTGCCGCGGCCAAATCGTCGGAAACCCACACCGGCGCAGCCGCCATGATCTCGATCTTAGCCGGATCGCGCCCGGCTTCGCGCGCCCCTTCCCGCACAAATCCCATGCACCACGCGATCAAATCTGGATCGGCAAACTGAAGGATCACTCCATCGGCGATTCGCCCCGCCGTTCGTAGGGCCTTTGGACCGTAGCCGGCCACCCAGACCCGCGGCACGGAACCGCTCACCCAGGGAAACACCGCGCTCACGCCTTCGTGCTCAATCGCCTTTCCTGCGTTCAGGTCGCGGAACGCCTGGACGAACCGTTCGAGCGCTTCGAGCGTGGTCGGCTTTTTCCCGAGTACACGCCGCGAACTATCACCGCGGCCGATTCCCAACTCCATGCGTCCGTTTGAAATCAGATTGAGCGTGGCGAAAAGGCTTGAAGTCACAGTCACGTCGCGCACGCCCGGATTCGTCACGCATGTGCCGAGCCGCATCTGTTTGGTGTTCGCAGCCATCAGTGCTAGCAACGGAAACGGCTCCATCCATATGACGTGCGAGTCGAAAATCCAGCCGTAGCGGAATCCGGCATTCTCCGCCTGCTGCGTCAGCTCCACGATGCGGTCGACCTTTGAATCCGGTCTGATGGTAATTCCAAATTCCATGAATGTCTTACTCCACCGATCCACGGTTTGCCAATTCACGGCCCCCGTTGTCGAGCAGCAAATACACAAGAAAACTTACCCCAAAGCCCGCAAACCACGCGTAGTCGTATACGTCGCGCAGCGGGGGAAAAATCAGCCCGACAAAGGCCACCGCTGCACCTGCGGCCAGTGCGGCGATCGCCCGCCAATTGAATCCGTGCCGGTATTCATATGCTCCGCCTCGTCGATACAGATCCGCCGCCCGCAGTTTCGTCTTTCGGATCACGAAATAGTCGCAGATCAGGATTCCCGCCACCGGGCCAAGCAAGCCTGAATAGCCCACCAGCCAGCCGGTGACGTAATTCCCGTAGCTCGCGAGCAATTTCCACGGCTGCATGGCAATACCAATAACGCAGGTAATCAGCCCGCCCGTTCGAAAGCTGATTCGGCGGGGCCACAGATTAGAGAAATCATTCGCGGGTGACACCACATTCGCCGCGACGTTGACGTTCAGCGTCGCCATCAAAAGAGCGATCATCGCGACGATCACCGCGATTGGATTCTCCAAGTGCGCCAGCACCGCAACCGGGTCCCAAATGGCTTGCCCGAAAACGACGACCGTCGCCGAAGTAACCGCGATACCGATAAACGAATAGAACGTCATCGTAGTCGGCAGCCCCAGCGCCTGGCCCACCATCTGATCGCGCTGGCTGCGTGCGTAACGCGTGAAGTCGGGAATATTGAGGGCGACCGTGGCCCAAAATGCGACCACACCGGTGAGCGACGGAACGAAAACCCGGAAAAACTCACCGAACGTTTGGAATTTAGACGGCGTGGCAAGCATGGGCCCGAAACCGCCCGCCTTTGCCCGCGCCCACAGCAAGAGCGCCACCCCGATCAGCAGCAAGAACGGAGCGGTGACGCCCTGTAAGAACCGGATCGTCTTGATCCCGCGCGCAATGACGATTACGTTCAAAAGCCAGAAAAATGCGAAGCACACAGGGGCGCCCCAACTGAAGTGTTTCCAGCTCGGGGCTAGGGCCACGATCATCGTGTCTATTGCTTCGCCGCCGATCCACGTTTGAATTCCAAACCAGCCGCACGCCACGAGCGCGCGAAGAATTGCGGGCACGTTGGCCCCCAGCACTCCAAAAGCAGAGCGCGCGAAGACTGGGAAGGGAATTCCGTACTGCGCGCCGGCGTGAGCGTTTAATAACATCGGGATTAGCACCAGCACGTTACCCAAGAACACGGTGAAAATGGCCTGCTTCCAGCTCATCCCTCCGGCGATCATCGCGCTGGCGAGCAGGTATGTGGGAATGTTTACGCTCATTGCGATCCACAATGCCGTGTAGTTGTAAATTCCCCAGGTGCGAAGTTGCAGCGGGATGGGCGCCAGGTCTTCGTTGTAGAGCGAACTATCGCGCAGAGCGGAGTCGAGCGCTTCTTCCTGCGGCTCAGTGGTGGAAGCGGCTGGGGTATCGGTCATTGAAAATGGGCGCTAGATTTCGTCAAGAGCCTGGTTCTGATTATCTGGGAAGGGAAGCGGCCGGTAGCCGCATCGCTTTTCCGTTGCAGCTTCGCCTACTCTTTCTGCGCCGTGTAATCCACGTAGACCGCTTTGAGCTCCGTGTAAAAGTCAATTGCTACCCGACCCATCTCGCGCAGACCCACTCCCGTTCCCTTCATGCCGCCGAATGGAAGTTGCGCCTCGCTGCCGATGGTCGGCGCGTTGACGTGGGTGATCCCCGTTTCGATGCGGTCGATGAACTCAAAAATTCTGGCGGCATTGTTGGTGTAAATCGAACTGGAGAGGCCATACTTCACCGAGTTTGCGACTCGCAGCGCCTCTTCGAAATTCGGAACGCGAATGACGGAAAGGACGGGGCCGAAAATCTCCTCTTGGGCGATCACGCTGTCCCATGCGACATTGTCGAAAATCGTCGGGCTCACAAAGTAGCCGGCATCGTACGCACGGCCGGCCAATCGCTCGCCGCCCAGCAGAAGTTCCCCTTCCTTTTTGCCGATTTCCAGATAGCGCAGGACGGTTTTCAATTGGTTCTCATCAACCAGCGGCCCGACATCCACGCTTACATCAAGGGGGTCACCGACGGTCAGCTTCCTCGACCGCTCGACCAACATCTCAACAAATCGGTCGGCCACCGCATCTTCCACCACGACGCGACTCGTTGCCGTACAGCGCTGCCCGGTCGAACCGAATGCGCCGATGGCAACTGCTTCGGTGGCTACCGCGAGGTCCGCGTCGCGCAGCACGATCACGGGGTTCTTGCCACCCATTTCACACTGGCACTTCTTCATCTGTTTCGCGGCCGCGGCATAGATAAGGCCACCGACGTTATTGGACCCGGTGAACGAAATTGCCCTGACGGCAGGATCTTGCAGAAGCTCGTCGCCGACTTCTTCTCCCGTGCCGAGCACCATATTCAGCACTCCGGCGGGCGCTCCCGCTTCGGCGAAGATCTCGACCACCTTCGCGGCGCATTCCGGCGTCAACTCAGAAGGCTTAAAGACGACTGTGTTGCCGGTCACGAGCGCGGGCGCCAGCTTCCATACAGGAATCGCGACGGGGAAGTTCCAAGGTGTAATTGCTCCCACGACTCCGAGAGGCTGCTTGATGGTATATGCGAAAGTTTTCGGGGACTCGCTCGGAACGGTTTCTCCCCCCAGGCGGCGCGCCTCTCCAGCGGTGAATTCAAGGATGTTGATCGACCGCTGAACTTCGACCAGCGACTCTTTCAGGATCTTTCCTTCTTCGTGGCTCAGCAGCCGCGCCAACGATTCCTTCTGTTCCTGCATGAGCGCAGCGGCTCGCCCCAGGACTCGGCCGCGCACGGGAGCCGGCGTATTGCGCCATTCCGGAAATGCAGCCGTCGCTGCGGCAACCGCTTCGCGCACGTCCTTGCGCGTGGAAAGCGGCGCAGTATTGACAACTTCCTTCGTATTCGCCGGGTTTCGCCGTTCCATCATTTCTCCCGAACGAGATTCCACCCAGCGGCCATTAATGAAGTTGCGGCATTCGGAGGCAGTAGCTGTCGCTTCGCTCATCGAAATAGTCCTTCCACTCTCTCTCGTGTGTCAGTCGGCCGCTTGCGTCGAGCCGCTCGCCAGCGTTCGCGCGATCTCGCCGTAGCTTTCCGGCCGCCGGTCGCGATAGAACTGCCACGTGGCGCGTACCTCTTGAATCTCGTCCAGATTCAAATCCGCAACCACGAGTTCATCTTTCTCCCGGCCGGCTTGCGCGACGATCTTCCCTCGCGGGTCGCAGAAATAGCTCTTGCCGTAGAAATGCCCGATGCTCCAAGGCTTTTCGGTTCCGACGCGATTAATCGCCGCAACGAAATATTGATTGGCCACGGCGTGCGCCGGTTGTTCGAGCTCCCAGAGATATTCCGAAAGGCCCGCAACCGTCGCGGATGGGTTAAAAACGATCTCAGCGCCGTTTAATCCTAGAATGCGCGCACCCTCCGGGAAGTGCCGGTCGTAGCAGATGTACACGCCAACTCGGCCGTATCGCGTCTCAAACACGGGATACCCCGCGTTTCCCGGCGTAAAGTAAAACTTTTCCCAAAAGCCGGGATGGAGATGCGGAATATGGTGTTTCCGGTACTTTCCAAGGTAGCGGCCGTCGGCATCGAAAACCGCCGCGGTGTTGTAGAAAACTCCCGTCATCTCCACTTCGTAGATCGGCACGACCAGCACCATCTCGTATTTCTTGGCGAGTTTCTGCATGCGGGTGAGCGTCGGACCATCGGGAACTTTTTCGGTCAATTCGTACCAGCGAGCGTCCTGCTCGGCGCAGAAGTACGGCCCGTAGAAGAGTTCTTGCAGGCCAAGAATCTTCACTTTCTTCTTAGCCGCGTCCGCGATCAATTTCTCGTGCTTGGCGATCATTTTCTCTTTGATCTGGGCGAGCGAATACTTCTCGGGCGACCATTCACACGAAGCCTGAATTAGCCCACAACGCACGATACGCGGCATCCTGTGCCTCCTCGCAACACCCCAAAAGTCTACTCTGCCCGACTCCTAGCGGCAACCAGCGCCTAAAAGGCCCGGTCCGCTGCGGGGATTGGCGCAGAGCGCGCAACGTAGAAATGAAAGGCGACCAAGAAGGCCGCTCCAGCCAGGTAGCTCAAGGCGAATGCAGGCGCGGCAAATAGCCCCAGCACCGTTTCCACACCCCGACTGGTAATTCGGAATGCGTGAATCAGGCCCAGGCAAGAGAGCACTGCCGCCGCGCCCAGCCAAGATGCGGCATGAAGAAGCCGCCGGTCCAACAAATATGCAATTACCGCCGCCCAAATCATCGAGACGAGCAGCGCACCCTGGCTGAGCGCCACGAGCCCATAAATATACAATTGGTCGCCAAAAAGCGGCGCGGTTTGCAGAAGACTAGACCCGCTCGCTCGCACTGCTGTATCGATCAATCCCACCGCCCACGACGCGAGCATAGGAATCAACCCGAAGGCTACCGCAATGGCGTGGGACTTTGGGATTTCCGTGAACGACTGCGCCACCATCAATAGCCCGAACCACACGACGATCATGGCCACGACTTCGAGCGGCACGATACGCAGTACCGGAAGCACCAATCCCGTGACGCAAAGGAGCATCGTGGCGGTCCCGCTTAGGATGGAATAACCCGAACGCGCGCCCAGTTCTTTGTGCGCCATGTGCCCGAAGTAAAGTGACGTCGGAAAGGGACTTCCGAAGAAAGCCGCCGCGAGCGTGGCAAGCCCGTTTACGAGCAGCGAGGGCCTGGTCGGATAGTCGTCACCCGCGACCTGCACGCTTTCGAGCACTTGCAGCGACACTATAGTATCCAGAACGCTCATGGGGATAATCACGGACAGAAACTTCCATCCCTCGCTGTGACGCAAAAACTCGAAGAGGTTGATCGGGCGCGGCAAATGAATTCCAATTGCCAATGGCGCACTCACGTCTGGCGAGTGATACAGGTGCGCCCACCGCAAGAAAGCAGCCAACAGGGCGCCGATGACGATGCATACCAGTCCGCCGGGTATCAGAAACGGCAACCGAACCCGCGTACAGAAAATAGCGAGAATCACAACTGTAGGGAGCAACCCCAACTCGGGAGTCTGAAAAACACGCAGGATAAAGCCCAGGCATAAGAATGCCATTGCCGTGCCGGCAAGTGGGCATAGCAGCGCCGCGCGCGGCGTCTGGCGCCGCAGCCAGTCCGTGCAGAAAGCTCCCGCCGTTTGCACCACGCCGCTGAGAAAAGAAGCAAACACCCCCGCTTGCCACGCCAGATTCGAATCGTGAGTCCGTTCGTAGACGGGCAGCATGATCAGAGAGATGTAGATGAAAATTGTGGGTGCATTGACACCAAAGGGAATCGCCGTCACATCGCTGCGCCCGGTCCGTTCCGCAAGGCGATGAGCCTGCCACGCATAAAAAATGTTTCCGAAGAAAATTGAGAGAGCCACGCCCGGCAAGATGCGCGTGGTAACCATGCTGGCCGGCAAACCGCACAGCGGAGCCAAGCCGGCAATTAGCAGCAGATCTGGAAATCCGCTGAAGAACAGGGCGAAAAATCCATCCCAATCACCGGGCACGAACCACGACGCCGGGCCTCTACGGGTTTTATCAATGACCAGCGTTTGAGCCATGCCGTCCGCCGAATCTTTGTCCCATGTCGTTCAACCATCCAACAACGGCCGGGTCGATCCTCAGGCATCGCTCAGGCCGTGCCGTAGCGCAGTCCTATCTTTTTTAACCACTGCCGGTACGCGATGGCAGCGCGATCCGCGCGGAGGTGCAACTCCGCCTGCAAGTCGAGGGGCAGCAATTCGGGACGCTGCGATTCCACGACAGGTACATCCTGCCTGGTAACCACATCCTGAAATCGCCGCAAATCCTCCGGCGGCACTTCGTGCGCGTAATTCAGGGCCATAATTAGCCACACGATGCTCTCGCGCTCGGCCGCCGGCGTCACGCAGCTGAACATGGCGAAATGGTTCTGCCCGTGCACCTTCATGAACCTCGCCGTTAGCGGGCGTGGCACATGGAACGTATACGCAACCTTGGCGGATTTTCCGGTGCCGTCGGGATCGGGCTGCCACACGGGAATTTCCTGCGTGACTACTCCGTCGTCGTTAATCTCCGCTTCGTAATCTCCGATCTCCGTCTGCGACGGGTCGCCCAAGTAGCCCATGTGCACGAACGGAAAATGCGCCACGTCGAGGAAGTTTTCGATCACGCGCGGACCGTGAGCCCGGTACAGATACGGTCCGGCCGGAATTTTCGAGAAGGACGCATCCTCCCATTCGGGAAAAGCCGGCACGTCTTGCGCCGGATTCCCCAGGCACACCCACACGAGGCCGTAGCGGGCCTCGACCGAGTAGACTTTCGTACGCGCCCGCGCGGGCGGAGGCTGGCCGGGGTGCGCGGGAATCCGCACGCATTGTCCCGACGAATCGTATTCCCAGCCATGATAGGGACATACCAGACAATCATTTGTCACTCGTCCGAATGAAAGCTTCGAGCCGCGATGCACGCAGAGGTCCTGCCACGCATGCACTCCGTCCTGATTGCGCCAGATCACAACGTCGTGATCGAGTAGACGAACTGGCTTCGCCTGCCCGAGCCCAAGGTCGGATGCCCAAGCAACCGCATGCCAATCATTTACTAAGACAGGATCATCGATCATGGCCGTAGCACTAAAAATCGCCCGACTATAGCATGAAAAAATAACGTGTCCCGAACGCCAGTCATGCATAATTCGGCATATCTGGATTTGGTTTTTGGATGGTGAAAGGATCGCCGGATGGCCCCGAGGCCTCGATTCGAGCGCGTTATCTGGATTGTTCTCGACAGCGTCGGCATCGGTGAACTCCCGGATGCAGCCGACTACGGTGACGCCGGACGAGACACGCTTGGACATGTCGCCCGTTCGCGTCCGCTGGAGCTACCGAACCTGGTGCGCCTCGGCCTGGCGAACATTAAGCCTCTCGATTACCTCTCGCCGCCCGCGCATCCTGTGGGAAGTTTTGGCAAAGGCGCAACCGTCTCACCCGGCAAGGATACAACCACGGGCCACTGGGAGATGTCGGGCATCTGGCTCGACCAAGCGTTCCCTGTTTACCCCCACGGTTTCCCGAAAGAACTCGTCGCGGAATTCGAGCGGAGGATCGGCCGCCGGACTCTGGGCAACAAACCCGCGTCGGGTACCGAGATCATCAAGGAGCTCGGCGAAGAACACATGCGCACGGGCTGGCCGATCGTCTATACGTCGGGCGACAGCGTCTTCCAAATTGCCACGCACGAGGATGTGATTCCGATCGCCGAGCTTTATCGCATGTGCGAAATCGCGCGGAAGTTGCTAGATGGCCCTAACCGCGTGGGACGCGTGATCGCGCGGCCGTTTGCCGGAAGCGCGGGAAACTTTCGCCGCACCGAACGCCGCCACGACTACGCCGTCGAGCCGCCGCGACCGATGCTTCTCGATGTGCTCGGCGACAGCAAGGTGCCCGTCTTCGGCGTAGGCAAAATCCACGACATCTACAACGGACGCGGGGTCGGGGACTACGTAACGACGAAGAACAATGCGGACGGCATGACAAAGCTGGCTGAATCGTTGACGCGCCAACCGCGCGGGCTCATTTTCGCTAATCTGGTCGACTTCGACATGCTGTACGGACACCGCAAGGACGTGGAAGGTTTTGCACGTTCGCTCGAAGAATTTGACGCTGCACTCGGGCCGTTTCTAGCTGCTCTTCGCACATCCGATCTTCTCTTGATCACCGCCGATCATGGCTGCGATCCCGATCCCGTGAATCCCACGACGGATCACTCACGAGAATACGTGCCCATCCTGGCTTACAGTCCGCGCACGACCACGGGCGCCAATCTTGGCATTCGGTCGACACTCGCCGATATGGGCCAGACCGTCGCCGCTAACTTTGCCGCAAGCCCCATACCGCACGGATCGAGTTTTCTCGACTCTTTATAGGATCTAGCGCGGATTACTTCGTCGCGGCCGCAATCGGCGGAATTACCGCCCGCAGGAGAGCGATAAAATCTGTTTTCACACGCTCGCCTGTCGCCATGACTTCGGCGTGATCGATCGGTTGATCCAATACGCCCGCGGCCATATTCGTTACGCACGAGATCCCCAGCACTCGAATTCCCATATGCCGCGCCACAATCGTTTCCGGCACGGTCGACATTCCCACCAGATTCGCGCCGATGGATTTCAAATAGTGAATCTCCGCCGGCGTTTCATAACTCGGCCCGCTGAGTGCTGCGTACACTCCGTCGTACGTCGCGATGCCCAGGCGCTCCGCCTCGCGCCACGCAATTCCCCGAAAATCCTTGGAGTAAGCGTCCGTCATGTCGGGAAATCGTGGGCCAAACCGGTCGTCGTTTGGACCAGTCAAGGGATTCGCTCCTTGTAGATTGATGTGATCGCGGATCAGGACGAGGGCGCCCTGGCTGTATCCGAAATTGATTGCCCCTGCCGCATTGGTCAAAATCGCCGAGCGAATGCCCATTTGCCACAACGTGCGCATTGGAAAGGTGACTCCCTTGATCGAATATCCTTCGTAGAGGTGCACGCGCCCCTGCATGACGGCCACCGGCACGTCGCCCACTTTTCCGATCGCGAGGCGCCCGGAGTGGCCCTCGACCGTCGACTGCGGGAAGCCGGGGATTTTGTTGTAGGGAATTCGGATGGAAGAAAGCAATCCGTCCGCGAACGCTCCGAGTCCCGAGCCCAGAACCAGGGCGACCTTGGGGCGCAACTTCGTCTTACTCAAAATAAACTTGGCGGCGCGCAAAGTACGAGCGAACTCGCTCGTCGAGTCGCCGGGCCGGGCCGCTGCCGCGCTCATCGGAGCATGATTCCTACGAGCGATGCGGACATCAGATTGGCCATTGTTCCGGCGAGCATCGCGCGAATGCCCAACCGCGCCAACTCGGATTTCTTGTTGGGCGCCAGCGCACCGATGCCGCCGATCTGAATTCCAATGGAACTCAAATTCGCGAATCCACAGAGCGCGAAGGTGGCAATCGTGAAGGAGCGCGGATCGAGACAGTTCTGCATGGGGCCCAGACGTTGGAAAGCGACTAGCTCGTTGGTCACCATGCGCAGGCCGAGCAGATTGCCGATTGCATGACAGTCGTGCCAGGGAACGCCAATCACCCAAGCCACCGGAGAGAAGAGCCAGCCGAAAATCTGTTCCACGCTGGCCGGGAACCATCCTACTCCGTGCCGGGCGAGCAAATTTTGGATGCCGCTGAAGCAGCCATCCACGAGGTAGATCAGCGCGATGAACGAAATCAGCATGGCCGCCACGTTCATCGCCAAGTGCAGCCCATCGACGGTGCCACGCGCGATTGCTCCGAGAGCATTCGCGTCGCGCTCCATGTCCGCCATCACGACTTTTCCGGATGTCAGCGGCTGCTCCGTTTCCGGCACGAGCATCTTCGCGATCAGAATCGTTCCGGGCGCGGTCATGATCACGGCAGCCAGCAGATGCTCGGCTTTGATGCCATACAGAATGTAAGCCGCCATCATGCCGCCCGACACGTGGGCCATGCCGCTGGTCATGACGGTCATAAGCTCGGAGCGCGTGAGGTCGGGCAAGAACGGTCGAATGGAAAGCGGCGCTTCCGTCTGCCCCATGAAGATGCTGGCCGCAACATTCAACGATTCCGCGCCGCTCGCGCCCATGAGGGTCGTCATTACGCGGGCCGCCGCTTTGACGACGATTTGCATCACTCCGAAGTAGTAGAGCAGCGCAAAAAAAGCCGCGATGAAAATGATCGTGGGAAGCGCCTGAAACGCGAAGAAGAAGCCGGCCGGCGAATTCTTCGCGCCTAGCTCACCGAAGACGAACGTCGATCCATAGAACGCGAAATCAAGCAGCCAGTTGGCTCCGGCACCCAGTTTCTGGAAGACCCATTGGCCGTATTGCCACCGCATCACGAGAAACGCGAAAGTGATCTGTAATCCCAGCCCCCATGCCACCGTTTTGTAGCGGATCGCGCGGCGATTCGTCGAGAAGAGGAAGCACACCCCGATGATAGACGCTATCCCCAGGATCCCTATGTAGCGATGCATAGTTCGCCATTCTCTCGGGCTGTCAAATTGGCAGCTGGTATAGGGGCCGCCAATAGGGCGCACAAGCGCGACGAAACCAGTTGAACGTGCGGTTGGGCGCGAGACAGCCTAAATTGCCGGTGGCTCAATGAGAGAATCCGCTACCTTTCGCTGATACTCGTGGGCCTTCGCGAGAATTTGCGGCTTATCCATTGTCATCATGACGCGGCCTTCCATCACGATCTGTCCAGCGATCACAACCGTTCTCACGTCGTGCGCGTTCAACGCGTAAACAAGTTGCGAGTAGACGCTGTACATCGGTGTCGAATGCGTCGCGTTGGTGTTAATCAGGATAAGGTCGGCCTGTTTGCCTTCCTCCAGAGACCCAATTTTCTTGTCGAGGTGCAACGCGCGCGCTCCGCCGATGGTCGCCATCTCGACCACGGTTCTTGCTGGCAGCGCCCGAGGGTCCATGCGAGTAACTTTTTGCAGCTTCGCAGCGATATTCATCTCTTGAAACAGGTCCTGATTATTGTTGCTGGCGGCGCTGTCTGTCGCCAGGCCAACCGGCTCGCCGGCCGCCAACATATCGACAACAGGCATGACCCCGGAGGCAAGTTTCATATTACTCGAAGGGTTGTGCACAGCGCCCACGCCCCGACGGATAAGCGTTGCGATGTCGTCCGCGTCTACCCAAACACAGTGCGCGGCGATGACCTCCGGGCCCAGCAGGCCTATGCGCTCGAGATACCCCACCGGCGAACCGCCATGCTTCGCGCGGCTCAATTCGGTTTCGAACGGCGCCTCAGCCACGTGAATCAGGATAGGCACTCCGTTGCGCCGTGCCAGGTCCGCGGCAGCCTTCAAGTTTTCTGTGGAAACCGTGTACATGGAGTGAGGCGCTATGGCAGGCGTGATGAGCGGATCATTTTTCCAACGGTCAATATATTTCTGCGTATAGGCCAAGGCCGCGGCAGGTGTTTTATGGTCGGGAGCGGGGAAGTCGACAATCGTTTCGCCCAGGACGCCGCGCATCCCGGCTTCTTTCGTTACGCGCGCGACTACATCCTCGAAGTAATACATATCGGCATATGTGGTAATGCCGCCGCGCAGCATTTCCAGTACGCCGAGCTGCGCGCCCCATAAAACGAACTCTTCGGTTACATTCCGAGCTTCGGCGGGGAATATGTACTTTTGCAGCCAGTCATTGAGAGAGTGATCTTCCGCAATGCCTCGAAAAAGACTCATCGCCGCGTGCGCGTGACCGTTGATCATTCCGGGGAGAACCAGAGTGCCGCGCGCGTCGATAGTCTTGGCGCCGCCGAATTGCGGTTCGAGATCGGAGCGCCGCCCGACGGCGACGATGGAGTCGCCTTCAATCGCAACAGCGCCGTTTTCGATGACGCGAAAATCCGCGTCCATGGTAATGACGGTTCCGCCGCTCACGAAAAGGCTCATCTTATGCGTCCCAGGCAGCTTCGATCTGAACTTGTTGAAGCATGATTAGACTATTTCTGATCGACAAATTGCAATGTATAGACGGCTGCTGGGAGGGTGGCGAATGGCGAAGGTTCGATCATGCCTGGGTGATGAGCGGGACGGCGACCGTGAAACCACCGTCCCGCCATAAGGATTACCTCAGAAGAGAACGCTCAGCGACATCTGGATCTGCCGCGAACTGCCGATTGTTTTGTTCACGATACCCAAGCCGCTTGTTGAGGGGCAGGTATAGAATGTGGGATTGGGGACGTCGCCGCCGCACGGTAGCGCAGGCGTACCGTAGATCGGGAAACCGTTGAAGGCTATGTTTTGGTCGATGTTATCGACCGGGACGTCGAAGCTAGGAGTATTCGTCACGTTAAAGACGTCAAACGTATACTTCACGGACACATGCTCGGTCACTTGCGTGATCTTTTGAATCGATATGTCCGCCCGCTTTTGCCAGGTTTGCCGGAAGATGTTGCGCTGGCCGTTGCTGACGAAATTATTCTCATACACGTCACCCGGGGGAATGGCGCCATTCAGACCTCCGACCGGAATCAGCGGTACGGTGAAGCAGTCAGGATTCAGAGCGAGAACTCCGTTGTTGTAGGCGCCGGAGCTGCTGGTGCGGGCGCCTTTGACGCTGCAACCGGGAGCGAAAGTCAAAGGTACCACCGGGTTGATAATGCCGTCGGACACGCCGTAGAAAATGCTTCCAACCGCGCCCGAATAATCGATGACGCTGTATGGTTGTCCGCTCTGGAGAATGGTGAGCCCCGCTACTTGCCAGCCATTCACGAGCTTGCCCTTAAGCGAGTTTTCCGCGAAAGGCTTTGGAAACTCATAAACATACGTAAAGTTGATGACGTGGGTGCGATCGAAGTCGGACAACCCGTAACCCGAGCGAAGATTGTTGGGGTTGTTCCCGTTGTAGAAGAGACCGAGACCGCTCTGCTCGTCCGTGGCGTGTGAATAGGTGTATGAGCCTCCAATCTGTAGGCCACGACTTAAGCGTTTTTCGACATGTACCTGAAGCGCGTTGTACGCAGAAACGCCCGCCGCGGTGTACGACAGCGATTCAGAGGAGTAGCCGATATAAGGAACGCGGAGATCGATGTTGCCGCCTTCGAAGTTCTCGAGCATCGTCGATCCGTCCGGGAGTCCGATCGGCGCGCAGCCGGTCGAGGTTTGCGTTGTCGGGTCGCAAACGCCCGGCACCGGAGCGCAAGCAGCGGGGTTCAAGGTCGGATTGCACCCTGCCGGGCCTTGTACGGTGTAGCCATAGGTATATTTCTGACCGTGAATCGGGTTGGTGGGAGTCGCGATTCCTGCTTGATTGAAGGGAAGGGGAACAATTTCGTGGCGGCCAAGGTTGCCGACGTAACCGATGGTAATGACGAGGTCGTTTCGTGGCTGCCACTGAACATCGAGTGACTCGTTCATTGTGTAAGGGAGCTTGTTCTTGCGGTTGTAGTTGGCAAAAGAAAACAGCTGCGCGCCGTCGTTGATCGCCGCCGCATTAGGCAACACGAGAGTAGCGGGATTCCCTGTTGGCGGAGGTCCCAGCGTGGCGCCCCAGGGATTCTCGAAATTCCCGCCGAAGGGCACGGTGCTGCTGTAGGGATTTCCGGCCGTCGCGGGATTGCAAGTCGCGAAGGGGCTGAACAATACGTCCGTGCAGACCTGGGAATTCACGAACGGTGGGGACTGATTGACGCCGAACGGCCCGCCCGCGATCACACCCGCCGCAAAACCGGGCGACAGATAAGTGAAAAGCTCGCCGCGATCGTAGTACATACCCCATCCTGCGCGTACGACCACTTTGTTCTTGAACATGCTTGGGCTCCAGGCAACGCCGATGCGCGGTGCGAAGCCCCACTGCCGTCCGGTCAAGGTCGAGTCGCTGACCCCTTTGCTGGGGAAGAGTTTGTTGTTGCCGGCGATGATAAAGCCATTGTCGGCGATAGTGTCCGTCGCCTGGTCATAGTTATAAAGAGCGGGGTTGAAATTGTAGAGATTCCCATTCTTTTCCGTCATTCCACCGTGGTAGTCGAAGCGTATCCCCGCGCTCACGCTGAAGTTGGAACGCAGCTGGAATTTGTCTTCGATATATTCGCCCGTGTCATTTGCTCGATAGTAGCGGTTCGCATTACCTTGCAAGTACGCGCTAGTAATGAAACCGTCAGGACTGTACGAAGTATCCTGTCCAAGAGCGAACTGAGAGAAATCGGAGAAGCCGATCATACCCTTTCCCGGCCGCTGGTCGCGAGCATTGAGCTGCGTATACGTGAAGCTGCCGCCGAACGTGACCGTGTGCTTACCCACGGTCCAAGTGGCGTTTGCCGAGGGGTTCAGGCGATTTTGGAAGATGCCGGTCCATGCGCCTTGGGAAGCGGCGCCCATGCCGATGTTAGTGGCGGCGTTGAAAACGAAACCCGTGTTATACGCAGCCTCATTGCCGTAGTCGTCCACGATGGAAATGCCCGGGAAATAAGGCGAGCCAAAGGTGTTGATTGTGGCGTCGGCGGGAGATATGCCCGGGACGATGCTCTCAACATAGGAGGCGAATTGTTGAGGAGTGAAAGGTTGTTGGATGGTGCTGAACACTTTCTCGCGTATGAACCCTATGGTTTCGGCAACGCTGAGATTCGGCTTTAGAGTCTGCGTGTTGGTGATCGAAGCCACCTGACTGCCCGCATCCAGGTTTTGAGTAAATCCTGGAGCTCCCGAATAGGCGTACGGCGCAACGCTTGGATCGTGCTGGTAATAATACTTGAGCGCCAAAACGTCTTTCGAATTCACGATGTAATCGACGTCGCCGACCGCCTGATCGGCAAAGAAGTAAGCGGTACCCAGCGTGAAGGAATTCTCCGGAAAGCTGACGGAAATGGGCTGGCCGAGAGTGTTGTTCGGAATCAGATACTGGCCTGTTTTCGGCAGCCTGTAATTCAAAAGGCCGAACGCAATTGGATTGATGTCTCCCGGGGCCGTACCTACAACCGGATTTACATCCTGCAGGAAATTGCCGTTGATAACCCCGGCAAGCGCCGCCGGATCCATGCGGTTCACGGCACTTGTAAGGCCGTCAGGTACGGCAAAGCGTGAACTACCGATCTCCGCATCGGAACTCTGTACGTGCTGGTAAGAGAGAAAATAGAAGAGCTTGTCCTTGATGATCGGGCCGCCGACAGTGCCGCCAGCCGTGTAGCGATGCAGGCCCGGATTCTTATCACCTTCTGGAATGTTCGGATTTTGGTTGTAGAAAAAGGGGTCGGCGTTGATCCAATTCGTTCCCCGGTGCCCGTAGGCGCTGCCGTGAATTTGATTCGTTCCCGCTGCCGTGCTCATGTCGATGTGAGCCCCGCTGGTAGAGCCTTGCGAAGCGCCGTACATGGAGGTATTCACTCGAAATTCCTGCACGGTCTCCGGAGCGGGGGTTGGCAACGCCTGGCCGATCGCTAGATAGGGAGAAGCGGTGCTCTGGATAGGCTCCGCGGTCGTGCTCGATATGCTTGCCGCGCCGCCGATGCCGGTGTTATTCACGACGCGAGCCGAAGACACAGAGCTCGTGCTCTTGCCATTGAAAAGGTTGCTGGCGTCGACGCCGTTCATCAGAAACGTGTTGCTGGTATCGCGCTGTCCGTTGGACCAAATCGGCGCATTACCCAAGCCGCTGTTAGCGCCCGTTCCATTCGACACTTCCGAACTTACACCTGCCGAAAGGATGGCCACGCCCGTGAAGCTTCCGGTAGGCAACGGAACCGCCTCAAATTCTTGCTTGTCAAGTACGTAGCCATTGGTCGTATCAACGGCATTCACAAGGGGAGTCTCTTCGACGGTGACGGTGGTATTCACCTCGCCCACCTTGAGTGCGGCGTTCACGGTCATGGTGCGGTTCGCCTGCACGGCGATGGACGGAATATTCTGAGACTCGAACCCTTCGTGACTGAATGTTAGCGAGTAAGTGCCGATAGGGAGGTTCGTAAAGAGGTAACTGCCCGAGTCACCGCTGGTCTGGGTGCGGGTCAGTTTAGTCTGGTCGCCGACGAGGCTAACGATGACGCCCGGAACGACGGCCCCGGTTGTGTCCGTAACGGTTCCGGTGATGCCTCCCAGCGTCTGCTGCGCCTGCGTCGTAATCGTAAAGCTGAGCGGCGCGCAAAGCGAAAACAAGAAAAGACAAATGTAGATTCCGATTCTTTTTGTCATGTGGATGCGCCCCTCCTAGGCTCGTTTGCCAACACCCCTCCAAAATCAACCCACGCCCAGATCCGATGCACGGGAGAGTAGTTGAACTTCGCGCCGGAGAACAATAATTTGTTTTTGTCGGGCCGATCACATATTTCGATGTCTTGATGAAATCTTTATGTGAGAGCAATATTCCGGGGCCGATGAGTCGCGCTTTGTCTGTTTTCCTGATTGCGGCATGACGGCGATGCGATAGCATGGCCCGGTTAGCTACTTTCGCGACTTTCGTCGCCGGGGGAAACCATGACGCCGCGCGCGGCAAGAGCACTGGGGAGTTCGGCCCTTTCCCTTCTGTCCGGTATAGCTTTGCTGGCCGGTTGCGGCTCGATGTCGAATCAACGGGCCGCGCAACCTGCCGCGCGGCCGGCGATCGTCTTTATGACCGATTTCGGCACGGCCAACGATGCCGTCGCCATCTGCAAAGCCGTAATTCTGGGCATTGCGCCCGACGCCCGGATTATGGACATCACCCATCAGGTCACCCCTTTCTCGATCGAAGAAGGAGCGCGATTTCTAGCGGGCGTGACGCCCTACTACGGTTCGGGCACGGTTTTTCTGGTCGTTGTGGATCCCGGCGTGGGGACTTCACGCAAGGCTGTGGTCGTGAAGTCGAAACGAGGCCAGTATTTCGTGCTGCCCGACAATGGATTGATCGCGCCGGTGATCGATCGCGATGGGCTGGAGGGCGCGCGTGAAATCACCAACCCCGCATGGATGATTGGCGACAAGATCTCGTCAACGTTTCACGGGCGCGATATTTTTTCCCCTGTTGCCGCGCATCTTGCGATGGGAGAAGATTGGGCTCTCGCCGGACCGCAAGTAGATCAACTGGTTCGGCTAACCGTCCGAGTCGCGACGGTCGATGCGAAAGGCATCACCGGTGAAGTGATCGGGTTAGACGATCCCTACGGGAGCTTGATCACCGACGCGCAGGGAGACGACTTCAAAAATCTCGGCTACGCGCTTGGCGATCGCGTTACTTTGAACATCGGCGGAAAGCAGTACGCGATTCCGTATGTGAAGACGTTCATGGACGTCCCAATCGGCCAACCGCTGCTGTATGTTGACTCGCGCGGCCGGATGGCCATTGCCGTGAACCAGGGAGATTTTTCCAAGAAGTACGGTATCGCGCCTCCTGTCCCGGTTTTTATTCCCCGCAAACAGTAGCCGCGCGGCACGCTTTTTATGGCGCCTGCAAATATCAAGTTGTTACAATGGCGCGCATGTGTCCCAGGGATGTCGTAAAGTCGTGGGTCGAAGCCTTCAATCGAGCCGACGTCGGGGCGCTTACGAACTTCTATCGTGAGGACGCCATCAACCACCAGATCGCGCAAGAGCCTGTCGAGGGGCGCAACGCCATCCGTCAAATGTTCACCGCGGACTTTGCCGCGGCAAAGATGGTTTGCATCCCGGAACACATTTTCGAGGACGGCGAGTGGGCAATTCTCGAATGGCGCGATCCCAAGGGGCTAAGAGGCTGCGGTTTCTTCCACGTGATTGATGACAAGATCGTGTTTCAACGCGGGTATTGGGACAAGCTGTCTTTTCTCCGGCTGTACGGCCTTCCTTTGCCGGATGCCACAAACTGAACGGCGGTAGCCTTTCGGGAGCACCCAGTTTGTTAGAGCGCCTATTTCATCTCGAGAAAAACCAGACCACAGTTCGCCGGGAGCTTCTCGCCGGCTTGACGACGTTCATGACCATGGCCTACGTGGTTGTCGTCAATCCGCGCATCCTCTCCGAAGCGGGTATGCCCGTTGACGGAGTCCTCTTCGCCACTTGCATCTCGGCAGCTTTGGCGACGCTCATTATGGGACTGTGGGCGAACTATCCGATCGCTTTGGCGCCGGGCATGTCCCTCAACGCCTATTTCACGTATTCGATTGTCATTGGCCGCGGCGTGCCCTGGCAAACTGCGCTGGGAGTCGTTTTCCTTTCCGGGTTCCTTTTTCTCATCTTGACGCTGACGAACATCCGCGAGCAGATCGTCAACGGCATTCCCGACTGCCTCAAGCACGGCACCGCAGCGGGCATAGGACTTTTCATCGCGTTTGTAGGCTTTCGGAACGCAAACATCATCGTGGCGAACCCGTCCACGTTCGTGGGCATCGGGAAGGTATCCGACCCCCAAGTAATTCTCGCCGCGTTGGGTATTTTGTTGATTGCGATTCTTATGGCGCGACGCGTAGGAAGTGCGATTCTGATCGGGATTATCGTCATCACGGTCATCGGCATACCCCTGGGAGTCAGCCATTGGCCCACACACATTTTCTCGTGGCCACATCCTTCCGGTACGCTCTTTAAACTGGATCTGCGTTCGGCGGCGAAGCTGGGGCTCGGTGAGCTTATCTTTGTATTTTTCTTTGTCGATCTCTTCGACAACGTGGGAACGCTCGTAGGGGTATGCGAAGAGGGCGGATTCCTGCGAGACGGAAAGCTTCCGCGCGCGAGCCGCGCTCTGCTTGCAGATGCTATTGGCACCATCGTGGGCGCTCTTTGCGGCACCTCCACGGTGACCAGCTACGTTGAGAGCGCCGCAGGGGTTGCCGCGGGGGCGCGAACGGGCCTCGGCAACATCGTGATTGCCGGGCTATTTGCCGTGGCGATGTTTTGCGCGCCGCTGGTAAGTTCGATCCCTTCGTATGCCACGGCGCCGGCGCTGATTTTGGTTGGCGCGCTGATGTGCGGCTCGGTCGCCAGGGTCAAGTGGGACGATTTCACGGATGCGGTTCCCGCCTTCCTCACGCTCATCGCCACTCCACTTACTTTCAGTATCGCGACGGGCTTGAGCCTCGGATTGCTTTCGTTTACTTTCTTGAAGCTCTTCACTGGACGCCGCGGGGAGATCAGTCCTCTCATCTGGGTGCTCAGCGTCTTGTTTCTTCTGCGCTACGCATTTCTCGGCAGGGAGTAATGGGGGGCGGTTTAGTACGGAAGCTTGTTGGGTTGCTCCTGCCAGGCCCGAAAGGCTCCGAGCGCCTCTTCACGCATCATCTGAATTAGAGGGATCTTGCGTTCCGCGTGTCGCTGTTGAATCTCCCGATAGATGAACGAATCATCGAAACCCGCGGTCGAAGCGTCGGCGGCCGTGCTGCCGAAAAATACCCGCGCAGGACGAGACCAATAGATCGCTCCGAGACACATCGGGCACGGCTCGCAGGAGGTGTAAAGTTCACAATCTCGAAGCTCGAAGAGGCCAAGTTTGGCGCAGGCTGCGCGAATCGCGATTACCTCGGCGTGCGCTGTCGGATCATTCGAGAGAGTGACGCAATTGACACCTTCCGACAGAATGTCCCCGCCTTTTACGACGATCGCCCCGAAGGGTCCGCCACGACCCGAACGAACATTCTCCACGGCGAGTTGAATGGCCCGTGCCATGAACGGGTTGCTCATTTGCGGATTATAGAACGAATCTCGAGCGAGAATAAGCGGCGAGTCATTGGCCGGGAACATTGCAGGATGTCAACCGCTAAGGTACGCTGAGGCGTTCGCGCAAATGCATCCGTCGCGCGGCGCCCGTGCCATGACCTCGCGAGCTTTTCTTTCCCGCCACGTAGTAACGCCAGAAGGAATCCATCCGGCGGCGATTCTTGTTGAAGGGGAAAAGATACAGGCAGTCGTTCGACCTGAAGAGGCGCCTGCCGGGGCTGAAGTCCACGATTTCGGCGAAGCCGCTGTTCTTCCTGGTCTCGTCGATTCACACGTGCATATCAACGAACCTGGCGGGACCGATTGGGAGGGGTTCGAGACCGGCACTCGCGCGGCTGCCGCGGGCGGATACACCATGCTTGTCGATATGCCACTGAACTGCTTGCCAGAAACGACGACAGTCGCGGCGCTCGAAGCGAAGCGCCACGCAGCGCGAGGGAAATGCACGGTTGATTGGGCCGCTTGGGGTGGAGTCGTTAGCGGGAACCGGCATGACGTCGAACCGATGGCCGCGGCGGGTGTGCTTGGTTTCAAATGCTTTCTCATCCATCCGGGAATCAACGGTTTCTCGATGGTCACCGAACAGGAACTTCGGGCGGCGCTGCCCCACGTGGTTCGCACCGGCTTACCGCTCCTGGTACATGCTGAATTGAGCGGTCCTGTGGAATCGGCTACTGCGGCGCTAACAGGGTCCGACTGGCGGTCGTACGCGACGTATCTGAAATCCCGGCCCGATGAAGCGGAGCTCTCCGCCATTCGGCTGCTGCTCTCCCTATGCCGCAAATATCGGTTTCGCCTGCACATCGTTCACTTGTCCACATGCCAAGGGCTTTCCATATTGCGGGACGCTCGGACTGAGGGACTTCCCGTCACAGTGGAAACATGCCCGCACTACTTGCATCTGACTGCCGAGACAATCGCCGAAGGAGCGACTCTGTGTAAGTGCGCGCCACCGATTCGGAGCCGCGAGAATCGCGAGAAGCTCTGGGAAGGTCTCCGAGATGGGGTAATCGATCTGGTGGCCACGGACCATTCCCCGTGCCCCGTATCGATGAAGATGCTCGAAGAAGGAAACTTCGGGAAGGCTTGGGGCGGTATTGCGAGTCTGTCTTTGGCGCTTCCGCTGATGTGGACGGAGGCGAGCCAGCGAGGATTTACTCTGTCCGACATTGCGCGCTGGATGGCGGAGGGCCCGGCTCGCCTGGCCGGCTGCATCGAACGGAAAGGCCGAATTGCCGCGGGCTGCGACGCGGATTTCGTTGTGCTTGACCCCCATGCTGAAGTCCAGGTTACGGAAGATCGGTTGTTCTACAGGCATGCCGTTTCTCCCTATCTGGGAGAGGCACTTCGGGGAAAAGTCATCGCTACCTACCTCAGAGGAATGCCGGTATTTGTCGAGGGCAGGTTTCCTGGTGAGCCCAGCGGCCGGGAGTACCGGCCTAGCGCTCGAGGCCAACTGCAGTCAAGGACGGCAACCAAAGCCGCAATCAGACGTGCAAAGTTCGTCCGTTCTCGTTCAGAATGGTGACGAGCTGGGTATGGAGAAGGAACACATAATCGGTTCCGCCGCGCCGCGCAAGGAGGGGCGCGATAAAGTCACGGGAAAGGCGCGCTACATCGACGACATCAACTTGCCGAATATGCTTTACGGCGCAACCGTGCGCAGCAAGGTCCCCCGGGGCAGAATCAAGAAAATCACGTTCGGCCCGGATATTCCCTGGAATGAATTTATAATCGTATCCGCAAAGGACATACCCGGGAAAAACTGCATTGCACTTATTGAAAACGATCAACCGTGCCTGGCATCTGAAGTCGTAAACCATGCGGAAGAACCAATCCTGCTGCTTGCCCATCCCCAGAAGCATCTTCTTCCGAAGGCGGTCGAAGCCATCAGCATCGAGTACGAACCTCTCCCCCCTGTATTCAATATTGCGGATAGCGAGCACTTAACGCATGTCATCTGGGGCGACGACAATATCTTCAAGACGTACTTGATCGAAAAGGGCGAGGTGGACGCCGTATGGGAAGAAGCCGCGTTCATCGTCGAAGGCGAGTACTTTACGGGCGCTCAAGAGCAGCTCTATATCGAGACAAACGGGATGATCGCGCAGTTTGATCCCCATCATGGCGTCACGGTATGGGGTTCACTGCAGTGCCCCTATTATGTGCATAAAGCCTTGATGGCCGTCTTCGATTTGCCCGAAGAAAAAGTTCGCGTTGTTCAGGCGGAAACGGGAGGGGCCTTCGGCGGCAAGGAAGAGTATCCCTCCATAATCGCGGCGCACGCGGCACTCTTGGCAATGAAAGCCGGAAAGCCTGTGAAGATCATCTACGACCGCCTCGAAGACATGGCTGCCACGACGAAGCGCCATCCCTCCCGGACGCGGCATCGCACGGCCGTAAGCAAAGACGGAAAGATTCTTGGAGGCGAAATCGAATTCACAATCGACGGCGGAGCGTATTTGACGCTCTCCCCGGTCGTGCTTTCGCGCGGCACGATTCATGCGGGCGGCCCCTATTACTGGCCGAGCGTTCGCGTTCGTGCCAAGGCGGTGGCGACGAATGCTCCTCCGCACGGCGCCTTTCGCGGCTTCGGCGCTCCTCAGTCTATTTTCGCTATCGAGCGGCACATGGATCGCATCGCGGAAATAGTCAAGTTGTCGCCGGCTGAGATCCGGCGCCGAAATTTTCTGGAGCCGGGCGAGACAACCATCACCGATCAAGTCGTCCGCGAAGATATCGACCTGGGAAAGCTGCTCGACCGGGCGCTTGTTCTGAGCGATTACGATTCGAAGCGCCAACATTCTGCGAAGAACAACGGCACGAAACGAAAAAAGGGAATGGGGATCGCAGCCTTCCTCCACGGAGCCGGTTTTACCGGATCGGGCGAGCGTTACCTAAGTTCCGTGGTGGGAGTGGAGGGAACCTCCAACGGGCGTGTCCGCGTGCTGGTTTCCAGCACGGAAATTGGGCAGGGAACGAACACAATTCTTTGCCAGGTCGCAGCCGAAGAATTAGGGGTGCCCTACGCAGACGTCGAAATCGCGCAGCCGGACACAACCGAAGTGCCAAACAGCGGCCCGACCGTTGCGTCGCGTACGGCGATGGTGGTTGGGAAGCTTGTTGCGTCCGCCGCGGTCGGATTAAAGCAGACGCTCATTAGTTGCGGAATGCTGGGCGCGAGCTACACAGCCGAGGAATTTCGGATGGCATGCCAGGAGTATATTTCAACGCGAGGGCAGCTGCGTTCCCTGGCTCGATATGAGCAGCCCAAGGATGTTTTTTGGGACGATCAGAATTATCGTGGAGAGGCATATGCGGCATTTGCATGGGCTGTGTATATCGCCGAAGTGACTGTGGACCTCGCTGCCTATGCCGTTTCGGTTGACGATTTCGTGGCGCTGCAGGAAGTCGGCAAAGTACTCAATCCTGTTCTGGCCAAAGGGCAGATTGCCGGCGGCGTGGCGCAGGGAATTGGATTTGCGCTGTATGAGAAAGTAGAATGGCGGGACGGGCGCATGCAAAACGCCCAGATGACGAATTACATTATGCCCACTTCCGCAGACCTTCCTGCTATCCGGGTTTTCTTTGAGGAGATGGGCAACGCCCACGGCGCTTACGGGGCGAAGGGCATTGGCGAGCTGCCCATGGATGGTCCAGCTCCGGCGATTGTGAACGCGGTTGTGGACGCCCTGGGTATTCCGTTTGATTCCATTCCGCTACTTCCCGAAAGTATTTTCGAAGCGGTAAGCGTCGCGCACGAGCCCGAAGCGATTTCTTCCAGCGAAAGAGTGAGATGACAGGCAAGGAGCACGACAAAGGCACGTTCTCTCTCACGGTGAACGGCGAGCCGAAGACTGTGCTTGCGCATCCCATGGAAAGGCTCCTCGACGTGCTGCGGGAGCATCTCGGCCTGACGGGAACCAAGGAGGGATGCGGCGAAGGCGAGTGTGGCGCTTGTGCCGTGCTGATGGATGGCGCCCTCGTCGATAGCTGTCTGGTTCCAGTCCTTCAAGCAAACGGCTCGAGTATCGTTACCATTGAGAAGCTTGGCGGCGACCGGAGCTCCAGCGCGCTGCAGCAAGCCTTTCTTGAATGCGGCGGGGCGCAGTGTGGTATCTGCACGCCGGGGATGATTCTAGCCGCGAAGCATCTGCTGGATCGCAAACCCACGCCGACTCTTGAAGAAATTCGCGAAGCGCTTTCGGGAAACCTTTGCCGCTGTACCGGGTACACTCAGATTTTCGAAGCGGTAGTCGAGGCGGGGCGGCGACAGGTTTTATGAGATCCGATCCAGCTGACTACGAACTGGTGGCACCGGAGAATCTACAGGCGGCAATTTCTCTTCTGGCGGATGCGCCCGGCAGATGGCTTCCCATAGCGGGCGGGACCGACCTGATGGTGCAATACGCGGCGGGGACGCTGAGGGCGCGGAAGTTGGTCAGCATTTGGAATCTCTCCGATCTGCGCGGCGTGCAAGTTCTCCCGGACGAAATTCAAGTCGGTGCAGGCTGCACGTACACCGACCTGCGCGAACACCACGTGGTGAACCGAGAGTTTCCGCTGTTGGCTCGCGCGGCCAGCTGGACCGGCGGGATTTCGAATCAGAACCGCGGGACGCTCGGCGGGAATATCGTAAACGCGTCACCTGCAGCGGACTCTTTGCCGGCTCTTCTGGCCTACGGTGCCGATCTGATTCTGGTTTCGGTTCGGGGCGAGCGCCGCTTGCCGTATCGAGATTTTCACATTGCCTACAAGAAGACACAACTTGCACCGGACGAATTGATTCGTGCTGTATGCCTTCCCAGGCATTTTGCGGGTTACATTTCCTACGCGCGCAAGGTGGGGACGCGCAAGGCGCAGGCAATTTCGAAGGTTTGTATCGCGGCGCTGGCACGCCTCGAAAGGGGGGTCGTTCATGATGTTCGCATTGCGGTCGGAAGCGTTGCTCCCGTGCCGCTCCGCTTGCTCGAGACCGAAGGAGCCTTGGATCGCAAGCCCATTCAGGCGTCTACTGTAGCGCTCGCCAGAAAGACCGCCGCGGCGGAGGTTCGTCCGATCGATGATATTCGCTCCACGGCCCGGTATCGCGCGGCCGTCGTCGGTAATCTGGTTGCTGAGTTCATTGAAACGCTCGTGGCGGCGAACGGTCCTGCCGGTCATGCCTCTCATAAGTGATACGTTGCGACGCTGGAACGGACTTTCTCCGGAGCAGGCGAAAAGCGAGATCTTGCCGTGCTGCGGTTCCAAGGCATGGGCCCAGGGGATCGCGAGGCGTAGGCCGCTCTCGGATGAGGATTCTCTGCTGGCCGTGTCCGACGAGATATGGAATAACTTGAACGAGTCGGACTGGACGGAGGCGTTTCAAAGCCATCCTCGAATCGGCGAGTCATCAGCGCCGGACTCTTCGGCGGCTCGGTCGACGAATTGGTCCGCACAGGAACAACGAGCGGTTGCGGTCGTCGGCGACGATGTCAAAACCGCACTCGCCCAAGCAAATCTCGAATACGAGCGGCGCTTTGGCCGTATCTTTATCGTGTCCGCCACAGGCAAGACAGCGCCTGAAATTTTGCAGATCGTGCAGCGGCGAATGCAAAATACGGACGAAGTGGAGCTCCGCGAGGCTGCCGAGCAGCAACGGCAGATCACCCACCTCCGGTTAAAGAAATGGATCCGCGGATGACACGAATTACGACTCACGTTCTCGACAGTGCCAGGGGCGCCCCGGCGAAGGGGATGCTTGTGCATCTCGAACGGCGGGAATCGCCCGGCGAGTGGCGGCTGCTGGTGTCGGCCCGCACCGACGGCAACGGCAGATGCAGCGAGCTGCAGCCGGAAACGGGCGATATGACGCCCGGACTCTACCGCCTGAGTTTTGATACTTCAGGGTATTTTGCGGCGCAAGAGGTCGAGACCCTGTACCCAATCGTTCAGGTCACTTTTTCCGTGCGCGACGGCGAAGCGCATTTTCATATTCCGCTGCTTCTGAGCGCACATGGCTACACAACCTACCGGGGAAGCTGAACGCATGATTTCGCTGGGAGAAAACCAGTACGGCAAGTCGCGCGTCCGCCTGGTTCAAGTGAAACGTCGTCCGGAGGGACACGACTTCCGCGAATGGACCGTCGAGATCCTGTTTCGGGGAGATTTCGCGAGTTGCTTTACCGATGGGGACAACAGCAAAATCCTGCCAACCGACACCATGAAGAACACGGTGTACTCGCTGGCGCGCGATTCATCGGCTGCATCTATGGAGTGCTTCGCGAAGGAGTTGATCGATTTCTTTTTGGAGCGCAATTCTCAAATCTCCTCTGCGGAAATCACAGTATCGGGAAAGTCTTGGGAGCATATAGCGGTCGGCGGGGAATCGCACCCGACCGCCTTCGTCCAGTCGAGCGGTGAGCTCCAAACCGCCAAGGTGACTCGAGCGCAGGGCGGTAGGTTCGCCGTCGTTTCTGGACTTCGGAACCTCGTCATTATGAAGACGGCGGATTCGGCTTTTGAGGGCTATATTCGCGATTCGCTGACCACCCTGCCGGAGGCGAGCGATCGGTTGTTTGGCACCGCCGTCGAGGCAAATTGGAAGTACACCTCGGCTGACCTTAACTTTCTCACTTTACGCGAAAAAATTCGTGAGACGTTGCTGACCGCTTTCGCGGGTCACGCAAGCAAATCCGTGCAACACACGATGTATGCCATGGGCGAGGCTGTTCTCGAAAAGTTTGCTGAGGTCGACGAAATAGAGTTCACCATGCCTAACATCCATTGCCTGCTCGTCGATCTCTCGAGATTCGGACAGACCAACCCCAATGAAATTTTCGTGCCGACCGATGAGCCGCATGGCACTATCCAGGCGTGTATTCGCCGGAAGCCGTGACTATCGTCACCGTGAGCGACCAGCAGATAGCGAGGGCAAAAGAGATAATCGAACGGTGCAAAAAGCTGGCCACCTTCAGCGAGACGCCCGGCAGTACCTGCAGGACGTTCCTTTCATCGCCTATGCGCGACTGCCATCGCGAAATCAGCGGATGGCTGGCAGCGCTTGGCGTTAAGCCAACGGTCGATGCGGCGGGAAATCTTCGCGCATTCTATCCTGGAGGGCGGTCTGATTCTTCACGGCTTCTGATCGGCTCGCATCTCGATACTGTTCCGGATGCGGGAGCGTATGATGGCGTGCTCGGGGTAGTTTTGGCGATCGGTCTGTTGGAGGCGCTTGGCGGCAAGAGACTTCCTTTCGGAATCGAGGTCATTGGTTTTTCCGAGGAAGAAGGTGTTCGCTTCAATACGCCGTTCATCGGCAGCCGCGCGCTGGTGGGCCGCGTCGATGAAGAGCTGCTGAACGTTAGGGATGCACAAGGCACGAGCGTGCGACAGGCCATCGAACAGTTTGGTCTGAATCCACGAGATGTGCCGGCGGCAGTCTTGAAGGACGACACCTTGGGTTACCTGGAATTTCATATCGAACAAGGACCTGTGCTCGAGGAGCTCGGGCGCCCGCTCGGTGCCGTCGAGGCCATAGCCGGCCAAGCCCGGATGGAGTTGACGTTTATAGGCCGCGCCAACCATTCCGGGACGACGCCAATGCACCTTCGTCGCGATGCGATTGCAGGCGCTGCGGAATGGATTGTGGAGGTTGAAAAGGAAGCCCTGCGGATTATCGGTCTCACGGCCACGGTGGGCAAATTTGACGCGAAGCCCGGAGCAACGAATGTGATCGCTGGGGAGGTTCACCTGAGTCTTGACCTGCGTCATAGCTTGGACGACGTCCGAGCAGGCGCCGAGAAAACGATGCTTCGCGCGGCAGCGGAAATTGCCGGGCGGCGGGGTCTGTCCGTGCGACACAGCGTCCAGTTGACCCAACGCGCGGCGAAAATGGACTCGGCTTTTGTCCGTCACGCCGAAGAAGCGATCCGCAGCGCCGGATGCCAGCCACATAAAATGGTGAGCGGGGCTGGGCACGATGCCATGATTTTGGCGGAAAAAGTGCCGGCGGCGATGATCTTTCTGCGAACGCCCGGCGGAGTCAGCCACAATCCCGCGGAAACGGTAAACGTAGAGGATGTGGCAAAAGCGGTCGAGGCCGGATTGCATTTTCTCGACTTGCTCGCTTCTTCACCCATATCCCAAAGGAGCGCACACAGTGCATAACCTCGGTGGAACAAGAAGCTCCCAGCATCCAAATCACCTGTTGCTGACGCCCGACACGTTTGTGCGTGCGCCGCTACCCGGAATGAAAAAATGCTCTGCGGTCGTGCATGCCGGCACAGCGCTGGGCGCCGCATTCACGCAATATACGGCGGAGTTCGAAGCTGGCGGTGAGTTGGGCAGCGCGACCACGCAAAGGTTTCTTTTTGTGCTGGAAGGATCTGTCCAAGTTGAAGCGGAGGGAGCGAAAACCGAGCTTGGGCCTCGCGGTTACGCGTATTTGCCCCAGGGTTTGCAGCATAGAGTCGTGGCCGCGCAGGCAGGCCGCGCCGCCGTCATCGAAAAGCCCTATCAAGCGCTCGCATCGATCAAACCGCCGGTTTTGATTCTGTCGAGCGAGGATTCCGTAACTTCCCATGCGTTGGGAGACGATCCCGATTTGCAGGTCAAGTGCTTGCTTCCGGACACGATGAACTTCGATTGTGCGGTTAACACCATGACGTATCAACCGGGAGCGGCCCTGAGCATGGTTGAAATGCACGTCATGGAGCATGGACTTCTTATGCTCGAAGGCGGAGGCATCTATCGCCTCGGCGACGCGTGGTATCCGGTTACCGCGGGCGACTTCATCTGGATGGGGCCCTGGTGCGCGCAATGGTTCGGCGCTCTGGGCAAGAAACCGGCGAAGTATCTGATCTATAAGGATTGGAACCGGCATCCCTTGACCGAGAAGTAGCAAATGAATGTTGCGATCGATTCAGAGCGGCTGCGCGCGGAGATGGAAGAGCTGGCCTCCATTTCGGAAGCGGACCCTCCTGTTGTCACGAGAATTCTTTTTACTCCGGCCGACATGAAGGCTCGCGCGTGGATGATGGAGCGGTGCAAGGCCGCGGGGCTTTCGGTACGGCAGGACGCGATTGGAAACACCTTCGCGCGCTGGGACGGTTCCGATCCAAAGGCGCCCGTCGTCGGCACCGGCTCGCACATCGATGCCATTCCCAATGCCGGCAAATATGACGGCGTCGTGGGAGTCCTGGGGGGCCTTGAGGCGATTCGCGCATTGCAAGCCAGTGGATTCCATCCGAGGAACCCGATTGAACTGCTCATCCTGACGGCGGAAGAGCCCACTCGCTTCGGAATCGGATGCCTCGGCAGCAGGTTGCTATCCGGCAGCCTGTCTCCAGAGGCCGCTAGAAAGTTGAGGGATAAGGACGGCGAATCGGTGGAAGACGTCCGGCGCAAGGCAGGGATGCAAGGAGACCTCGAACAGGTTAAGTTGCCGGGCGAATATTACAAGGCCTTCGCGGAATTGCACATCGAGCAGGGCCCTATTCTGGAGCGGGAGCAAGTGCCGCTGGGTGTCGTGACGAAGATTGCCGCTCCCGCGAGCGCGCGTATCTTTGTCGAGGGCGCAGGAGGCCATGCGGGCGGAGTCCTTATGCCTGATCGGCGCGACGCCCTTTGCGTTGCGGCGGAATTAATCCTGGCCATCGAGAATGCGGCGCGGACGAGCGGATCGACCGATACTGTAGCCACGGTTGGTATGTGCGATGTCTTCCCCGGCGCGGTGAACAGCATTCCCAGCAGCGTGCGCATCAGCGTGGACATCCGCGACACGAATCTCGCGAGGCGCGACGCCGCGCTGCGCGCCATGGAATCCGCCTCGCGCGAAATTGCGGCTGGCAGGCGTGTTCAGATCCAAATCGAATGGCTGAACGCGGATGCGCCGGCCGACTGCGCTCCGCTGGTTGTCGATGCGCTTTCGGCTGCTTGCCGAAAACACGGACAGAAGTTCATCCCCATGATCAGCCGCGCCTACCACGATTCGCTTTTCATTTCGCGCATCGCTCCCGTTGCGATGCTATTCATACCCTGCCGCAACGGATACAGCCATCGTCCGGACGAATACGCATCGATCGAGGACATCACGCGGGGATCGCTTGTGCTGGCTGAAACCCTGGCAAGCCTGTCTGAATAACCTGGATCAGGCGGCGCCCGCCGCCGGAATAATCTCGTGAACGAGCCGCCTCGGTTCCGGGGGGGAATCGACGATCTGGTAACTCCGATCGAGCAACTTCTTCGCTTGAACTGCGCGGGCTTCTGAATTGTAGTGGATGGTACAAAGAGATTCGCCGGCAGAGACTCGATCAGATACCTTCTTGTGCAAGACGATCCCGACCGAGGGATCGATCGAATCTTCCTTCTTTTCGCGGCCGCCCCCCAAAACAACGCAAGCCGTGCCTACCATTTCGCACTGGATGGCTCCCACATAGCCGCCGCTCGCGCTGGCAATGTCCATTGAGTGCCGTGCCCTAGGCAGCCTTCGCGGATCATCAATGACAGCCGAATCGCCCCCTTGCAACTCAACCATTCGCCGAAACTTTTCGAGCGCTTGCCCGGATCGAATAAGTTGTTCCCCTAACTGCCTGCCGTCTTCGATCGTCTTTGATCGTCCACCTAGTAAAAACATATACCCCGCGAGTTCGATGCAAAGCTGGTG
>Ga0302324_100001900_pt1 | contig 49536 bp, 31 predicted proteins | sample Palsa_T0_1_FD_201949 | JGI IMG/M metagenome (GOLD analysis project Ga0302324, IMG submission 201949) | Peat permafrost microbial communities from Stordalen Mire near Abisko, Sweden - Palsa_T0_1 | ecosystem: Environmental > Terrestrial > Soil > Palsa > Peat permafrost | place: Sweden: Abisko...
GCTGGCCGTTGCGCGCGTTAGTCCGGGAGTGAAAGTGCGGGAATCAGAAAAGCACGGAAGCGGACTCATCGGCAGGATGCCGATGAGCACGAGCTGGAAGCTCGCGCTCCCCTTTTCTTTCGCTTCGTCGTGGCCGCTCACCGGGAAATCCGCGTTGGCAAGACAATCATCCGCGGAAGCGGGATGGGAGCGGCACTGAGCACTGAGCACTGGAGCGGTTTAAGTTATTCTGGAGCCGCTAATTCCAGATGTTTACTCCTATGACGCCCGCAAATAGGTGGCTACAAACCTCGAAATCATCGAATACAGCGACGGCTGGCGCACTCCTATGACGCCCGCAAACAGGCGGCTACAAATCTTGTAAAAATGCGCTAACAACGAGCCAGCAACGAGCGGACTTCTTCGTCGGTGGTCTGGGAGAAATCGCCGTAGACCTGTCCCACGGCGTCGAAATCCGTGGGCGCGGTCAGGCAAACCAGTTCATCGGCCTCCCTCGCGAGCTTGGCGCACGCGGAGGTTGAGCCGACCGGCGCGGCCACGATGACACGCGCCGCTTTCGCCTGCCGCAGGGCGAGGACGGCGGCACGCATGCTGGCCCCGGTAGCGAGGCCGTCGTCCACGACCATGACCGTCTTTCCGCGCAATACGGGCGCGGGCCGCCGACCGCGGTACTCGATTTCGCGGCGTTCGAGTTCGCGCCTTTCGATGGCGGTCACTTCCGCGAGGATGGCATCGGCGTCGGGGATGCGCAGGAGAACTTCGCGGTTGAGGACACAGATGCCACCCGAGGCGATGGCGCCCATGGCGAGTTCCGGCTGCCCGGGGACGCCCAGCTTGCGAATGACGAAGACATCGAGCGGCGCGTGCAGCGCCTGGGCGACTTCATAGGCGACCGGGACGCCCCCACGGGCGAGACCGAGCACCACGAGATCCTCCCGCCCGGCAAGCATCGAAAAGCGCGGCGCGAGCTGCCGGCCCGCATCGCGGCGATCGCGAAAATAAACACGCGTTTCGGCGAACGGGTTTCCGCGCTCGGGGATATCGGGCGGAGGCATACCGGGATGATCGTTCGTCTCGAGCGCTTTCTCAAATTCAATGCCGGCGACGGGCCAAATCTCTATAGAGGGCGTCAGTGACCGGCGGCGCTGAACTGCGCGAGCATCTCGTTGACGGCGCGCAAGGGCGTGCCCACCCAGGCCGGACGGTAGCTGAGTTCGTAGTTGATTTCGTAGAGCGCCTTGTCGAGTTGAAAGACTTCCAACAGCAAAAGCGTGTCGGACGCCGAACCGGGCAGAAAAGGAGCGCCGGCGGCGCCTTCGAGATAAGCGGCGAGGTAGGCCTCGCGCATGGCCTGCGCCCACGCCCGAGCCCAGGGGGCCAACCGCTGGATGTCGTCATCGCGCTCCTTCCGCAAGGCGATGGCGACGGCATAATCGAACGAGCGCAGCATGCCGGCAACATCCCGCAAAGCGGAGCGCTTGAGACGGCGCTCGGTGAGCGGCAGGCGCGGCTCGCCTTCGAAATCGATAATGACGAAGTCCTTGCCCGTATTGAGCACCTGGGCGAGGTGAAAATCGCCGTGGATGCGAATGCGCGACACATTAATGCGATGGTCGAGCAGACGCGCGAAAATGGTGAGCAGCGGGGCGTGGCTGGCGAGCAGTCCGGCGGCTTCCGCGCGCGCCTCCTCGGGCAGGTGGGAAAGCTGCCGCCGGAGATGACGCAGGACGTGACCGGCGGACCCGCGCAAGCCTTGATACAAGGAGCGCTGATACAACGTGGTGAAGGGCTCCGGCGCGAATTCCGGGCGATCCTCGGCCGAAGCCAGGGCGCGATGCATCTCCGCGGTGCGCTCACCGAGTTGCCGGGCGCGCTCGGGATAAACGGCGCCCTGGAGTTCCGCCGCCACGGCGTCCTCGAACTCGCGGCGCGCCTCGAGGATGCGATCGAAATAGCGCGCCAGGGCATCGAGGGTATAGGACCAGCCGTCGCCTTGATTGACGACGAATCCGAAGAGCATGCCGACCGCGGCGTCGCCCGCTCGATCCACGAGCTTAAGATCGCCGGCATAGGGCGACACGCAGGAAAGCGCGGCACCCCCGGTGAGGAAGGAGATCATCTCGATTTCGGGGTGCGGACCGCGTTCGAACCGGCGCAGGATTTTCAAGAGCCAGGTATCGGCAAAAGCAATGGAGGTATTCGATTGATCGACGCTCACCAGGCGGCTGTTGGCGAGGGCGCGGTCCAGGTCGGCAGCATCGATGGGAAAACGATTGGCGCCCACGAGGCGCGTGCGGCCCGGCGCCGCGGGGTCGCCCACGATCAGGCGGAGCAGCGCGGCGCGCGTCTCCGAAAGGTGCAGGGCGTCGCAGATCGACTGCCGGCCGTCGAGGCGGGCAATGACGGCGTGGGGCGCTTCCGCGAGCAATCGCGCGGCGGTATTCTCATCCGCAAAGGCCACCGGCAGCAGGTAACTCTCGGGAAGCCCGTCGGTGAAGGCTATTTCCACGATCAACAAACGCGCCGCCGCGGTGTCCGCGCCAATGGGGACATTCTGGGTGATCCTCAATTCCCGAAGGTTGCGCTGCTTGCTGCCGAACCAGCGGCGGGTCGAGATATAGCCCGGCAGGACGTCGAGTTCGAGCCGCTTCCAAAGCTCATTGCTCCACGCCGCAGGCAGCGCCAGCTCCGGCGCCGCCCACGTGACCTCCGCCGTGGTGGCCGTCGGCGCGGGGCGCAAGGCCAGCCAATAGAAGCCATGGGGTCCCAAGGTGAAGACGGACGGCGTCTGCTTGATATCCGGGAAATTGGCGTGGCCAAAAAGTTCTTCGGGCACCATCCCGGCAAAGGCCGCGAGGTCCAGTTCCACGACCTGGGCGAAGCGGGCGAGGTTGGCGACAATGAGCACGACGTCGTCGCCGGACCGCCGAAGGTAGGCGAGCACCTTGGCGTTTTCGGGATGCAGAAACTCAATGGTGCCGCTGGAAAACGCCTTGATCTTCTCCCGCACGCGCAAAAGCCGGCGCATCCACCAGAAAAGAGAGGAGAGGTTGCGCTGCTGGTTCTCCACGTTCACCGACTCGTAGTGGTATTCCGGGTCGATGATGGTGGGCAGGTAGAGTTGCTGGGGATTGGCCTTCGAGAACCCCGCGTTGCGGTCGGGCGACCACTGCATGGGCGTGCGCACGCCGTTGCGGTCGCCAAGGTAAAAATTGTCGCCCATGCCGAGCTCGTCGCCGTAATAAATGATCGGCGTGCCGGGCAGCGAAAAGAGCAACGAATTCATGAGCTCAATCTTGCGGCGGTTATTGCCGAGCAGCGGCGCGAGGCGGCGCCGGATGCCGAGATTGATGCGGGCGCGCGGATCGTCGGCGTAAACGCGATACATGTAGTCGCGCTCCTCGTCGGTGACCATCTCGAGGGTGAGCTCGTCGTGGTTGCGGAGGAAAATGGCCCACTGGCAGTTGTCGGGGATCGCCGGGGTCTGCTCGAGGATGTCGAGGATCGGGAAGCGATCCTCCATTTGCAACGCCATGAACATGCGCGGCATGAGTGGAAAATGAAACTCCATGTGGCACTCGTCGCCCCGGCCGAAGTACTGGACGGCATCCTCCGGCCATTGGTTGGCCTCGGCGAGCAACATGCGGTCCGGGAATTTCGAGTCGACGTGCGCGCGCAGCTTGCGGACAAAGGCATGGGTCTCGGGAAGGTTTTCGCAAGATGTGCCTTCGCGCTCGTAGAGGTACGGGATGGCATCCAGGCGCAAGCCATCCACGCCCATGGCGAGCCAGAAGTCGATGGCGCGGAAGAGTTCGGCGTGGACGAGCGGATGGTCGAAATTGAGGTCCGGCTGGTGAGAGTAAAAGCGGTGCCAGTAGTAGGCCTTGGCCAGCGGATCCCAGGTCCAGTTCGACGTTTCGAAATCGCTGAAGATGATGCGCGCATCGCGGTACTTTCGCGGATCATCGCTCCAGACGTAGAAGTCGCGTTCCGGAGATCCTTTCGGCGCGCGGCGGGCCCGCTGAAACCAGGCGTTTTGATCGGAGGTATGGTTGAGGACCAGTTCGGTGACGACGCGCAGGCCGCGGTCGTGCGCGAGGTCAAGGAGGGCGCGGAAGTCTTCGAGTGTGCCGTAGCTGGGATGGACCGAGAAGTAATCGGAAATGTCGTAGCCGTCGTCCTTGAGCGGCGAGGGATAAAAGGGCAGCAACCAGAGCGCGGTGACGCCGAGTTCGGTGAAGTAATCGAGCCGATCGATGAGGCCGCGAAAGTCGCCGATCCCATCTCCATCGCTATCCTGGAAGGTCTTGACGTGAAGTTCGTAGAGGACGGCGTTCTTGAACCAAAGGGGATCTGACATTACAGATTGTTTACGTTTCCGGGCCGGTTCTTGCGCGCATGGACGAGGCGGGGGGGGCAGTGGCGCGGGCCGAACGGCCTCACAGCCAAACAGACCCTCGCGTGCGAAAATACTGAAAGATGCTTGGGCGAAAATTCCCACAGGGAGCGGAAATCACGGAACAGGGCGTTGAGTACCGGCTCTGGGCGCCGCGGTCCGGGCGCGTCCTGGTGCAAATCACCGCGCACGAGGGGAAGGCGCGCACCATTGCGCTTCGCCGGGAAGCGGACGGATATCATCGCGGCCACGACCCGGAAGGGTCGGCCGGAGACCGTTACCTGATCGAGCTCGCCGAGGGCGCGCGGTTTCCCTGCCCGGCGTCACGCTTTCAACCCGAGGGCGTTTCGGGCCCGTCGATGGTCATCGATCCGCGGACCTTCCGCTGGACGGACCAAACGTGGTCGCGGCCGGCCTTTCGCGACCTCGTCGTCTACGAAATCCACGTCGGGACGTTCACGCCCGAAGGAACCTACCGTGCGGTCATCGATCGCCTGCCTTACTTGCAGGACCTCGGCATCAACGCGCTTGAACTCATGCCCCTGGCCGATTTTCCCGGCGAACGCAACTGGGGCTACGATGGCGTGCGCCTCTATGCGCCCGCGCGGGTCTACGGGCATCCGGATGATTTGCGCGCGCTGGTGGATGCGGCCCACGCGCACGGCCTGGCGGTGATTCTCGATGTCGTTTACAACCATTTTGGCCCGGATGGAAATTTTCTGCGGCAGTTTTCGCCGGACTATTTCGAGAGCCGCCACCACACGCCCTGGGGCGAGGCGATCAATTTCAGCGGCAGCCCGGAAGTGCGCGCCTATTACGGCGCCAATCTGGTCTACTGGATGGATGAATTTCATTTCGATGGTTTCCGGCTCGATGCCACCCACACCATTTACGACGACTCGAAACGGCACATTCTTGCGGAGTTGCGTGAAATTGTCCGGGCGCGGGGCGGATACATCATCGCCGAGGACGAACGGAATCTGGCCGCGCTCATCGCCCCTCCCGAAGAGGGAGGATTCGGCCTCGACGGGGTGTGGGCCGACGATTTTCATCACAGTATCGAGGTGACGCTGGTCGAAGCCTCGATGTATACGACTGTGTTCGTGGGAAAACTGCGCGATTTGGTGAGTGCCTTGCAAAATGGCTGGGTTTATCCGCCGCCCTGGCCTTCGGGACAGCCCCGATACAACACGGCTTGCGCGCATCTACCGCCGGAGCGGTTTGTCTTCTGCATTTCGAACCACGACCAGTGCGGCAACCGGGCCTTTGGCGAGCGGCTCAACCACTTCATTTCGCCGGAAACCTATCGCGCGGCCAGCGCGTTGCTTTGCCTGATTCCGTACACACCGTTGCTTTTCATGGGGCAGGAGTGGGGCGCGACCACACCTTTCCTTTATTTTACCGATCATCAACCCGAGTTGGGGCGTCTCGTGGTCGAGGGTCGCCGCCGCGATTTGCAGAAGTACCGGATCTTCGAGGAGCAACTGGCCTCGCCGCATTTTCCCTCGCCGCAAGCACCCGACACGTACGAGCAATCGAAGCTGCGCTGGGAGGAAACGGGGTCCGAGGGGCACGGCGCGTGTCTGCGACTGTATCGCGAGCTGCTTCGCCTGCGGCGCAAACATGCGGCATTTCGTCCGCGAGACCGCGCGAACACCCGGGTCGAGGAGCTGGCCAGCGGAGTGCTCGGCATTCGCGCCCAAGGCGATGGAGAGGACTGGCTGCTACTGTGCGATTTGCGGGGCCGTCACCACGGAAATCTTCGCGACGAGCCGTTCTGCGCACTCGACCTCCCGCGGCACTGGCAGGCCGTGTTGTCGAGCAACGCTGCGGAATTTGGCGGCCCGGAGACGCCCAGCTACGATCCGGGCAGCCACCAATTCTCATTCCACGGTCCCGAGGTGCTCGTCCTGGAGGCGCGTTGATATGCCCGCGTCCATTCCCAACGCGACCTATCGCTTCCAGTTTCACAAGGCGTTTACCTTCCGCGACGCCCTCACGCTCGTGCCTTATCTGCACGATCTCGGAATCAGCCACATCTATGCGTCGCCGATTTTTCGCGCCACCCCCGGCAGCACGCACGGCTACGATATCTGCGATCACAACGCCCTCAATCCCGAGGTCGGGACGCGCCAGGAGTTCGATGAACTCATCGCGGCACTCCACCAACGCGGACTCGGCTTCATCGCGGATTTTGTACCCAATCACATGGGTATCGCCGAGACCCAAAACCACTGGTGGATGGACGTGCTGGAGAATGGGCCGGCGTCACCCTTCGCACGCTTCTTCGACATCGACTGGGTGCCGCTCAAGCGTGAACTGGAAAACAAAGTCCTGCTGCCGGTGCTGGGCGATCAGTACGGCCGTGTGCTCGAGCGTGGTGAATTGCGCGTGCAGTTCGAGGATGGGCGGTTCTGGCTCGAGTACGAGGCGCTACGCCTGCCCATGGGGCCGCGTTCCACGCGGCCGCTCTTGCAACGAGCCTCCGAACTGCTCGCGGAACCGGCCGTGGAGTTGATGAGCATCCTGACCGCGATCGAACATCTCCCCGCCAGTACGGAAACCGCTCCGGACAAGGTGATCGAACGAATGCGTGAAAAGGAAGTGACTCGTGCCCGGCTGGCCCGGCTCTGCAAGGAAACGCCCGCCGTGGGCGAAGCCATCACGCGGGCGCTGGCCGAACTGCACGACGCAAAAGATCCATCGAGCTTCGATCGTCTCGATGCGTTGATTAACAATCAACCATACCGGCTCAGTTCCTGGAAAGTGGCCGCGGAGGAAATCAATTACCGGCGGTTCTTTGACGTCAATACGCTGGCGGCCATTCGCATGGAGCTTCCCGAGGTCTTCGACGCGACGCACAAGCTGCTGCTCGAATTGATCACCGCTGGCGCCGTCAACGGCGTCCGCATCGACCACATCGATGGGCTGGCCAATCCGCGCGAATATCTGCGCACGCTGCAAACGTCCGCCGGAACTGTCCTGGGCGATCCCGCCGACGAACATGCCATCTACCTGATCGTGGAAAAGATCCTCGGGCCCGCCGAAAAGCTACGCAGCGAGTGGGCGGTGCACGGCACCACCGGCTATGAATTTGCCAATCAAGTCACCGAAGTGCTCATTGACCGGACGGCGGAACGGAAATTCACGGAAACGTACAATCGCTTTGTGAGCCGGCAACTCGGCTTTCACGAACTCGCGTACCGCGGCAAGAAACTGGTCATGCAGGCGGCCATGGCCAGCGAAGTGAACGTGCTCGGGCATCTCCTCAATCGCCTCTCGGAAAGCCATCGCTGGTACCGCGATTTCACCGTGAACGCACTCACCGCGGCCGTCCGCGAGACGATCGCCTGCTTCCGCGTCTATCGCACCTACCTGGTCCCCGGCAGTCCACCGACGGAGGCCGATGCGCGGGTGATCCATCGCGCGCTCGGGGAAGCGCGCCGGCGCAATCCCGCGTTCGAACGCACGGTCTTTGAGTTTTTGCGCGACGTGCTCCTGCCACCGGAACCGAACCCGCATCGGGTCGACGAGGAACTGCGCCGCGAATTCGTCCTGAAATTCCAGCAGTGCACGGGGCCAATCGCGGCAAAGGGAGTCGAAGACACCGCCTTTTACCAGTATCATCGTCTCGTCGCCTTGAACGAAGTGGGCGGCGACCCTGAGGAGTTCGGGGCGACGGTGGAGACGTTTCACCGGCAGAACGCCGCGCGGCTGGCGGAGTTTCCACATGGCCTGCTGGCTACTTCGACGCACGACACCAAGCGCAGTGAAGATGTGCGGGCACGCCTCGCGGCGCTCTCGGAAATGCCGCGGGAGTGGACGCAGGCCTTGCGGCGCTGGCACACGGTCAATCGCAAGCACCGCACCGAATTCGACGAGGAATGGGCGCCGGATCACAATGAGGAAACGCTGATTTACCAGACGCTCCTCGGCTCATGGCCTCTTGAACCGCTCGATGACTCGACGCGCCCCAGCTATACCCGGCGCATTCAGGAGTACATGGCGAAGGCGCTCCACGAGGCGAAGGTCAATAGCAGTTGGATCGAGCCGAACGAAGCCTGGGACAACGCCGTTCGGAAATTCGTGGCGGCGATTCTCGAACCCGGTCCGCACAATCGCTTTTTGGCCACCTTCGAGCCGTTCGCCGAACGGCTCGCCGCGCTCGGCGCCATCAATTCCCTGAGCCAGACGGTGCTCAAGCTCACCGCACCGGGCGTGCCGGACATTTACCAGGGCATGGAACTCTGGGACTTGAGTCTCGTCGATCCCGACAACCGCCGGGCGGTGGACTACGCGCTGCGCCGCAATCATCTGGAATCGTTGGCGGGCGAGATCTCGCCGCCGGCGCTCCTCGACCAATGGCGCGACGGCCGGCTCAAGATGTTCGTCATTCGCCAATTGCTGCATTTTCGCCGGGAGCACCCGAAACTTTTTGCCGAAGGAAATTACACTCCGATCCCGGTGACGGGTGCGCTGGCCGAGTGCTTGATGGCATTCACGCGGACGTCGGCAGGCCAAGACTTGCTGGTGCTGGTGCCGCGGCTGATCTCGCGCGCCGGTTTTCCGCCAGTCGGAGATCGCTGGGGCGACACGACGATCGAAGCGCCGGGCGCCGGCCGATGGTTCGATGTCCTCACCGGGCGGAAACTCCCCGGCGGAAATCCACTGCCCGTCGCGCAACTTCTGGGGGAGCTTCCAGTAGCTGTGCTGACCAATGGGTAGTCAAGCCCTGGCGCGCCGCGCCAGGCCGCTTTCCGCGGGCGGGCGCAGGAGAGGGTTCAGGCGCAAACATGTTTGTGCAGAGAAAACGCTGTCCTCACGGGACGCTCTACCCTAGGATGCGGCCATGACCGATCTACCGCCCACCGGTTCGTTCATCGGCCTGCTCGCCGCCGAATTGCACGACCTCAAGCGTACCGCACAAAAGCGCTCGTATCGCGCGGGGCAGATCATCTTCATGCAGGGCGACGTGGGCGACGGCGTTTACGTCGTCGAAGAAGGTTGCGTCGAGATTTCCGCGATGGTCGACGGAGGGGGAAATCGCGTCCTGTCGCACCTTGGCGCAAATACGTTCTTTGGCGAGATGGCCGTGCTGGACGGTCTGCCGCGCTCGGCCACCGCCACGGCGCAGGCGGATACGGTGGTCTTTTTCATTCCCGGCGACGAGATGCTGCGCGCCCTATCGCGATCGCCGGAATTGCTGGCCCTGCTGGTCCGGGAGTTTTCGCTGCGGATGCGCCATTTCGACCGGCGATTTATCGAGGAGCTGTTGCAAACCGAGCGCCTCACGCTGGTGGGCCGTTTCGCCCAATCCGTCGTCCACGATTTCAAAAACCCGCTGAATATCATCGGCATCGCCGCCGACCTGGCGGCCGACCAAAACGCCACCGCGGAACATCGCGCGGAAGCCAAAACCCAGATCATCCGGCAAGTGAATCGAATGACAAACATGACCAATGAGCTGCTCGAATTCACCCGCGGCTCGTCGCGTTTGGTGCCCCTGGAGCCGACCAATTACCGGGAATTTGTGAGTGAATTCCTGGAGGAGATTGTCCCCGAGGCGGCGGAAAAGTCCGTGAAGATCGAGTGCGAATGCGCGCCGCCGGAAATGTCGCTGGCGCTCGACCGCGGCCGGTTGCTCCACGTCTTTTACAACCTGACGAACAACGCCATTGACATGATGCCCGGCGGAGGGACCATCACGCTGCGGTTCTCCGAGGGGGATCAAGAGCTGGTCACCGAATTTGAGGACACCGGCCCGGGCCTGGCGCCGGAGATCGAGCCACGGCTTTTCCGGCCGTTTGCGACGCACGGCAAAGCGCATGGGACCGGCCTCGGCCTTTCGATCTGCAAGCGAATCATTGAGGAGCACGGAGGCCAGATCCGTGCCCAAAGCGCGCCCGGCCGGGGCGCGGTATTTTCCTTTACGCTGCCGCGGCCGGTCGCGCCGCTTGCGCCCTGCCAGGAGGGCGGCTAACAGGCAGGGGGGTGTACGGCACGCGGCTCGGGTTTTGGCTGGCGTTCGAGGACTCCCTCCTAGCCGTCTCCATGCAATACTGCGCGAGCGCTTGCTGGATCTTTTTGCGCAAGAGCTTTGTCGTTCGTCGGTTACGTATCTCTACACTGATATGCTCCCTCCTCACTCCGCGTCTTGCGCAAAAATCTGCGGCGCAATCGCTTCGCGGAGTATTGCATGGAGACGGCCTAGTGGTTTTCCGGCCTGGGCGGCGGCGCTGGCATTCGCTGCCAGCGTTGGGGCTCGACCGGGCGGCCCTCGGACCACCAGACCCGCCCGGTCCAAATGCCACCTTTTCGGGAACCATCGGGAAAATGCAGAACCACAGCGGTGTACGGATCCGGTTTCGCGGTGGTGGCATCGAAGGTTGGGTGCTCGTGGTCGCCCATGTCGCGCCGGTATCGCACGCTCGTGCGTCTTTGGCCGTGCGATTTGCGATGTCGTGGAAAACACGACAGAGGCCTTGAAGGGAGAGGCGCCGGGACGAGGTCATTCGCGGAGAAGGACATGCCGCGGCGGTAATGCTCCCATTCCACCATGCTGGTTACGTTCCTGGGGCGCAGCGCCATCGGGCATATGTCGGAGCGTAAATTTTTTCCGAAAAGCAGCCATCCACTAGCCTCGATTACACCGATAAGCCTATAATGGCCATACCTGATGCCCGCTTCCGTATTCACGCTCGCGAATTGCTCAGGTCCAGCCGATTCTCCCCGTAACCCTTAGCCACGCACTCGCGCAAGCCAGCATTATGGACACCAAAGAGACTTCCACCAGCGCTCTCGCCACCGAGCCTGGGATTCCATCGGATCCGGGCGGCAACGGCGCCGAAATGGCGCCGAACGGCAACGGCCACCCGCCGGCCCTCAACGAAGCAGATCGAGCGTTGGAGATACTCGACGCGATGCTGGCCTTGCGGATGGGCAATTTTGCCTGCCGGCTGCCCGCGGGGTGGACGGGCGTCTACGGCAAAATAGCGGATGCGTTCAATGACGTGGCGACGATGAACAAGCGCCGTTCCGAGGAGACGGCGCGCGTCTGCCGAGTGGTGGGCAAGGAAGGCAAGCTGAAGCAGCGCTTGCGGGTGCCCGCGCTGGTCGGCGGCTGGGCGGAGGAAGTGGAAATGCTGAACGGATTGGTGGACGACCTGGTCTGGCCGGTGACCGAAGTCACACGGACGATCGGCGCGGTCGCCAAAGGCGATCTGAGTCAATCGATGGTGCTGGATGTGGACGGCCGCCGCCTCGAGGGCGAATTCCTGCACTCGGCGAAGCTGGTCAATCGGATGATTGATCAGCTCGCGGTCTTCACCTCGGAAGTGACGCGCGTGGCGCGCGAAGTGGGCACGGAAGGCAAGCTCGGCGGCCAGGCGCAGGTCAAGGACGTCTCCGGCGCGTGGAAGGAACTGACCGAAAGCGTCAATCTCATGGCGGTCAACCTCACGGCGCAGGTGCGGAACATCGTGGACGTGACCATGGCGGTGGCCAATGGGGACCTTTCCAAGAAGATCACGGTGGACGTGCGCGGCGAGATTCTGCAGCTCAAGGAGGCGATCAATACCATGGTCGACCAATTGCGTTCCTTCGCTTCGGAAGTGACGCGCGTGGCCCGCGAAGTTGGCACCGAGGGCCGGCTCGGCGGACAGGCGGTGGTGCCTGGCGTCGCCGGCACGTGGAAGGACCTCACCGACTCGGTGAACGCGATGGCGTCCAACCTCACGGCGCAGGTGCGCAATATCGCCGCAGTCACCACGGCCGTGGCGCGCGGCGACCTTTCGCGTAAAATCACCGTCGAGGTAAAAGGCGAGATTCTCGAACTCAAGGAGACGATCAACACGATGGTCGACCAGCTCAACGGGTTTGCCGCCGAAGTCACGCGGGTGGCCCGCGAGGTGGGCACGGAGGGCAAACTCGGCGGCCAGGCGCAGGTGTCGGGCGTGGCGGGCACGTGGAAAGATCTCACGGACAACGTCAACTCCATGGCCTCGAACCTGACCGGCCAGGTCCGCAATATCGCGGACGTGGCCACGGCCATCGCGCGCGGCGACCTCTCGCGCAAGATCACCGTCGACGTGAAAGGCGAGATTCTCGAACTCAAGAACACCATCAACACGATGGTCGACCAGCTCAACGCCTTTGCCTCGGAAGTGACGCGCGTGGCGCGGGAAGTGGGCACCGAAGGCAAGCTCGGCGGACAGGCCATCGTGCCGGGCGTGGGCGGGACCTGGAAGGACTTGACCGACAATGTCAACTCCATGGCCTCGAACCTGACCGGCCAGGTGCGCAACATCGCCGACGTGGCCACGGCCATCGCCAAGGGCGACCTTTCCTCGAAGATCACCGTCGAGGTGAAAGGCGAAATCCTCGAACTCAAGAACACCATCAACACGATGGTCGATCAACTCAACGCCTTTGCCGCCGAGGTCACGCGAGTGGCCCGCGAAGTGGGCACCGAAGGCAAGCTCGGCGGGCAGGCGGAAGTGCAAGGCGTGGCCGGCACCTGGAAGGACCTCACCGATAACGTGAATTTCATGGCCAACAACCTGACGGCGCAGGTGCGCAACATTGCCGACGTGGCCACGGCCATCGCCAAAGGCGACCTCTCGCGCAAGATCACCGTCGACGTGAAGGGCGAAATCCTCGAATTGAAGAACACCATCAATACCATGGTGGACCGGCTCAATGCCTTCGCCTCGGAGGTCAGCCGGGTGGCCCGGGAAGTCGGCACCGAAGGCAAGCTCGGTGGACAGGCCGAAGTCGGCGGTGTGGCCGGCACGTGGAAGGACCTGACCGACAACGTCAACTCCATGGCCTCGAACCTGACGGCGCAAGTGCGCAACATCGCCGACGTGGCCACGGCCGTGGCGCGCGGCGACCTCTCGCGCAAGATCACCGTCGACGTGAAAGGCGAGATCCTCGAGCTCAAGGAGACGATCAACACCATGGTCGATCAGCTCAATGGTTTCGCCTCGGAAGTGACGCGCGTGGCGCGCGAGGTGGGCACCGAAGGCAAGCTCGGCGGACAGGCGCAGGTGCGTGGGGTGGCCGGCACGTGGAAGGACCTCACGGACAATGTCAACTCGATGGCCTCGAATCTCACCGGGCAGGTGCGCAATATCGCCGACGTGGCCACGGCCATCGCCAAGGGCGACCTCTCGCGCAAGATCACCGTCGACGTAAAGGGCGAGATATTGCAGCTCAAGGAAACCATGAACACCATGGTGGACCAGCTCAACGCGTTCGCCGCGGAGGTGACGCGCGTGGCCCGGGAAGTCGGCACTGAAGGCAAGCTCGGCGGGCAGGCCGAAGTGCAAGGTGTGGCCGGCACGTGGAAGGACCTGACGGACAACGTCAACTCCATGGCGAACAACCTGACGACCCAGGTGCGCAACATTGCCGAGGTCACAACCGCGGTCGCGCGCGGCGATCTCTCGCGCAAGATCAGCGTCGATGTGAAGGGCGAAATCCTGGAGTTGAAAAACACCATCAATACCATGGTTGATCAACTCAATGCCTTTGCTTCGGAAGTCAGCCGGGTGGCGCGCGAAGTCGGCACCGAAGGCAAGCTCGGCGGACAGGCAGAAGTCGGCGGCGTGGCCGGCACGTGGAAGGACCTGACCGACAACGTCAACTCCATGGCCTCGAACCTCACGTCGCAGGTGCGCAACATCGCAGAGGTGACCATCGCCGTGGCCAACGGCGACCTTTCCAAAAAGATCACCGTGGACGTGCGCGGCGAAATCCTCGAGTTGAAGGAAACGATCAACACGATGGTCGATCAGTTGCGATCCTTCGCCGCGGAAGTGACCCGGGTGGCCCGCGAAGTCGGCACCGAGGGCAAGCTTGGCGGACAGGCCCAGGTGCCCGGCGTGGCGGGCACGTGGAAGGACCTGACCGACAACGTCAACTCCATGGCCTCGAATCTCACCGGGCAGGTCCGGAACATCGCCGACGTGGCCACGGCCATCGCCCGCGGCGACCTCTCGCGCAAGATCACCGTCGACGTGAAGGGCGAGATTTTGCAGCTCAAGGAGACGATGAACACCATGGTCGACCAGCTCAGCGCCTTCGCCTCGGAAGTCACCCGGGTGGCGCGCGAAGTGGGCACCGAGGGCAAGCTCGGCGGGCAGGCGCAGGTCTCCGGCGTGGCCGGCACCTGGAAGGACCTGACCGACAACGTGAATTCGATGGCGGCCAACCTGACGGGGCAGGTGCGCAATATTGCCGAAGTGACCATCGCCGTGGCCAATGGCGACCTTTCCAAGAAGATTACCGTGGACGTGCGCGGCGAGATTTTGCAGCTCAAGGAGACGATCAACACCATGGTCGACCAGTTGCGTTCCTTCGCCTCGGAAGTCACGCGCGTGGCCCGCGAAGTGGGCACTGAAGGCAAGCTGGGAGGCCAGGCGATGGTGCCTGGCGTGGCCGGCACGTGGAAGGACCTCACCGACTCGGTCAACGCCATGGCGACCAACCTCACGGCGCAAGTCCGCAACATCGCCGAGGTCACGACCGCCGTGGCGCGCGGGGACCTCTCCCGCAAAATCACCGTCGATGTACGGGGCGAAATCCTCGAACTGAAGAACACGATCAACACCATGGTCGACCAGCTCAATGGCTTCGCCTCCGAAGTGAGCCGTGTCGCCCGCGAAGTCGGCACCGAGGGCAAGCTCGGCGGACAGGCCCAGGTCTCCGGCGTGGCCGGCACCTGGAAGGACCTGACGGATAACGTCAACTCGATGGCCTCGAACCTCACCGCCCAGGTTCGCAACATCGCCGAAGTGACCATCGCCGTGGCCAACGGGGACCTTTCCCGCAAGATCACCGTCGACGTGCGCGGCGAGATCTTGCAGCTCAAGGAAACGATCAACACGATGGTCGAGCAGTTGCGTTCATTTGCCTCGGAAGTCACGCGCGTGGCCCGCGAGGTGGGGACGGAAGGACGCCTCGGAGTGCAGGCCGTGGTGCCGGGCGTGGCCGGCACCTGGAAGGACCTCACTGACTCCGTCAATGCCATGGGCGGCAACCTCACCGCCCAAGTGCGCAATATCGCCGAAGTCACCACCGCGGTGGCGCGCGGGGACCTCTCGCGCAAAATCACCGTCGATGTGAAGGGGGAAATCCTCGAGTTAAAGAACACGATCAACACGATGGTCGACCAGCTGAACGCCTTCGCCGCGGAAGTCACCCGGGTGGCCCGCGAAGTCGGCACCGAAGGCAAGCTCGGCGGGCAGGCGCAGGTCTCGGGCGTGGCCGGCACCTGGAAGGACCTCACCGACTCCGTCAACGTCATGGCCGCCAACCTGACCGACCAGGTGCGGGGCATCGTCAAAGTCGTGACCGCCGTGGCCGACGGCAACCTGCGCCAGCGGCTCACCGTGCAAGCGAAGGGCGAAGTGGCGGCGCTCGCCGAGACGATCAACAACATGACCGACACGCTGGCCATCTTTGCCGACCAGGTGACCAATGTGGCGCGCGAAGTCGGCGTGGAAGGGCGGCTCGGCGGGCAGGCCAACGTGCCGGGCGCCGCGGGCACCTGGAAGGACCTCACCGGCAACGTCAATCTCCTCGCCGCCAATCTGACCACGCAGGTGCGCGCCATCGCCGAAGTGGCGACGGCGGTGACCAAGGGCGACCTGACGCGTTCCATCCAGGTCGAAACGCGCGGCGAAGTCGCGGAACTCAAAGACAACATCAACACGATGATCGACAACCTGCGCGTGACGACCGAGCGCAACCAGGAGCAGGACTGGCTGAAGACGAACCTGGCCAAGTTCACCCGCATGTTGCAGGGCCAGCGCGATCTGTTCACAGTTGGGCAGATGCTCCTCTCCGAACTGGCGCCGCTGGTCACCGCGCAGCAAGGCACGGTTTATCAAATGACCGCTGGCGAGGGCGGCGATCCGACGCTGCGCCTGCTGGCGGCTTATGCCACGCGCCCGGACCAGGCCGAGCGACTCGCGGTCGGCGATGGGCTGGTGGGCCAGTGCGCGCGGGAAAAGCAGCGTATTCTGCTGGCGCACATCCCGGCCTCCTACACGCCGGTGCACTCAAGTCTCGGCCAGGCGCTGCCCGCGAGCATCGTGGTGCTGCCCGTACTCTTCGAGGGTGAAACCAAGGCGGTGATCGAACTGGCCTCGCTCCATGCCTTCACCGACGCGCACCTCAATTTCCTGGAGCAGCTCACGCAGTCCATCGGCGTGGTGCTCAACACCATCGAGGCGACGATGCGCACCGAAGGTCTGCTCCAGCAAAGCCAGCAGCTCACCGCGGAACTCCAGTCCGGGCAAAAGGAACTCCAGCAGACCAACGAAGAACTGGAACAAAAAGCCCGGCAGCTGGCGGATCAAAATGCCGAGGTCGAGCGCAAGAACAAGGAAATCGAGCAGGCCCGCAGCGCGCTGGAGGAAAAAGCCGCCGAACTGGCCTTGACCTCGAAGTACAAGTCCGAATTTCTGGCCAACATGTCGCACGAGTTGCGCACGCCGCTGAACTCGATCCTCATCCTTGGCCAGCAATTGGCCGAGAACAACGCCGGCAACCTGAGCGCAAAGCAGGTGGATTTCGCGCGCAACATTCACTCCGCCGGGGCCGACCTGCTCAACCTCATCAACGACATTCTCGATCTTTCCAAGATTGAATCGGGCACCGTCGCGGTCGAGGCCGAGGAAATCACCTTCGCCTCCCTGCGCGAATCGGTGGAGCGCAACTTCCGGCACATCGCGGAAAACAAGGCCCTGCCCTTCGTGGTGGGCTTCGATCCGGCGCTGCCGCGGCAATTCACCACTGACTCGAAGCGTCTCCAGCAAATCATCAAGAATCTGCTCTCGAACGCTTTCAAGTTCACCGCGCACGGCGAGGTGAGCATGAAAGTGAACCCCGCCGCCGGAGGCTGGAGCGCGGATCACCCGGTGCTGAAACGCGCGCCCAACGTGATCTCCATTGCCATCCGCGACACCGGCATCGGCATCGCGCCGGAGAAGCAGCGCCTCATATTCGAGGCGTTCCAGCAAGCCGACGCGGGCACTTCGCGCAAGTACGGCGGCACCGGCCTCGGCCTGGCGATCTCGCGCGAACTGGCCACACTCCTGGGCGGCGAAATCCGCCTGAACAGCGTCCCCAGCGAAGGCAGCACTTTCACGCTTTATCTGCCGCTGCACTACACCGGACCGGCCGCCCCAACCATCGGGCCCGCGATCGCCGCGGCCACCCCCACCACGGCCGCGGCCCTGCCGGTGCTGCCGATGGCGCGCGAGGAACAGATCGCGGACGATCGCGAATCGATCCAACCGGGCGACACCACGCTGCTGATTGTCGAGGATGATCCGCATTACGCGCGGGTGTTGCTCGGGCTGGTGCGCGACAAGGGATTCAAGGGCCTGGTGGCCAACCGCGGCCAGCAGGCGCTCACGCTGGCCCGGCAGTACCAACCCACCGCGATCACCCTGGATATCTTCCTGCCCGACATGCTCGGTTGGACCGTGCTGAACAATCTGAAACTCGATCCCGTGACGCGGCATATTCCGGTGCAGATCATCTCGCTCGACGAAGAGCGCCAGCACGGGCTTTCGCACGGCGCCTTTTCCTACATGGTCAAGCCCGCCACGACCGAGGACCTCGATCTCGCTTTCGACCGCATCAAGACCTTTGCCGCGCCGCGCAAGAAGCGGTTGCTCGTGGTCGAGGACAACGATCTCGAGCGCGAGAGCATCGTCCAATTGCTCGGTCATGAGGATATCGAAATCACCACGGTGGGGACGGGTGGCGAGGCGCTCGAGGCGCTGCTGGACAAGCCCTTCGACTGCGGTGTGCTCGACCTGCGTCTGCCCGATATGACCGGCTTCGAGTTGCTCGATCGCATCCAGGGCGAAGCGATCCTGCGCGACGTGCCGATCGTGGTCTTCACCGGCAAGGAACTCTCGCCGGAAGAGGAAACGCACCTCAAGACCGTCGCCAAGAGCATCGTGCTCAAGGACGTGCAATCGCCCGAACGATTGCTCGATGAAACGGCGCTGTTCATGCACCGAATCGTGGCCAACCTGCCCGAGGACAAACGCCGGATGCTCGAGCAACTGCACCGCTCGAATGAAGCGCTGCGCGGGCGCAAGGTGCTGATCGTCGACGACGACGCCCGCAATATTTACGCGCTTTCCATCGTGCTCGAGAACCACGAGATGGAAATCATCAGCGCCACCAACGGCCGCCATGCCATTGAGTTGATCGAGGGCACCCCGGATCTTTCGATGGTGCTGATGGATATCATGATGCCCGAAATGGACGGCTACGAAACGATGCGGCGCATCCGCAACAATGCCCGCTTCCGCTCACTCCCGATCCTCGCGCTCACGGCCAAGGCGATGAAAGGCGATCGTGAAAAGTGCCTCGAAGCCGGCGCGAGCGATTATATCGCCAAGCCCGTGAACACCGATCAACTGCTTTCCCTGCTCCGTGTCTGGCTGCACCGGTAGCCCACACCCATGCCTTCCGCTCCTGTTCGAAATCATAATCTTCATCCCGATCCCGATCGGTGCGTGGCAGGGAATAGATTAAGCTTAAGATTAAGAATACGAGTGGAAGCCCGATCACCGTAAATGGAAAAGCCGATCTCCATATTGCTCGTCGATGACGATCCGAAGAACTTGATGGTTCTGGAGACCATCCTCAATTCGCCGGAGTATCGGCTGGTCAAGGCGGCGTCGGCGGACGAGACGCTGCTGGCACTGATGAAGGACGAGTTCGCGGCCATCGTGCTCGATGTGCAGATGCCGGACATGAACGGGATCGAACTCGCCCGCCTGATCAAGCAGCGCAAGAAAACCCAGCACGTTCCGATCCTCTTCCTCACCGCCTATTACCAGGAGGACGAACACGTCGTTCTCGGCTACGATGTCGGGGCGGTCGATTACATCACCAAGCCGGTGAATCCGGCGGTGCTGCGCTCCAAGATCGGGGTGTTTATCGATCTCTTCCGCAAAACCGCCGCGCTGGCGGACATCAATCGCGCCCTCGAGGCGGAGGTCGCCGAGCGCCAGAAGGCCGAGGACCGTTTTCGCATGGTCGTCGAGACGGCGCCGAATGCCATGGTCATGATCGCGGCGAATGGACAAATCCTGCTCGTGAATTCGCGCACCGAGTCACTCTTCGGCTACGACCGCGACGAGTTGCTCTGCCAGCCGATCAGCGCGCTGATCGTCGATCACGGGCTCGAAGAGGTGGAGACGGCACGCGTTCCGCACGAGTTGCTCGGCCGGCGCAAGAACGGCATGACCGTGCCGATCGAAGTCGGCCTGAGCCAGTTTGAGACGGCCGAAGGTGTGTTCAAGCTGGCCTCCTTCGTGGACATCACCGAACGCAAGCGAGCGGAAGTCGCGCTGCGCGCCGCCAACGTCGAGCTCGAAGCGAAGAATTCCGAACTGCGCCGCCAGGCCGAAGACCGGGTCCGGCGCATGCGGGCCGAGGCGGCCAAAGCCGAGGCCGACGCGGCGCGCGAACGTTCCGCGTTTCTGGCCGAGGCCAGCAACGTGCTGGCGACCTCCTTCGATTATCGTGAGATGTTCGAGGCGCTGGCCCGGCTGCTCATTCCCAATTTAGCGGATGGCTGCATGGTCGACCTGGTCCAGGATGACGGAGTCATCCAGCCGATTGTGGTGGCGCACAAGGATGCGGCGCTGCAGCAGAGAATCCGGGAATTTCGCGACGCCTTTGTCACTCACCTCGACGATGGGCGGGGAGTGGCCGCGGCACTGAAGGGCGGATTGCCGATGCTCTGCAAGCAGTTTGGCGAAAAGCAAATCGAAGCCTTCTCGCGCAGCGAGGCGGAAGGGCTGGCGATACAAAGGCTGGAGATTCGCTCCTATATCGTCGTGGCGATGAAAGCGCGTGGACGCACCCTCGGCGGGCTCTGGCTCGCCAGCATGACCGAGCGCCGCTACAATGAAGCCGATCTTTCCCTCGCCGAGGAACTGGCCGAGCGCGCCGGGCTGGCCCTCGACAACAGCCGCCTCTACGCCGAAGCCCGGCAGGCCCGCGAAGCCGCGGAATCGGCAAATGCCGCCAAGGACCGTTTCCTGGCGATGCTCTCGCACGAGCTGCGGACGCCGCTCTCGCCGGTGCTGCACGCCACCGCCTTGCTCGATGAGGAATCCTGCCCGGCGTCGATGCGGAGCACGCTGGCAACCATCCGTCGCAATGTGCAACTCGAAGCGCGGCTCATCGACGATCTGCTCGACCTGGCCCGCATTCGCAACGGCAAGCTTCAGCTTCAGCTCGAGCCGGCGGATGCCCACGATCTGGCGCGCCGCGCGGTGGAGATTTGCGAGTCGGACATTCAGACCCGTAATTTGCGGCTCACGATGGATTTGCGGGCCCGGCGGCCGCAGATCGAAGCCGATCCCGCGCGCATCCAGCAAATCTTTTGGAACCTGATCAGCAATGCGGTGAAATACACGCCTCCGGGCGGCGCGATCACCTTGCGCACGGAAGACGACGAAGCGGGGAAGACCTTGCGCGTCGAGGTGGTCGACACCGGCATCGGCATTGAGCCGAAGCGCCTGGAAAGCATCTTTGACGCGTTTGAACAGGCCCATCGCGGACGTTCCGGAGGACTGGGACTCGGCCTGGCGATCTGCCGGGCCCTGGCGACTCTTCATGGCGGGCGCATCGAGGCGCACAGCGGCGGCGCCAGCGCCGGGGCCACCTTTACGGTCACGCTCCCGCTGGCGCGCGACATCCCGGCCAACCACGTGGCCGCACCCACCGCACCGCCGCACCCACCGGCCCGGGGGCTCCGCGTTCTGCTCGTGGAAGATCACGCCGATACCGCCGCGACCCTCGAGCGCTTGTTGAATCATTCGGGTTATACCGTGCGGACGGCGGTCAGCGTGACCTCGGCGATCCAGTGCATCGAGGAGTCGCAATGGGATTTGCTCGTCAGCGACATCGGCCTGCCGGATGGAAGCGGACTGGACCTCATGCCGAGATTTGTCCAAGCCGCCGCGGGCCGGCCGATTGCCGGGATCGCGCTCAGCGGCTTTGGCATGGCCGAGGACATCCAGCGCAGCGATTCGGCCGGGTTCCACGAGCATCTCATCAAGCCGGTGGATTTTGCGCTCCTGCGCAAGGCCCTGGCGCGCGTCGCCGCGAAGATTCCCGCGCCCGATCCCGCGTTGGTGTAATGAGGAGCGGGGGGACGCGGTGCTGAGCACTTAGTCCGGCAGACCCGGGCGTGACGCTCTTCGGCAGAATAAGAGTTGGAAAAAGAACTCCTCCGGCGCGAGGTACCGCAGTCACGCGTGAGCGGCACTTGATTCGGGGCAGGACCGGTCCGATGTTCCGCGAGCGGTATACCCTATTGTTTATGAACGTCACTGTCGAATGGTTGGATGATTTCGAGGATGCCGATCACGGCATGGCGGAACTGGAACCCGGGAGCACTCTGGCCGTGGTCTTCCGACCCGGCGACCGGACGGAGGTGACCCTCACCCCGGCAGGCGACGAGGAGCACGTGACCCTCACCGCGCGCGGTCTGCCGGAAGCGATCGTGGTGCCACGCAACGCGTTTCGGATTGTGAATTGACGGCAGGGAGCCCGCGAATCACACGAATGACTCGAATACTCCGCGCGGCGCTGGCAGCCATCCGCGTCATCCGCGGGCCGGCCGAAATCCTTATCTTCCAGGGCCGCCCATGGTGGAGAAGAATGGGTCATTGGCCACGGAATTCGAGCGGTTGGTCGTAACCGGCGTGGCCCGGGGGATATTCTGCTGGTTCGAGGACGGCGCGTTGAACGGCTGCGTCACCGGATTGGACGTCGAAGCGGGTGAAGGCTGGGAGGCGATCATCACCGGCTCGGACGGGGGGCCCATCGAGGGCACGGGCCTCTGGAGCTCGGCCATGCGATCGTCCAGTTCCTGGATCATGCGGGCCACGTGCCGGTAACCCGAACGTTCGCGCAGAATCGCCAGGCTGTGTTTCGGATCGCCCCACTGCAAATTCTCAATCGTCACCCTGCGCACACCCCACGAGTTCATCAGTTCGCGGGAAGGCTTGTAGAGGTCGATGGTATTGGTGCCGGAAAGCGCCCAGCCGTAGTCGTCCACCTGGTAAAGCTCGCCCGTCTCGCGAATGCGGAAAATCGTGCCCGCGGGCCAGCGCGACCAGTCGGCCGCGGCGCTATGAATCTGGCCGCTCTGCAGGACGCCGCCGAGCGCATTGTGGTTGGAGTACGGCAGATGGTCGGTTTCGGTATCGGTGTAGGCGGTCGTGCGGACGCGCTGAAACTGCGTGCGCGCGATGGGCGTTTCGAACGGCGGCAACGGCCGGGAGGCGCAGCCAGCGATGAACAGGCCCAACACGAGCGGGAGAACTCGGGAGAGCAGGGGTCGCATGCGCGGATTGTAGAGGCAATTTTCATGCTGGCGAGCATTAAATTTCTTGATTTTTTTCCACCACTCGCTCCGGAAAATCGGTGAAAACCCCGTCGACTCCAAGTTTCCGCAAGCGCAAAATCTCCGACGGGGCGTTGACCGTGTAAGGGAAAACGCGCAGGCCCCGCCCGTGGGCATCGGCGACGAAGCGCGCGGTGACGAAACGCGCCGCGGGGTGCACGGCGCAAGCGCGCAACCGCCGCGCGCTCAAGGCGTAAAGACGCGTCGGGCGGGTGAGCAGCAAGCCGATGGGAATCCGCGAGTCGGTGATGGCGCGCAGCTCCGCGCCCATGAACGAAGAAACGAGAAAATCCTCGTAGCGCCAGCCGCGCGTGTGCACGAAGGTGTGGATCAAGGCGCTGACGGGTTTCGCGGTGCGGCGGCCCTTGAGTTCGATGTTCAGAAAGGCCCGGCGATTCACCGTTTCCACCACCTCGCGCAACGTGGGGATACGCTCGCCCCCACCCGCATCGAGCGCGCGCAGCACGGCCAGCGGTTTGCGCGCCAGCCAGCCACGGCCGTTCGTGGTGCGGTCGAGTTTGGCGTCGTGCATCACGAGTAGTTCCCCGTGGACCAGCCGGACGTCGATTTCGATCCCATGCGCGCCCATTTCCAACGCGCGACGGACGGAGCGCAGGGTGTTTTCCGGCTCATGCCCGCCGGCGCCGCGGTGGCCGATGCAGAGGAATTTGTTCATGTGGGTCGCTAGAGTCTTATCTTAATCTTAAATTGAAACCTGCTCTTCATCCGTTGTGGCCGTCGCAGGATGAAGCTTAAGAGCAAGATCAAGAAACTGCCCGCAACATTCCCTGATGCCACCCCTTCCCACCCATGCGCCACCGGAGCGCGTCCGGATTTACCAGCTTCTTCCCCGGCTCTTCAGCAACACCAACGAGACGCGGCGGAGCAACGGTACGCTCGCGGAAAACGGTGTGGGCAAGTTCGCGGAGATCAACGACGCCGCGCTTTCCTCGCTCCGGGCGATGGGTTTTACCCATCTTTGGCTCACCGGCGTTTTTCGCCAGGCCACGGCCACGGATTACGCGAACATTGGGCTGCCCCCGGACGATCCCGACCTGTTGAAAGGTCTCGCCGGAAGCCCTTTCGCCATCACGGATCTTTTCGATGTCTGTCCCGACTATGCCTTGAACCCGGAAGAGCGAATCCGCGAATTCCAGGCGTTGGTGGAGCGCATCCACGCCCATGGCCTCCGTGTGCTCCTCGATTTCGTGGCCAACCACGTCGCCCGCAGCCACCATTCGCGGAGCCATCCCGAACGGGATTTTGGGATGCGGGACGATCGCGGCAAGTTCTTTGATCCGCGAAACAATTTCTTCTACCTCCAGCGCGATTCGCCGGGCGGAGGACCGCCGCTCCGGCTGCCCACCTTCGCCGAGGGAGCGCCGATCAGCCCGACGTGCCGCGCGCACGGCGGATGCGACGGGCGCTTTGACGGTGAACGCGACCACGGCAGGGTCACCGGCAACAACGCGGTCACGTGGGCGCCCGATCTTCGCGACTGGTACGAAACGGTGAAGTTGAACTACGGCTACGAGTTCACCACCGGCGCGCGCGAGTACCCGACCGCGGAGCAGCCGGACAAACCAGTCCCGGACACCTGGCTGAAGATGGATGCGGTCATGGCGTCCTGGCAGGCGATGGGAGCCGACGGCTTCCGCTGCGACATGGCGCACATGGTGCCCCCGGAGTTCTGGCGCTGGCTCGTGGCTCGCGCCCGTCTGCGTCAACCCGGAGTCTTTTTCGCCGGGGAAGCCTACGACAACGACCCCATGAAGGCCGGAAAGGGAAATGTCCTGCACGATCTTCTCGCCGCCGGATTCGACGCGGTCTACGATGATCCGGCATACAAGATCCTCAAGGGCATCTACGACGGGCCGAAATGGGCGAACGATCTCGACCAAATCGTCCGGGACCATGTCTTATTCACCCGCTCTTTGCGTTACGCGGAGAACCACGACGAAGTGCGGCTCGCCGGCGCCGGCCAATGGGGCGGGGTCGGCATGCAGGCCGGGCGGCCGGTCTCCGCGATCCTCTACGGACTGTCCCGCGGTCCGGTGCTGGTTTACAGCGGACAGGAGGTGGGCGAACCCGCGCAAGGCGCCGAGGGGTTCGCCGCGGACGATGCCCGCACCACCATCTTCGATTACTGGTCGATGCCGGAACTGGCGAAATGGGTAAACGACCATCGCTATGACGGCGGCCGGCTTTCCCCGGAGCAGAAGGACCTGAGGTCCTTTTATGCGCGACTGCTGGCGCTGGTCAACGAGCCGGCGTTTCGCCTCGGCGAGTTCTTTGACCTGAATTCCGCGAACGTCCAAAATCCGCAATTTGGCCGGCTTCCCGGGGAACCGGCGAGCGGCCACTGGCTCTACGCTTTCCTGCGTTTCGACGCCGCGTCCGGCCAGCGGTTTCTTGTCCTGGTGAACCTGCACCGACGGGAAACACTGCGCGAGATCGGCGTCTGGCTGCCCAAGGCGGCGCTGGATTTCCTGCAAGTCGAAAACGGCTCCGAGTGGCAGTTGATCGAAAAGCTGGCGATTTCGCCGCCCATTCCCGTGAACGTCGCGATGGCCAAGAGCGATGGTGTCTCGCTGCAAATTTCGGAATGCGCACCTCTGACGGCCTGCTATTTTCAGTGGCTCTGCGTTCCCTCCCGCTCGTCAAATCCATGAAAACGATCTTTGTCTGCCTCCTCGCCGCGTCACTTGCGGCGTGCAGTCCTCCCAAATCGGAGGACGATGACGGTGCCGGCTCGGCGAGGCGTCCGCTCGCCGTCACGCCGGTACCGACTCCGGTACCGACTCCCGTGCCGGGCGCGTGGATGTGGAAAACGAAGAATGGGAAAACACCCCGCGATCCTCTCCGCGTCCCGGATGACCCGTTCGCCCAGACTCCGCACCGATCATCCCGATAGCGGCACCTCTCTTTTTTCCGGTTCTTCTTCTTTTTCCGAGACCGGCGTTCTGGAGAGGAAGAGCGAGAACCAAAAAATGAACCGTTGGCGACGTTTGACATCTTTTTGACAAACTCCGCACGCGCGCCTGACACAACCGGTGTCTTTCCCGACTAATCTCCGGGAATGCAAAACCCGCATGAAAACTCGCCTGGCGGACGGCGGCGGTTTAAGATCGTCTGGTCCCGCCGATGAAAATACCGCTCCGCCTTCGATATTCCCGGGCGCCGCGTGAGCGGGGAGCCGGATGAAAAAGAGCATCTGGATCTTTCTCCTCGCGGTGCTTCTGCCGAGCATCGTGCTCGGCTGGCTGGCGCTGCGGAGCGCGGACGAGCAGCAAATCATCCTCGAGAACCGCACAGCCGCGCTCTATCAAAAGGAGACAGAGAACGCCGCCGCTTCCGCCCGTTCGCTGATTGACGACGAGCGCCGGGCGTTTAACGAGGCCGTGCAGCAGTTGCTCGCCAAGGCGCCCCCGCAAGCACTGGCGAACAATTTCTCGACGGAACTGGCCCGGGCCTGGCCGCGCAAGGCCGTCGGCTTTTGCCTCGGCGCTTCCGGCCAGCTCTGCGCGCCGGCGCCACAGCGGGCCAAGAATAATCCCGAGTGGGAAAAGTTCCTCCTCGGCAATGGCTCTTTTCTCTGCGGCGCCACGCCCGCCACGGTCTATTGGGTTTCCGGCGACGAACTGGCGAAACCGGATCAGCTTCGCAAGAACAACGAGAACGCGAAGAGCCAGATGCAAAAATCGAACAATTCCGGAAACGCGCTTTTCCAAGCTCCTCTCGAACTACCGCGCTTTCCGGCTGCGCCAGCGCAGCGCCGGGAGGCGGCTCCCTCCGCGAAGAAAGCGATGGCACCTCTCGCGGCGCCGATCGCCCCGGAGCCGGCGCCGCCCGGCAGCAAGTCCGCCGAGGAGAAGAACTCGCTCGTCGCGCGCGGCCAGGTTGTCCAGACCGCACCGCCAACCGCGGACGCCAACACGGCGCCGGCATCCGACCTCGATAAAGAGCCGGCCCCGGACCAATTCCAGCAGCAATTGGTCTTGCGAAATGTCGCCCCGCAACGCGTCGGGGAAGAAACCAACAAGGCCGCGGTCTCGCAGCTTACGACGACCACCATCGATTTTCTCGCGCTCACCAGGGATACCAACGATGGCGTCGTCACGCGTTTCGTCCAGGACCAGTTGGACATTATCTTCTGGCTGCGCCCCGCGCAGGCGCCCGGCTTTATCTTCGGCTGTCTCATCGAGGCGGACGATTTGCGCGACCTTTGGCCGGATGCGCTGCCACCGGACGAAGCATCGAAGAGCGAGGGCCGCGGCGCCCGCGGCCGCGCGGCGGAATTTGTCCTGGCGCTGCTCGACGACAAAGCGCGGCCGATGGTCACGCAGCCCGGGGGCGTCACCGGCCGGGACTGGAAGCATCCCTTTGTCGCTTCCGAAATCGGGGAGGCGCTCCCGCACTGGGAAGCGGCGCTCTACTTGCAGCGTCCCGAGCAACTTCGCGAATCGGCGCGGGTTTTGCATCGGACGATCCTCTTCCTCATCGCCGCCGCCCTGGCGGTCATTGCCTGCGGCGGCTGGGTGGTCGTCGCCGAAGCCCGCCGCCAGCTCGCGCTCGCCCAGCAGAAGACCGATTTCGTCTCCAACGTCTCGCACGAGTTGAAGACACCGCTGACTTCCATTCGCATGTTCGCCGAGTTGATGCAGAATGGCCGCGGCGACGGCGCTGCCCGGCATCCGCAGTACCTGCGCATCATCATGGTCGAGGCCGAACGACTCACGCGGCTGATCAACAATGTGCTCGATTTTGCGCGGCTCGAACGGAAGCAGAAACATTTCGACAAAAAGCCGCTCGATCTTCACGCCGTCGTCGAGCGGACGTGGGAAGGAAACGAGTTGCACCTCCGGGAAAGTGGATTCACCACGCGCTGGCAGGCCACGCCGGGTCCGTATCCGGTGATCGGCGATGAGGACGCGCTGGCGCAGATTCTGGTGAATCTCCTTTCCAACGCCGAGAAATACGCCGGCGAACGCAAGGAAGTCGAACTGCACAGCTACCTCGACTCCGGGCACGCCTGCATCAGCGTGCTCGACCGGGGCATCGGCGTGCCGCCCGGTGATGAGCGCAAGATTTTCGAGTCCTTCTACCGTGCGCATGACTCCCTGAGCAGCGGCATCCAGGGCAGCGGCCTCGGTCTCACCCTGGCGCGGCAGCTCGCCCGCGAGCATGGAGGGGAGATTCTGTACCAGGCGCGCGATGGCGGCGGGAGTAACTTTACGCTGAGGATACCGCTGGCCTCGGGCGGGGCCTCTTAATCTTAATCCCATCGAGTGAACCTGCACTTCCCCATCTGTGACGGCCGGTCGGATCAATATTAAGAATGATGCGCTTACTCTCATGAAAAAGCATGTCCTTGTCGTGGAAGACGACGCCCATATCCGCCTCGGCCTGTGCGAGGCCCTGCGCAGCGAAGGCTACGAAATCACGGATTGCCGGGATGGCGCCCAGGCGCTGCCGATCATCCGCCAGCGCCGGCCCGACCTGGTGATTCTTGATATTATGCTGCCGGGAAAAAGCGGGTTCGATTTGTGCCGGGAACTGCGGGCGGAGAAAAACCGCACACCCATTCTGATGCTCTCGGCCAAGGGCCAGGAGATCGACAAAGTCGTGGGACTGGAGTTGGGCGCTGACGACTATGTCACCAAACCCTTTTCCCTGCGCGAATTGCTGGCCCGCGTGCAGGCTCTGCTGCGACGCGCCACACCCGGCGCCGTCACCGCCGACGTGCCGGCGGAAATTGCCTTTGGGAAAGTGCACATCGACTGTCGCGCGCTCCGTGGGACGCGCGGCCGGGAAGGCTTTGAGCTCACGCCGCGCGAACTGAAGGTGCTGGCGATCCTCCATCGTGAACGCGGCAACGCCGTGTCCCGAGAGACCATCCTGACCGAGGTCTGGGGCATCGAGTACTACGGCACCACGCGCACGCTCGATCAACTGGTCGTTAAACTGCGGCAAAAGATCGAGGCCACGCCGGGTGAACCGGTGCATCTGCTGACGGTGCATGGGCTTGGGTACCGGCTGGATCCGTGAGGCAAATTAGAGCAACCGACCAGGTTGATTTCGTGCCTTCCAGTGGGAACCGGGACGGCCGCACCACTTTTATACATCCGGCGACAGTGCGTTTGCCGAAAGAAAACGTGATCGAAAGGCGGCGGTGTGTTTCACTCCGCAACCAGACACACGTACCATGGACACCAGCACTACTCCGAAGGCGGACGTAAATCCGCCTGGCAAAGCCGAATCGGCCGACTCCGGTCCAACTCCGGCAACCGCCTCGCCCGCCACAGCGCATTTGCCCGCCAAACCCAGGAGCCCGCTCCGCATGCTCGTCATCGCGGTCGTGGCGCTCGTGGTGGTGGTATTTGGCGCGCGATTCATCCACGAAGCCCTGACCACGGTGAGCACCGACGACGCCTACGTGAACAGCCACGTGACATTTGTCGCGCCGCGTGTCACCGGCCAGGTGGCCCAGGTGCTGGTCGACGATAACAACCGGGTGAAAAAGGGCGACGTGTTGGTGGTGCTCGACAAGGAGCCGTACCAGGTGCAGGTCGCGATCAAGAAGGCGGCGCTCGAGGTAGCGCAGGCCAATCTGATCGCCGAAGATGCCACCATCCGCGGGCAGATCGCCGCCGCCCGCAGCGCCCGATTCAAGCTCCTGCACGCTATCGAAGACGTCGACAACCAAGTCGCGCTTTTGCGGGCCAACGTTGCCGCGCTCGAAAAAGCCAAGGCCGCTCTCGACTTGGCACAAAAGGAATTCGACCGGTATAAACAACTGCTTGCCACGAAAGTCGCCAGCAAGGAGGAATTCGACAAGTACCGTACGTCCCTCGACGCCGCCGTAGCGGCAGTGAACCAAGCCAATGAGAACGTCATCCAGACGCGAGTCACCCTCGGTCTTCCGGCGACTCCCGCGAATGGGAAACCTCTCACGGATGTGCCCGCGGATCTGGGTCAGACTTTTTCCAGTGTCCAGCAGGCCGAGGCCGATTTGCTGAACGCCGCCGCACAGCTCGGCGTTGTCGGGAGTTCCTACAAGCTGACTCCCAAGGAGGTGATCGCCGAATTCTACAGGCGGGATCCCTCGGGCGACATCGATAAGATTTACGCCCAGGTGATGAAGGACGCCCCAGGTCTGAAACAGGCGCAGACCAAAGTCATGGAGGCCCAGCGCGATCTCGATAACGCCAACCTCAATCTCCGCTACTGCGACATTGTCTCCGAAATCGACGGAGTCGTCACCAATCGCAACGTCAACCCCGGCAACAACGTCCAGGTCGGCCAGAGCCTCATGGCCGTGCGTTCGTTGACCGAGGTCTGGATCGACTGCAATTTCAAGGAAACGCAACTCCGCAGCCTGCGCATCGGCCAACCCGTGGACCTCGAGACCGATATGTATGGCGGGCACTACACCTTCAAGGGCCGCATTTCCGGTTTCACCATGGGCACCGGTTCCACCCTCGCTCTGCTCCCCGCGGAAAATGCCACCGGCAATTTCATCAAAGTCGTCCAGCGTTTGCCCGTCCGCGTGGATCTCGTCGATTACAATCCCGATCAGGTGGGCACGCCCCCACTTTTTGTCGGTCTCTCGGTCGAGCCGAAGGTGCGCATCAAGGAGCAGCCCACCGGGCCGGATGCAGGCAAATTCCTTCAGATGCTCCTGCCGCTGCCGACCGCCAACCCAGACGCGCTACCGATCACGCCCGCGACTCCGCCCGTTCCCGCCCCAACCCCGGCCAAGCCGTGAGCACCGCCGCGCTTTCTGGCAGCGGTGCGGTCGCCTCGCCTGCCGTGCTCCGTGGGATCAATCCCTGGATCGTTGCGATCGTGGTCGTGATCCCGACCTTCATGGAGGTGCTCGACACCACCATCGCCAACGTCGCCCTGCGCTACATCGCCGGCGGCCTCTCCGCCGCTGCCACGGATAGCGAGTGGGTCATCACCAGTTATCTCGCCGCCAACGCCATCATCCTGCCCATCTCCGGGTGGATCTCGGCCCGCATGGGGCGGCGCAATTACTTCATCCTCTCCATTTTGCTTTTCACCTTGGCCTCCGCCATGTGCGGCTTCGCCACGAGCCTGGGACAACTAATCCTCTTCCGTGTCGTCCAGGGCCTGGCGGGCGGCGGCCTCCAACCCTCCAGCCAGGGCGTATTGCTCGACGCCTTTCCTAAAGAAAAACAAGGCGCCGCCCAGACGCTCTTCGGCGTCGCCGCTCTCCTCGCGCCCGTCGTCGGCCCCACCCTCGGCGGCTACCTCACGGATAACTATTCCTGGCGCTGGATTTTCTACATCAATATCCCCGTCGGCATCATCGCTGCGGTCTCCTGCTATTTCCTCCTCGAAGATCCCGACTACCTCAAAAAGACGCGCAAAGAGTTGCTCTCTCGGCCGCTCAATTTCGACACCATCGGCCTCACCCTTCTCTCGATCGTCATGTTCAGTTGGGAAGTCATGCTGAGCAAGGGCCAGGAATGGGATTGGTTCGGCGATCCGTTTTACCGCGTCCAGACCCTCGCCTTCGGCTTCTTCGGCGGCCTCACGGCCTTGATCTGGTGGGAAACACGCCATTCCGCCCCCATTCTCAATTTCAAGCCTCTCAAGGACCGCAACTTCCGCCTGTCCTGCATCATCATCTTTTGCGCGTTCGGCATTCTCTACGCCACCAGCACTTCCACTCCCGCTTTGCTGCAAACGTTGTTCGGCTACGACGCCTATCACGCCGGCCTCGTCCTCTCCCCGGCGGGAATTTTCTCGGTCCTGATGCTCATCATCGGTGGCGCTCTCCTCGGCCGTGGTGTCGACGCCCGCTACCTCATCTTCACCGGTTTGGTCTTGCTCGCCGCCGCCAATTACTGGATGTCGCAATTCAATCTCTACATCAGCCCCGGCTACATTGTCTGGTCGCGCATCGTCCTCATCGTCGGCCTCTCCATGGTCTTTGCCCCGCTCAACGTCGCGGCATTTATCAACACGCCCCAGGCGCTCCGCGGCGCCGCCGTGGGTCTCTTTGCCTTGCTCCGCAACGAGGGCGGCAGCGTCGGCACCTCCATGGCCCAGACGATCCAGGAGCGCCGCGAGCAATTCCACACCCTGCGCTTGAATGAGCACCTCAACCCGTTCAATCCCGCCGTGCCCAACTACATCCATCAGACCCAGGCCTATCTCGCGCAACAACTCGGAGATCCTGCCGGTGCCGCGCAAAAGGCCTGGCAGGCTCTGGCCAACACCCGCGACCAGCAGGCCTCCTCCCTCGCCTACTTCGACACCTTCTGGATCTTCGCCGTCATCGGTGGTTTCCTCGCCTTCATGGTGTTCCTCATGAAGCCCGCCGTCGCCGCGAAGGGCGCGCACATCTCCGCGGAGTGATGCGTCGGGTTTTCTTAATCATTATCTTCAATCCCTAATCGTCATCCCACGTTTTGATTTTCAGTGAGTTTGATGGGCTTGGATTACCATTAGGATGACGATTAAGAAATCGACTGCCTTGCCTCCCGGAGCGTTACGTGGTACGCAAATGGATCGGTCACTCCTTCACGCCAATGAGAGCCACTGCATCGCTTCTCTTGTTCCTCGCGCTCATGTTCGCCCACCCCGTCGTGGCGCAGACCCAGACTCCCCCACCCTTCCCCGGTTGGGCCAATAAAATGAATGCGCCGTCGGGTTTGGCGCCCGCGAGCGATAAGGACCTGCTCGGACAGTGGGAGGGATTTGTCAGCGAGGGCGACGGGACCAATCCCAAGCAACGCATGGCGAATATCACCCTCACGATCACCGATGGGCACGTCAATTCCACCGGGGCGGGCACGATCGGCGAGGGCACCTATCGCATCACGGGCAGCGCGGACCACTTGCACCATATCGACTCCGTCGGCGCGGGCGGCCAGTACGCCGGCAAGCGCTACGAAGGCATCTTCACCATCGATGGCAACACCCTCAAATGGTGCGCCGGCGATCCCGGGCGGGGTCGGCCCACAATGTTGCGGACCAATCCGATGGCCGGCTACTTCTTGATGGTGCTGACGCGTAAACAATAGCAGGTCCCGATTTCCCCTTTTCGCGAAATGAGCGTTCTCGCATCTCTCTGCCGATGCACGGCGCCGCTTTTCGCCCTCGCTGCCCTGGCACAGACTCAGACGCCCACCCCCGTTCCCAGCGGGACCGACAAAACAGCCACGCCAGCGATTCCCACTGCCGCGGACTTCGATCCGCGAGAACTTCTGGGAGTGTGGGAGGGCTATCTGGTCGATGGCGACGGCTCCAAAACCAGCCAGCGCACGGGAAACGTCAGCCTCACGATTACGGCGGACAAAATCACCACCTCCATCCAGGGCAATGCCGGTGAAGGCACTTACCGCATCTCGGCGGGCGACGGCAAACTCCGGCAGATCGACGCCACCGGCACGGGTGGACACTATCAAGGCAAAGTCTACCCGGGCATTTTCACCCTCGAAGGCAACACCCTCAAGTGGTGCTCCGGGGAAGCGGGCTGGCCGCGGCCAACGGCATTGCGGACCCATTTCGCGGGAGGGCAATATTTGATGATTTTGACGCGGAAACAATAAAAGCGTGTCCGCGGCTGGTCGATCGGCTCATTTGAATACTTCTTTGATTGCCGCATTTACGTCGGGCGGCGCGGGGAGCTGATAGTTCCTGATCTTCCCGACAGCGGAGGAACCGACTTTCGAAACCGGCCAGCGCGCGGCCGCGTCCGTCGGACGAAGGGGCAGCTAAAGCCCCAGAAATGCACGAATCCGCTTGAACCCCGCCCCCGCAGCGACAAAATCGCCGCCATCTCCCTCCAGGCAGCATGATGCGCACAATCTTGGCCACGATTTTCGGATTGGTTCTTGCGGCGGCTGTCATGGCGGATCCTACGCCTTCCCCGCCTCCTCCCATCGTTGCCGAGATCAGGCTGAACGCCGACCCTCAGAAAGCACTCGAAGCCCGGGCTGGCAAGGAGGTGAAAGTCACCACATCGGAACCCAGCAGGTTCAAAATCCTTCCCGGCTTGAAAGACCGATCCTATGTGTCTCTTGAGGCGGTGGGCCACACGGGCTTTTACCTTCATCACCAGAAGTTTGTGATGTACCTGCACCAGCGACCCAAGACGACCAACGTGACCTTCGAGGGTGACGTTTCTTTCAAACTCGTTCATCTCGATGGCGACAAGGTCCGCTTCGAGCCTAGTACCTGGCCCGGGTATTTTATCACCGCTCGGAGTGATGGCTCGGTGATTATCGCACGCGATCCTTCGCTCGAAGAATCAACTTTCATTTTGAAGCAGACGACGGACTAAGCGAAGCGGGGAACCCGAAGCAAAGAATACGCCGGCTATTCCGCGTGCATTTGCCTGTAACCCATTGTTCCACCCTTGCGTCTGGCGTGATTGATGAAAGCCGCTCTCGACCGAATAAACTCGTCGGCGGACCGATTCGTTGCCGATGAGCTCGCTTGCCCTTTCCTGGACTGCATTGCCTTTGACGCTGGCGGACGCTAAGACGCCGCGAATGGCAGACTTCGCCCCGCCCACCGATGAAGACCTCGTCGCGTCCTCGCTGGCCGGGGACGGGGACGCCTTCGCCGAGTTGGTGTCGCGGCACAAGCGGCGGGTCTTCGCGGCGGCGGCCCGCTTTGCGCGGGACGATCATCAACTCGACGACATCGCGCAGGAAATCTTTGTGCGGGCGTTTCGGCATCTGGGAAAATTCCGGGGCGATGCGCCGTTCGAGCATTGGCTGGCGCGGATCATCGTCTCGGCGTGCTACGATTTTCTGCGCAAGGAGCGCCGCGTGCGCGAGCAGGTTTCGCTCGACGGCGCGGAATGGGACATGCGCGACGCGGGGATCGATGCCGCCATCGCCGCGGGCCGCGCGCGGGAACTCGTGCACTGGGCGCTGGCGAAGCTGCCGCCCAATGAGCAACTCATCATTACCCTGGCGGAACTGGAGGAGCGTCCGATGAAGGAAATCGCGGAGCTGACCGGCTGGAGCGAGAGCAACGTGAAGGTGCGGGCTTTTCGCGCCCGGCAAAATTTGAAAAGAATACTGGAGACCGCCCATGAACGATGACTTCGACCAAAAACTGGAAGCGCTCCTGGCCGCGGCCCGCACCACCCCGCCGGATACATCGCGTGCCGAATACGGCTTTGATACGCGGCTGGCGGCACGGTTGCGCGCGGAAAATGCGGGCTCGCTCTTTGCGTGGGCCTGGCGGCTCTGTCCGTTCTTCGCGGCCCTGGCCCTGGCGGTGGGCTGGTGGAGTCAAACGACCCAGCACACCGATCCCGTGGCGCCGCTCGCTGCCGAAGTCACGCCCGCCAACGACGAGCAGCTCCTCGCGGCCTATATGACCGGCGAGCGCTGATGAGGACTTTCCGGCGCATCCTCGGCATCCTGCTGATCTTTCTCTTCGGCGTGTTCATCGGCGCCGCCGTGACCGGCGCGGGCGTGACCCAGAAGATCCGGGAACTGGTCCTGGGCGGTCCCGAAGCGGTCATGGATGTGGTCGTGAAGCGTCTCGATCACGAACTGAAGCTCGACGGCGAACAGAAGCGGAAGCTCCAGGGGATCGTGGATGACGCAACCATCCGGCTCCGCCAGAGCCGCGCGAAGGTCCAGCCGGAGGTCGAGCAAACGTTGCGTGAAGCCGAGGACCGCACGCGGGCGATTTTGTATCCGAACCAGGTGAAGAAATTCGATGAAATGGTGGCAAAGAACCGCGAGCGGTGGAGAGCCGGCGAGGCGGGCAGTCTCACGCCAGGGGCGGGCGCGACGCCCGTGCCAGTGCCACCAGCGACGCCGCAGCCCAACCCGGCGAGCACGCCATCTCCGACGGTTACCGGGGATGGGAAATAGCGCGCCCGCCCGCCGTTACTTTCGCGCCGCTTCCTTTTCCGCCTGCGCGAAGAGATCCTCGACGGAAATGGCTCGGCAGGAATCCAGATCGGGCCCTTCCCCCTTCGGCAAGTGGACGGGCGAAAGGAAACCCAGCGTCAGGGTCTGGCCCGGTGGCAAGGCAAGATCGAAAATCATCTCGCCACGGCATTCGCCCTTCGCGGATTCGACGTGGGCCCGCTGCTGGGGCGCAAGCGGGCGGACGGCAAACGGAGCATCGGCAAGGATGGCCCCGCGGGAAGGCGAATCGGCCACAAGCACGGGCCGGCCTTCGATGAAAAAGGCATGGCGATCGATGGCTAGCGCGTAGATGGCGCCCTCCGGTGCAATCTCGACCGACAGGCTGGTCGCCCAGGGCCGGCCGGCCGGATTGGCCACGAGCAAGCGCGCCGCCGCGAGCGTCCCAGCTTCCGAGGCCAGCCCAAAGGGGTGTTTCACGCAACAGATTTCCAACCGGGCCCTCGCGCCCTGCCCATCGGACCACTCCATGCCGTCCTGCCGGCTTCCGAGCGGAGTCCCGGTCGCATTCGGGGCTACACGCTTCATATTCGCCAGCCGGAATGTCACCCGGAATCCCGCGCCTTGCGGAGCAAAACCGCCCTCGGGAAGTTCTGTCAATGCTCGCGTCTCCTGGGCGTAGGCCGCAAACGCGGAGACCATCATCCATCCACAGATGAAGAGCCGGAGCATCGTATGACCATTCCTCCCAATGTTCCTTTTTTTGGACGATTTCCGCATATCATGTTTCGTCCCGCGACTGCGGGACTACGGATCTCATTGAATGTTGGATATTGGGTGTTGGATATTGCGGCGAAGCCGCCTCACGTTACTTCGGCGCAATCTCCAGCTTTACGTCCTTCACCCGCAGCGCGGCATCCTTGCCCCGCAGGTAGAAAGCGAACCCGCTGCGCACCCCTGGGTTTTCAACAGATGGACCCGGGTGATCGTTTCGCTGCGGCGGCCTCGCGATCATGAAGTCCCATGAGCCGACGCTGCCGGTCACTTCGTCGCCTCGTGCGGCGATGTTCACCTTCACCCATTCGACTGGGATCTCATCCGGCGGACCCGAAAGCCGCAAAGCCCGCACGTCCTGGCGAGGAAAATCCCCGGCTGTCTGAACATTCGCGAGGCGCGAAAGGGCCACGAGTGTGGCGCGCGGATTGTAGAGCCATAGATTCGGCGGTGCGGTTCCGCCAAGGCTCAGCGACCAGCCGTGAAATGGCGAAACATCCGGCCGGCCCCAAAACGCCAGCTCCGCCACCGGGTTTTCCCCGGTCACTTTGACTTGCATGGTGAGTTCGAAATTGTCCGCCACCATGTCGCTGAGCAGCACCACCGTTTTGGCCTCTGACCCCTGCCCGACGAGTTCGCCATTCTCCACCTTCCAATCGCCGCCTTTCACCCGCCAGCGCGCGAGATCGCTGCCATTGAAGAAATCGGCGGCATTGGCCGGTGTGGCGAGCATGGGCGGCTGCGCCCGTTGACGCAGATACAGGAAAAGATCGCGCACGCTCTGCTCGTCGAGCGCGGTAATGAGTCCCTCGGGCATGAGCGAATGCGGACTGACTTCCATCGACGCGATATCCGCGCGCTGCACGGTCACCTGCCCGGCGAGCGACTTGAGCGTCACGGCATTGGTGTCGTCGGCAGCGATGATCCCCGAGAGCGTCTGGCCGTCCTTGGTGTGGACAAGCACCTGCAGGTAATCCTTTCCGATGATGGCATCGGGATCGACGATGTTGAGCAGCAGGTAATCGATGTCCTCGAAGGAGCCGGGCAATTCGGGGCCGATCTTCGCGCCGTAACCGAAGAGCGTGTGGCAGATCGCGCAAGTCTGGGTGAAGATGGCGCACCCGCGCGAGGCGTCCGCGTGCAGGATTGAATCGGTGGAGAGAAACTTTTTCATCCTCCCGATCTGGGCCTGTTTGTCGGCGGGCGAGGTGCGGACCGCGCCCCAATTCCTGGCCAGCCACGCGTCCACGTCGGGGTCGTGCAGGTCCTGCAATTGCCGGGCGGTCGGCGCGCTGATTTCCGCCTTGGTCAACGCGCCGGCGTCGATGGCCGCGAGGAATTCGCGGGCGCCGGCGCGGCGCGCGAGGAGCGTACTCAGGGCGTCGCGCTTCTCCGCGGTGTCGAGGGTCTTGAAGATGCCGAGGATAGCGCCGGCGATCCGCGGATCGTCGTACTCCGCAAGGGCGCGCAAGGCTGGCGCGCGCAGCAGACCGGGTGGCTTCGCCAGGTCGAGCAGCAACGGAAGCGTCCGGCGGTCCCTGGCCGCAACCAGCGCTTCGAGCGCGGTCTGCCGGGCGGCGATGTCGGCGGCCGCGTCGCCGAGACTCTTGCGCATTTCCGCAAGGGCGGATTCGGCGCCAAAAGTCACGCCGAGTGCCTCTGCCAGGCGGCGCACTTCCTCATGGGGACTGTGTTCGAGCTTCTCGTAGAGCGCATCCCAACCGGCGGGTGCGGCCAGACCATGGCGGCCCCGAAGGGAGGCGTTCATTCCGCGGAGGATATTGGCCTCGGCCTCCGGGGTGGCCACGCGACGGAGCGTCTGGACAAGCAGGTCGAGCGGCTTTGGCGCGGCCTCCTGAGCGGAGAGCGGAATTGTCCCGACACCGAACGCCAGCACGACCAACCAGAGGTAGCGCCGTGTGCGGCGCCAGGCGGGGCGCACAGGCCGCAGTGCGCCGATGGGACGGCAGACGCACTGGGGCCAGTGCGCCCTGCCCGGGGCCGCAATCAACTCCGTCGCGATCTGCTTCATGGGTTGGCGACACGCGCGGCCGTAGCAGCCGCCGCGATGCGGCGCGCGATAAATTCCTGCACTTTTCCGATGCGGCAATTGGCGAGCAGGTCCGCGCCCCTGGCGAGGTCCGCGCCGACAGCGGGCTCGGCAGCGTACCAGATCATGAGCGGCAGATTATGATCGTTGGCATCCTCGGCGTGGGAGACCAACGCCGTGAGAATCGGCCAGCGTTTGGCGATCTCGATCCGCTGCGCGGCGGAGGCCAGGTAGAGCCGCACCACGGGCGAAGGATCATCCTTCGCCAGGCGCGCCAATTCATCGAGCAGTGGCGGGGACGGGGTGCCGTCCTCGCAAGCGAGCTGGATGGTCCAGGCCCGCAGGAATTCGTGCGGACTCTTGAGATTCTCGAGCGCGAGCTCTTCGGTGAGCCCATTGACCCCGTGCAATGCCCAGAGCGCGCGCAACTGGCGTGTTTCGTCGGGATTTTCGCGCAGGATTTTGGTCAGCGCCGCCTGCACGTCGGGCTTCGGTCCGCGCTCCTGGAGGATGCGCCGGGCGTGCCGCACGTACCAATCGTTCGCATTCAACTGGTCCTGCACCAATTCGGCGTCGCCGGCCTTTTGCAGGTCGACGGTGACGGGCGGCACGTCGCCGTAGAGGATCTTGTAGAGCCGGCCATTGCTGCGGTCGACGTAATCGCGCTGCTGGTAACACGGCACCTTGTCGTACCAGTCGTTGACGAAGACCGAGCCGTCCGGCCCATATTGCGGGCTCAAGCCACGATACCACGGATCATTCGGCACGAGGAAATCGGGCCGGCGCGTGCTCTTGACACCGGAGCCCGAACGCACCGGCTGTTCGTTCCGCATCTTGCTCATGTGAACGTCATTGAAGAAAAAGGTGTTGCGGTATTCGGCCGGCCACTGGCCGCCGAGATAGACCATGGCTCCGCAATAGGCGCGCTTCTCGTACTCAAAATCGGCGACGGTCTTGAGGTCGTCGTAGGTGAATTTGTTCGGGTGCTGCCCCGCCTGGCGCTGGTAGCGCGCGCCCTGGATGCACTGCCACATGTGCGGGATGACGCAGGCCTCGAAATAGGCCTGGCCCCAGTCGTCCCAATCCACACCCCACTGGTTGCTCGCGCCCTCGGCGTAAGCCTCGAATTTCTTCTTCAACGGATGATAGCGCCACACGCAGGCGTCGAGCCGGGTGCGCTCGCCATCCGGCGCGCCGGGTTTGCCGACATTGGAAAACGTGAAGATGCCCTGGGTGCCGTAGAGCCAGCCGTCCGGGCCCCAGGTAAAATCGTTCAGCGTTTCGTGGGTGTCGTCGTGGCCCCAACCGTCGAGCACTACCTGGGGTTCGCCCGCCGGCTGGTCCCCGCCGTCCTTGACCGGAAAGAAGAGCAGATTCGGAGGCGCGCCAACCCACACGCCACCGTGGCCCACGGCGATGCCGCTGGCGAAGGTGAGCCGGTCGTAGAAGACCGTGCGTTTCCCCGGCCGGCCGTCGGGGCCGAAGTTTTCGAGGATCAAAATCCGATCCTTCGGCTGGCCGGGGCACACGGGGTAGTTGGTGTTCTCGACGACCCACAAGCGGCCGCGATCGTCCATGGTATAGGCGATCGGCTGCACGATGTCCGGTTCCGCCGCCACGAGTTGGGCGTGGAAACCGGGCGGGAGCGTCATGCGCCGCGCCGCCTCCGCGGCGGGGACGCTTTGGGTCGTAGCGATGGGACGACGGGGATCTTCGAGGGGCTTGTAGTCGGCGGCCCTCAGCAGTGTCGCGTACGCGATTAGGACCACGAGTAAGAAGGGTCCGGGAGGCGGCTTCGCGGCAACATTCAACATCGGGCTCCGCCCGCCACGGCATAGCCGAAGGCGAAGCCGGGCCAACATCCACGCTTCGCCCGGACAAGTCCAACACCCAACATTCAATGAGATCCGTAGTCCCGCAGTCGCGGGACGAAACCTCATACGCGAAACTCGAAACTTGCGATGAGTAAACACGTGCTATTTACGCAGGAAAATGAAGGCGCCGCGTTTGTTGCCGACGAGCACGTCCGGCTTGCCGTCACCGTTCAAGTCGCCGGCCATGACTTCGGTGCCGACGCCGGAATTGTCGTCGATGAGGTGTGCGATCCATTCGACGTTGCCGCCAGTGCGTTTGAGTTCGAACCAATAGAGCAGCGGCGGCGCGTTGGGCTCCTTGTCACCCGCGGGACCATGCGCCCAAAAGCGCTTGCCGGTAATGATGCCGGCCACTCCGTTGCGGTTCATGTCCTCGAGCCAGAGCGCATGCGGCTGGGAGAAGTGAACACCCTGCGGATTCTCCTCGGGCTTCTCGCCGACGATGAGGTGTTTGGTCCAGCCCTCGACGCCGCTGTCGTTGGTTTGCTCGAACCACGCGAGGCCGTAGCCATGCGCCTCGAGGCTGGTGATGATGTCCGGCCGGCCGTCGCCGTTGACGTCGTAGACGTACATTTGCGCACCGCCCTTGCCGAACTGGAATTCGTGCTTCTTCCACACGGGATCTCCTTCGAGCGATTTCGGCTGTTCCCACCAGCCCGTGGCTTCGAGGATATCCATGCGGCCATCGCCGTTCACATCGCCGAGGCCGATACCATGGGTGTAGCGCTGATAGGAACCTTTGGGCGAAATGGAATGCCAGGTCCATTTTTCCTCGGGATGTTTCCAATCGGGCTGGGCGTAGCCGACGTAGCCGCCGGAACAGCAGACGAGCACCGGCTTTCCGTTGCCGAACAGATCGGCAAGGACCGGTGACTCATTGTCGACCACGTCCCAGGCGAGGTGTTTTGGCCACGGCCCCGGCGCACCTTTCGGGTTCTCGTACCAGTTGGCCTCCTTACCCGGCGTGTCGATGACCAGAATATCGGTCCAGCCATCGCCGTTGAAATCGCAGGTGTAAGTGAGGAAATCGTCCGAATAACCGTTCTCATTGCCGAGGGCGCCTTTGAAGCCGGGAATTTCGATTTCGACGCCCTGGGCATTCTTGACCTTCGATTTCGTCGAATCGTCACGGTAGGTGTGGCGCACCTTGAAGTCCGGGCCCTCCCACCAGTACGGCCCATAAACGACATCGGGCTTCCCGTCGTGGTTGAAATCGCCGATGGCCGCGCCCTCGGCCCAGAATTGATCGGTCAACTGGATCTTCGTGAATTCGCCGGTGATGACGGGCTGCTGCCCGGAAGCGATCGCGGCGGAGAAAGTGACCAGGAATAAAAGGAGGGAGCGTGGGAGATTCATGAGCTGGGAACGGTTGGGAAGGTGCAGTCTTGTGCAACACCGCGGTTCCGCGCAAGAGCGATGCGCGGATTGGACACGGGATCAACCGAACTCGCCGGCAGGATGCCGGCGCGGACGAACTGGAAGCTCGCGCTCCCCGTTTCACAAGCGCGTCGTTGCGTTCAGAACGACGGCCGCGTTGGAATGATCCGTCATGATTTCCCCACACGCCGGACTGGCGGGCGGACGGCGAACGATTATCTTCGCGCGGCAATCATTATGCAGTTCAAGGATTATTACGCGACCCTCGGTGTGGCCAAAACCGCTTCGGCAGACGAAATCCGCAAAGCTTTTCGCAAGCTGGCCCGGCAGTACCATCCCGATGTCGCCAAGGACAAAAAAAACGGCGAGGCCAAATTCAAGGAGATCAACGAGGCCTACGAGGTGCTGAGCGACGCGGACAAGCGCAAGCGCTATGATGAACTCGGCGCCGACTGGGAGCATGGCCCGCAGCCGCAGCCGGGATGGGGCCATGCGGGCGGGCGGCGCGGCGGCTTCGGTGATGGGGGCGGTTTTTCCGGCACGGGCTTTTCCGACTTTTTCGAGCAGTTTTTCGGCGGCGGATTTCGCGGCGGCGGCCAGGGCTTTCCGGGATTCGACGCCGAACAACCCGCGCGCGGCAGCGACATCGAAGCCGACCTGCTCGTAACGATCGAAGAAGCGCTGCACGGGGCGAAGAAAAAAATCTCGTTTCGGCGCGACGGCCACTCGAAGGTGGAGACGTACGAGGTGCGCATCCCCAAGGGCGTGCGCGAGGGACAGAGAATTCGGCTCGCCGGGCAGGGCGAATCCGCCGGGCAGCGCGGCCAGGCGGGTGATCTGTATCTGGCCGTCCGCTTTGAAAAGCATCCCGATTATCACGTCGAGGGCAGCGATCTGGTCTACGACCTGGAAGTTCCCGTCTGGCGGGCCGTGCTGGGCGGCGACGCCAGCATTCCCACACCGGACGGCTCGGTGCGGCTGAAGATTTCCGAGTGCTCGCAACTGGGCCGCAAATTCCGAATCAAGGGCCGTGGACTGCCCACCGGCGCGAATACGCGCGGAGATTTCTACGTTCGTCTGGTGGTCCAGTTGCCGACCGAACTGACCTCCGAACAGCGGGCGCTGTGGGAGAAGCTGGCAGGTGATTAGTTTTAAGTTTTAAGATTTCGTCCCGTGCGCGTGGGCGTGGCGCAGGCAGACAAATCTCCGGGATGAAGATGCGTTCTGTCGCAGGCAAGACGCCGGATTCGGGAAGCCGCTGCTGCAAACTTAACACTTAACACTCCCGCCGGCTCATTCCCGAAGCCATCGGTCGAGATTTTCGCGAACAAAAGCGTCGTCATTCGATTGAGGGTAGGCCCGATAAACGCGGTCAATCTCTTCGGCCTGGCCTGGGCTCAGGGATTCTTCAGGATCGAGGCACCAGGTGCCGGCGAGCAAGCCCTGGCGGCGGAGGACCTCGTGCAGGCCGGCGATGGAGCCTCGGAAGCCGTTGGCGGCGTCAAAGAACGCGGCGTTGCAATCGGTGACCGCGGCCCCGAGCTCCAGCAATTCTGGCGTCGCCACGGCGTGCCGGCAACGGTCCAGCAACTCGACCGCCCGCTGCGTCCAAACCGCCCAGTGCCCAAGGAGACCGCCGGCCACGCGGCGGACCCGGCCTGCAAAGTGAAATGGCGTGAGCAGGTCGGCGACGATGTTGTCGTCGTTGCCCGTGTAGAGTGCGATATCATCACGCCCCGAGGCGATAACCGCGCGCACCACGTCGAGTGTCTGGTAGCGGTTGAACGGCGCGATTTTCACCGCGACGACATTCTCGATTTCGGCAAAGCGGCGCCAGAACCCGTACGGCAACACCCGGCCACCGACGGCCGGTTGCAGATAAAAGCCGATCACCGGCAGCACATCGGCGACGGCGAGGCAATGGGCGATCAAGGCATCCTCATGGGCATCGCTCAGCGCCGCGAGGCTGAGCAATCCAGCGTGATAGCCAAGACGGGAGAGCAATTCCGCTTCAGCCACCGCCTGTGAGGTGGGGCCGCAAACGCCACCGACGCGCACGAGCGGACGCCCGGCACGGTTCATTTCCTCCGCGGCCAGCGCGAGCACCGGTTCGAAGAGTCCGTGGCGCGGCGACCGAATGGCAAACTGCGTGGTGTGCACTCCCACGGCGAGGCCACCAACACCGGCGGCGATGTAGTAGCGCGTGAGCCCACGCTGCCGCCGCTCGTCGAGGCGGCGGTGTGCATTGAGGGCCAGCGGATGGGCCGGGATGGCGAGGCCACCGGCCAGGGCCTGCTTGAAATCAAAATCTTCCATCGTGTGCTTCAAAGTGAGTGGGTTTGCCCAGCGATTCGCCTCCGTCGCGCACCCACTGCGCGGTGGATTCGATGACCTCCTCGAGCAGGACCAGCGGTGGACCGAACAATTCATAGGACCGCCCCGCATCGAAAAGCCAGGCGGTGGAGCTTTCCTGGCCCGCGATCACGGGCGTGCGTCCGAGCAATTCGCCGAAACGCAGCGCCAGTGAACGGATGGAAACGCGTTCCTGGCCGGTGACGTTCAGGGCCATCGGCGGACAGGCGGCGTGGTCGAGACACTGGATGGCGCGGGCATTGGCGTCGCCCTGCCAGATGACGTTCACGTAGCCCATCGTCACATCCACAGGCCGGCCTTCCCAGACACTCTGCGCCACATCGCGCAGGACGCCGTAGCGCAGGTCGAGCGCATAGCTGAGACGGTAGAAGAGCATCGGCGTGCCATGGCGGCGGGAGAAATAGGCGAAGATTCGTTCCCGGCCCACGCAGGAGTTCGCGTATTCGCCGGGCGGCGCCAGCGGGTCCTCCTCCCGCGAGCCCGGGCCGTCGACCGCGGCGAGCGAATAGACGCAAGCGGTGGAGAAGACGACGATGCGCGAGCGCGCATAGCGCTCCGCCACATGGACGGGCGCGAGTGTATTCATGGCCCAGGTCATCTCGGGCGCAATGCGGGTGCCAAACTTTTGTCCCGCGAGATAGAGGACATTCACCGCATCCGGCAGTGCGCGCACGGCCTCCCGGTCCAGAAGATCGCAAGCGATCGGTTGGACGCCATTCTCCGCAAAATGGGCCATCGCGCGCGGTGAAGAAAAGCGCGACACCGCGAGCACCCGTCGCGCCGGCGCACCGATGGCATCCAGGCCCTGCCGAATCATGCGGGCAAGCGATGGGCCCATCTTGCCCGCCGCGCCGAGGACGATGAAATCACCTTCCAGACGGCGCAGCGTTTCGATCGCACCGGGGGTGGGACGGCTCAAAGATTCTTCGAGGTCGGCGATATTGCGGATTTTTCCCATGCCGGGGGCGGAGGTGTTCAGTCTTAGAGGGCGTCTAAAAAATAGGGATGGGCCGCGTTGTGCGCAATTCTGGCTTGGGCAAGGCGCAACGAAGGAGCATACCCGCAGTGGTCTGTAACTGAGGAGCAACGCAGCCCAAGTCAGAATTGCGCACAACCCGGAGGGCCGAGGTGGCGGAGGGGAAAAGGGGAAGGCCGGTCACGGGCGAGCCAAGGGTGCTTTGGGCCGTCTGGCGGTCCCGCAATTGCGGGACTCCTCACAGCCCGCCGAGGTGGCGGAGGGGAATAGCGGAAGGTCGGTACTGGGCGAGCCGCCGGGGATGCTCTTCGCTCACGCCTTGCCATCCGGCCCAAAGCACCCTCGCGCGACCCATCCCTATTTTTTAGGCGCCCTCTTAAGATCAAAGTCTAAAACTGAACACTTAAAACCGCCGTCACGCCGTCTTCCGATCGAACTGATGGAAAATCACCCGCCGGCGCGGTTGCGCCAGCACTTCGGCGACTTTGCGGCCCAAGGCGTCGATCTCGTACGGCTTGGCAATCATGCCGGAGAAACCGTACTCCTCGTGGCGGCTCATCACCGGATCGTTGGCGTAGCCGCTGGAAACAATCGCGCGAATATCGGGATCGAGTTCGAGGAGGCGCTTGATGGTCTCCTGTCCGCCCATGCCGCCGGGGATGGTGAGATCGGAGATGAAGAGATTGTAAGGCCGTCCTTCTTTCATCGCCTTCTCGTAAGCGGCAATCGCCTGCGTGCCATCATTGGTCTCGGTCACTTCGTAGCCGAGCGGTTCGAGCGCGCAGGTCACGAGCATGCAAATGGCTTCCTCGTCATCGAGCACGAGCACCCGCGCCGGCCCCGAAGCCATCGGCACCGGGCCGGCCTTTTCCTCCCGCAGCTCATGTTCCGAAGCCGGGAGGCAGACGGTAAAGGTCGAGCCTTCGCCTGGTTTGGAATCGACGGCGATCAACCCGAGATGGTTCTTGACGATGGAGTAGGCGGTCGCGAGGCCGAGGCCGCTCCCTTTCGGTTTGGTGGTAAAGTAGGGGTCGAAAATCTTCTTGAGGTACTCCTCCGGGATGCCGATGCCCTGGTCCTGGATCGCGATTTTCACCCAGCGGCCCGCGCGCAGGCCGAGGCCGACGCTGTCGGCCGCGAGTTGAAAGTTCTCCGCCTGGACGCGCAGGAAGCCACCCGCGGGCATGGCCTGGTCGGCGTTGACCGCGAGGTTGTTGATCACCTGGCTGATCTGGCCGGGGTCAATGTCCACCGGCCAGAGGTCGTCGGCGATGTGGTACTCGGTGTGCACTTTCGAGCCGTGGAGGCACAGACTGAGGGTGTCGCGCAGGAGCTGGCCGATCGAGGCCGTCTGCTTCACCGGAGCGCCCCCGCGGGCAAACGTCAGCAACTGCTGGGCGAGCTCCTGCGCCCGGTTCGTCGCGCGTTTGGCCGCTCCGAGGCGTTCCCCCGCTTCCGGGTCCAGGCCCTGCAACAAGGCCAGCGAGATATTGCCGAGAATCGCGGTGAGCAGGTTGTTGAAATCGTGGGCGATGCCGCCGGCGACGACACCCAGGGATTCGAGTTTGTCGGCCTTTTGCCGCTCTTCGTCGAGGCGGCGCTTCTCGGTGACATCGCGGAAGACCACGACCGCGCCCACGCGGCCATTGGAGCGGTCGCGAATGGGCGCGGCATTGCTTTCCACCAAGCGCTCGCTGCCGTCCTTGGAAACCATGACCGTGGGGCCATCGAGCCCCTCGGCCACACCGGCCTCGACGATGCGCTGGATGGCGTGGGAACAGCGCTTGCGACTGCGCTCACTGAAGATTTGAAACACCGTGGCCAGCGGTTTTCCGTTGGCCTGGTCCTGGGTCCACCCGGTGAGGTTTTCGGCGACGGGATTGAGCATGAGCACGCTGCCGGCGTTGTCGATGGTGATGAATCCGTCGGCCATCGAGCGCATGGTCACCGCGAGGCGCTCTTTTTCCGCGGCCAGATCTTCTTCGGAGCGTTTGCGCTCGATCTCGGCAGCCGCGCGCGCCGCGAAAATCTGGAGGGTCGATTCGGTGGTCTGCGTATCCCCCAGTTGCTTGCGATCGAGCACACCGATCAAGCCCACGGTGCCGCCGCGGTGGTCGACCAGGGGCGTGGCGATGAAGGTTTCCACGGCCAGTTCCTGGAGCAGACTGTCCTCGGGAAAGCGCACCCGGGCCGCGCCGAGAATCGCGCGGAAACCCTTGCTGATGGATTCGGCAAAAGCGGTGTGCGTGAGTTCACACGGGCCGTTGCGGAGAATCGTCCCCTGCTGCGCCAGAGACAGTGTGCTGATCTGCGTGGGGCCTTTGCCGCTGAGTTCGACCAGGAAGGCGTAATCGTTCAGCAGCGCTTTCGAGAGCTGCTTCAAGAGCGAACGCAGGAATTCCTCACCGGTGGTGTGCGAGACGCCGAGACTAATCTGCCGCAAAGTGTCCTCCGATCTCTGCCGATCGCTGACGTCGCGCACGATGGCGACGAACTGACGGCGGCCCGCCACTTCCATGGCGCTGAGGGAAATCTCAATCGGGAACGCATAGTAGCCTTGTCGCTGGCCCACCGCCATGATCGCGCCCCGGCCCGCGTTTTGCATGTCGTGGAAAAAGAGCCGTTGCGGAACGAGCAGCGAGACATTCTGGCCGATGACATCCTTCGCATTTTGCTGGAACATGCGCTCAGCCGCCGGATTGATCGACTGAATGTAGGCTCGTTCGTCCACGGTAATGACGCCGTCGAGGGTATTGTCGATGATGGCGCGATTTTGCGCCATAGCCTCCTCGGCTTTGCGCAGGTGCCGGCGGAACGCGCCGTAGCTTTGCCAGCTCGAAGTGACGAGGAAGCTGACCGCCAGCGCACTGAGGAGGGCGAAGCCGCAGGTTTGCAGGAGGCGGCGCCAGCGCGTGGTGTCATTGAGCGCTTCCAGTTCGCTGTTGGCGTCGCGCACAAAACTGCTGAATTCCCCGCGCAAGCGGTCAAAAAGGGCATTGTCCGGTCCGCGCCCGATGAACGCGGCGGCGTCGCGGCCTTGCTTGCGAAGGGCGATTTCCGGAAGGGCCGCATCGTGCAACCAGGTCTGAAATTCCGCGCTGATGAGCCGGACCTGCTCGCGACGCTTGGGGTCCGCCTGCAAAAGCGGCAGCAGTTCGACGATGCGTCCCTGGAATGCCGCACGCCGGCGTTCGAACTGTTGCAAAGGAAGCGCCTTGCCGGTGAGGAGGTAGTTTCGCAGCGATGTATCGACAGAGGCGAAGTCGTTTTCCGCGGCCGTGGCGGTACGCAGGACGGCGTATTCCGTGCTGCGGGCATCGTCCGCGGCGTGCTCGCGGATGGCCAGGGTGAGGAACGCCGCGGCCAGGACCAGAATCACGACGACAGCGAGGGCCGAAGAACCGACGTGACGCGAGGCCAGTCCATCCTCTTTCGCCAACCACCGATGAACCCGGTGGAAGGTCGGAAAAAACTCGGACTTGGAAAACAACGGCATTTAATCGCCCTGATAAAGCTAGACCCGTGCCCTCATACCTTGGGGCACAAGCCCCTTGCTGAAGTGACGATTTCCACAGCAGAAAGGGGTCTCGCGAAGACAGGACCGCTTGCCGCCGCATGAAAGTGGCTCCAAGAGGGCGTCCAAACCCTCCCGCCTCTGGAAATACGATTAGAAATGCAAAAAGGCGCGGACGCGTTCGGCGGGAAGGTTTTGGCGCCCGTGCAGGAAGTCGAGTTCGATGAGAAACTGGGCTTCCAAAAGCTGGGCACCCATCTTCTCGACCAGCTTGATCGCCGCCGCAGCGGTGCCGCCGGTGGCCAGCAAATCGTCGATCAAGACCACCTTTTCCCCCTTCCGGAGCGCGTCGGTGTGCATTTCCACGATCGCTTCCCCGTACTCCAGAGCGTACTCGGCCCGCTCTGTGTGCCAGGGCAGCTTGCCTTTCTTGCGCACCGGCACAAAGCCCAATCCGAGCCGGTAGGCCACGGCCGCGCCGAAGAGAAAACCCCGGGCATCGATCCCGACTACTTTTTCGGCCCCGATGGCTTTGGTCGCGTCGGCGAAGCCGTCGACCGCGATCTGGAAGAGCTTCGGGTCGGCAAGGACCGGGGTGATGTCTTTGAAGATGATCCCCGGCTTCGGGAAATCGGGCACGTCGCGGATGGCGGCACGCAAGTGCTGAAGATCGCTCTCGGAAATCATGGCGGCGAGCGTTGTGGCAGAGTCGGCGGCGGATGACAATCCCCCCGTCTGGCAAACAGCATCAGCGATACCAAGGTGTGTGCGTGAGCTGCGATGCACCCTGAAAAGCAGGGTTTCGCTCCCAAGCGCGTTCCCAAGTGCAGCTTGGGCACGAGGGCGCGACAAAAAACCGCCGCCCGG
>Ga0302324_100001903_pt1 | contig 49486 bp, 34 predicted proteins | sample Palsa_T0_1_FD_201949 | JGI IMG/M metagenome (GOLD analysis project Ga0302324, IMG submission 201949) | Peat permafrost microbial communities from Stordalen Mire near Abisko, Sweden - Palsa_T0_1 | ecosystem: Environmental > Terrestrial > Soil > Palsa > Peat permafrost | place: Sweden: Abisko...
TGTGGGAGACCGAGGTCAACCGCCTGTATCGTGCGATCAAGATGCTCGAGATCGGCGCCGGTACCACGGAAGTGCGCAAGCTGATCATCAGCCGCGAACTGCTGTCGAGCTGACGCCGCGCTTACTGCCGCCGCGCTTACTGCCGCTCGAGGTCGGGCGCCGACTCCTGGCGGTTCTTGCCGTGCGCCTCACCGCCCTTGCGGCCCGCGATGCGCGCGCGCTCACGATCGTGCCAGAAGTTACCGCGGTTGTTTTCCTTGCCCTGGCTGTGGCCGCCCTTGCGCGCAATCTCACGCTGCATCTGCTGATCCATCGCGGCAAATCCGCGCCGCGCGCCGGTCCTCCCCGACACCTCGCCTGCCATCGGCTGCTCGCCGGCAGCCGGCTCGGGCTGCTTGCGCCCGATCGTGTGGCCACGCTCGATCTGAGCATTGCCGATCCGACCGCGTTGTTCGAATTCATTGTCCGACATGCTGATATCTCCTCGCTCTTTGCACGCTGACCAAAGCTTGCTGCACACCAGTGCTGCTGGCATCACGATGCATGTGCAATCGCTATGCCACGATTGAACAGGCTGCAATCAGCCTTTTAGACACGCGCGCCTGGAAAACGTGCAAAAAATCCCAGCGCACCGTGCATTAATTGCGTTGCAAGAAATTCAACGCATGCGCGCGCCGCCGGCCCGCGGGTCCGCGGGTCCGCGGGTCCTCGGCCTCGACCTGTGAAAGCTCTCAGGAAATAACCGGCAGCTTCTGCGTGTCGCCGCTCGCTTGGTACAACGCCTGCAGCGTCGCGAAGTCGCTGTACTGTGGGTTTCCGGACAGGATGTGCTCGCGGATCGTCTTGAGCTGGTGGCGCAGATACGGCAGCAACGCCTGCGCCGATGCGTTCTCGCCACGGTGACCGGCGAGCAGCGAGTCGCCATAGGCGCGATAATATTCGGTGTAGGCACTCTGGTAATGCGCCAGCGCCGTGCAAAAGGCCGCATCACCCAGCACCTCTGCGCACAGCGAATCGGCGCAGATGAAACTGCAGGCCGAGCTCACGAACGCCAGATGCTCGCGAACCAGGCATTGCGCATAGTCCTGGCTGCCGAACAGCGCGCGGATCAGGTAGCGGCGCGCCGGCCCGGTGACATGCCGGTCACGCAGGTACTCAAACGGCGCCTTGCGATGCAGCGTCAGGAAAGTCACCTTGCGCAGTTCCGTGACCTTGTCGGCCGGTCGCACCGGCGCCGCCACGCCGTGCATCAGGCGGCTGTGCGCGTGCTCCCAGCGCCGATGCAGCGGCTTATCCTTGAGCAGGCGCGCCGCCAGCTGCGCCGTCTGCGGCAGCTCCGACTGCGCGGCGCGCGCCAGGAATTGCTCGGAGTACTCCATCAGGCGAGCGGTAGTGAATCCGGCGACAGCGGTGGCCATGATCGCTATGTATAGCACCGATGCATCGGAAAACCAAAAGCGCGAGCCGGCCGCCTCAGGCCGGCCGGGTGACACACCGCTTCGATGTTATGTCCATCCGCATCGACGCTCAGGCAGCGACCGGAATCGGCCGCCCCAGCAGCTTTTCGATCGCGCGCAGGCGATCACGCTCATCGCGGCTGACCAGCGACACCGCCTGCCCGCGCAGGCCGGCCCGTCCGGTGCGTCCGATGCGATGCACATAGTCTTCCGGCACGTGCGGCAACTCGAAGTTCACCACCTGCGGCAGTTCGGTGATGTCCAGTCCGCGCGCCGCGATGTCGGTGGCGACCAGCACGCGGATGCGACCCTGCTTGAAATCATCCAGCGCGCGCGTGCGCGCGCCCTGCGACTTGTTGCCGTGGATCGCAGCGCACGACAGGCCGTCGCGCACCAGGCGCTCGGCCAGCCGGTTGGCACCGTGCTTGGTGCGGGTGAACACCAGCGTCTGGCGCACATCGCCGTCCACGATCAGGCGCGTCAGCAACGGGTGCTTGGCAGCCGCATCGACGTGATAAACGCTGTGGTCGACCAGTTCCGGCGGCGCATAGCGCGGTGACACGTCGATGGTGACCGGATTGCGCAGCAGCGACCTGGCAAGGGTGCGGATCTCTTCGGAAAATGTGGCTGAGAACATCAGGCTCTGCCGCTGCGCCGGCAGTGCGGCGATGATGCGCTTGATCGCGCGGATGAAACCCATGTCGAGCATGCGATCGGCCTCATCGAGCACCAGTATCTCAATCTTCGACAGATCCACCGCACGGGACTGCAGGTGATCGAGCAGCCGTCCTGGTGTGGCGATCACCAGGTCCACGCCGCGCGCCAGCGAGTCGAGCTGCGGTTTTGGGCTCACGCCGCCGTAGATCAGTACGCCGCGAATCGGCAGCTCGCGCGCCAGCACGCGGCAGGCGTCGCTGACCTGCGCGGCGAGCTCGCGCGTCGGCACCAGGATCAATGCGCGCGGCGCGCGCTGCTGTACCGGGTTCTGCAGCAGCCGCTCGAGCAGCGGCAGTGCAAACGCGGCGGTCTTGCCGGTACCGGTCTGCGCCGCGGCCATCAGGTCGCGTCCATCGAGCACCACCGGAATCGCGCGCTGCTGGATCGGGGTGGGCTCGGTATAGCCGAGGGCTTGCACCGCTTTCAACAGCGGCGGACTCAATGCAAATTGGTTGAACAAATCAATACTCCGCAACGGCCCTGCTGCCTTCACGGACAGCCCATCGGTATGGCGCGCTTAACATAAATTGAATCGGCCGCGCCTTCAGGGCGCGGACTGCGATGGGCTTGCAGGAGGGGCGAAAGGTCCCGGGAGCGCCCGTGATGGCCTTGAGGGGACGCTGAAGAACCTCGGCGCGCGGACCGAACCACGCTGATCGACAAACTCCGGCTGACAGTCTACCTCATTGCACGCCGAAGCGCACATCGCGCCGCTCCGGCCCCAGCAGCGACAGCACCACCAACAGCGCCGCCACGGTGCCGACCACGCAGGCAAACGCAAACGAGAAATCCGGATGCGCAACGCTGCCGTGGTTCTCGGCGATGGTGGTCTGCAGCGTCGCGTTGTACGAGGCCAGCAGATTGCCGAGCTGGTAGACAAAGCCGGGGAAAGTCGCGCGGATGCCTTCCGGGGACAGCTCGTTCAGGTGCACCGGCACCACGCCCCAGGCGCCCTGCACCATGAACTGCATCACGAACGCGGCCACCGCCAGCGCCACCGGGGTCAGCGAATAGGCCCAGAACGGCAGCACCAGCAACGACAGGCCGGCGGCGATCGCGATCGCCTTGCGCCGGCCGATGCGGCTCGACAGCGTGCCGAAGACGATGCCGCCGCAGATCGCGCCGATGTTGTAGACAATCGCGATGATCGATCGGGTGTGGGTGGAGAAGCCGCGCTGCTCCTCGAGGAAATGCGGATACAGGTCCTGGGTACCGTGACTGAAGAAATTGAAGCAGGTCATCAGCGCGATCGCATACAGCGCCAGCAGCCAGTGGCCCGACAGCGCATGCCACAGGCTGCGTGCCTGCGGCACCGTGCGGCTCGCGGTCCAGGCCGCCGACTCCGGCACCTTGCTGCGGATATACAGCACCAATAGCGCCGGTGCGGCGCCGACGATGAACATGCCACGCCAGCCGATGTGATCGAACAGCAGCCCGAATACAATCGACGCCAGCAGGTAGCCGGTGGGATATCCGGCCTGCAGCATGCCCGACACCAGCCCGCGCGATCGTACCGGTACGCTCTCAAACGCCAGCGACGCGCCTACGCCCCACTCCCCGCCCATCGCGATGCCGTACAGCGCGCGCAGGATCAGGAACGCGCGCAGTGACGGGGCAAACGCCGAGGCCAGTTCCATGCCCGAATACAGCAGCACGCTTGCCATCAGCGCCGGACGGCGCCCGAAGTGGTCGGCCAGCCGGCCGAACAGGAATGCGCCCACCGGCCGCATCGCCAGCGTCAGGAAAATCGCGTAGGTGACGCTCTTGACGTCGGTGCCGAAATCGCCGGCGATGCGCTTCAGCACGAACACCACCAGGAAGAAGTCGAAGGCATCGAGCATCCAGCCAAGGAAGCTGGCGATGACGATGTGGCGCTGCGTCGGGGTCCAGACTTCGTTCGATGCCATGCTGCGTCCCCTGCTGCGTCCCCTGCTGCGGCCGGTACAATGCCGGTCGTTCGCTGTTGTGCTCGCTCGCGATTATGGGTGAATCCGTGCTGCTTCGTCTAGACAAGGTGTCGCTCGCCTACGGTGCGCGGCCGCTGCTCGACCAGGTGTCACTGCAGCTTGACGCCGGTGAGCGCGTCGGCCTGGTCGGACGCAACGGCGAGGGCAAGTCCTCGCTGCTGCGGCTGGTGCTTCGCGAGGCTGCGCCCGATGCCGGCAGCCTGTGGGTCAAACCCGGCGCGCGCGTCGCTCACCTGGGACAGGACGTGGCGCTGCTGACCAGGCAGAGCGTGGCGCAGATCGTGACCGCCGGGCTGCCGCCGCAGGGCGAGGTGGCCGACCGCTGGCAACTCGAGCTGCGCGTCGCCAGCGTGATCTCGCGGCTGCAGCTCGATCCGCTGGCAAGTGTCGATGCGCTGTCGGGCGGCTGGCGCCGCCGCGCGCTGCTGGCGCGCGCGCTGGTATCGGAGCCCGACATCCTGCTGCTCGATGAGCCGACCAATCACCTGGATATCGAGGCGATCGAATGGCTGGAGCAATTCCTGCTCGACTTTGGCGGCGCGCTGCTGTTCGTCAGCCATGACCGCGCGTTCATCAACCGCCTCGCCACCCGCATCGTCGAACTGGACCGTGGCAGCTTGAGCTCCACGGTTGGCAACTACGATGACTATGCGCGCATCAAGGCGCAGCAGCTGGCCGCCGAGGCTGCGCATGCGGCGCTGTTCGACAAGAAACTGGCGCAGGAGGAGGCCTGGATCCGCAAGGGCGTGGAGGCGCGGCGCACCCGCAACGAGGGCCGGGTACGCGCGCTGTACCGGTTGCGCGCGCAGCGCCGTGCGCGGCGCGAGCGTGCCGGGCGCATCGAGCTGACGCAGCACACTGCCGCCGAGTCCGGCGCGATCGTGTTCGAGGCCGAACACCTGGGCGTGGAATTCGACGGCCGCAGCGTCATTCGCGATTTCTCCGGCCGCATCATGCGCGGCGATCGCATCGGCCTGGTGGGGCCGAACGGCGCCGGCAAGAGCACGCTGATCAAGGCGCTGCTGGGCGAGATCCCGATCGAGCACGGCCACGTGCGCCGCGGCAGCCGGCTGGAACTGGCCTACTACGACCAGGAGCGCGCGCAGCTCAATCTGGATGAATCGGTGATGCAGAACGTCAGCGGGCGCAACGACCAGGTGATCGTCAACGGCAATACCCGCCACGTGTCCGGCTTCCTGCAGGACTTCCTGTTTCGTCCCGAGCAGCTGCATACCCCGGCGCGGGCGCTGTCCGGCGGCGAACGCAATCGCCTGCTGCTGGCGCGCCTGTTCGCGCAGCCGGCCAATGTGCTGGTCATGGACGAGCCGACCAACGACCTGGACATCGATACGCTCGAACTGCTGGAGGAATACGTTGCGGATTTCCCCGGCACCTTGCTGCTGGTCAGCCACGACCGCACTTTTCTAGATCACGTGGTGACCTCGCTGCTGGTATTCGAGGGCGACGGGGTGGTCGGCGAATTCGTCGGCGGCTACGACGACTGGATCCGCTACCGCCGCCAGCGCGAAACGCAGCGGCGCGCAGCGCCCGAACCGGCGCCAGCCGGCAGCGGCGCTGCCACGCCCGGCGCCCGCGGCAACCCAAAGGCCAGGACGCGCCGGCTGTCGTACAACGACCAGCGTGAATTGAGCACGCTGCCGGAGCGGCTGCAGGGGCTGGAAGCCGAGAAGGATCGGATCGAATCGCAGCTTGTCGATGGGCAGCTGTACCGCGACGGCCAGCAGGCGCTGCACGAGCGGCTGCAGCGCCTGGCGGCGATCACGGCGGAGCTCGAAGGCGGCTACGCGCGATGGGGCGAGCTCGAGGCCATGGCGGCGGGGAGCTAGCGCAAAGCCGGACTCCGCAGGCCCGGATGTGGTAAAGTAGCGGTCGATTTCCCAATGCAGCTTAGCCGCGCTGCGCCCCCATGATCGCGACAGTATCGCGCCCCCGGGAGCGCCTCAGGGCGACGGCTGGAGATGAGCTTGGCCAAGCCGAATTATCGCCACCAGAAAAAGCAAAAGGAGCTGGCGCGCAAGACGCGTCACGCCGAAAAGCTGAAGAAGCGCCTCGAGCGCGATGAAGCACCGGGCGCCGAGGGCGCCGAGCTTCAGACCTCCACGCCCGAGAGCTCATCGATCGAGTCCAAGCCATGAAAATTGCCGCCCGCAAGAACTCCTCGCTCGACGAGCAGCGCCGCTACCGGCGGCAGTACGATCGCGACCGTTCGCCGGCGCTGCGCAGCGCGTTTCCGCAGCTGCTGCAACTGAACATCGAGTTGTCCTTCGGCGATCGCACCGGCGCGGCCCCGAAGGAAGTGGTCCCGTCCTCGCAGTCCCATGCCTTCTATCCACCGGCACAGGCCTTTTTTCGCTTTCGTTGCCCCTGTGCCGATTGCGACGGAGAATTTGATCTGAGCGCAAACGTTGCACAATTGGCTGCCACCACCGGGCGCGGCAGCCGCACAGTCACCGCCAAGGTGCATTGCGCCGGTACCCGCGCGCGCGATCGCGTCAGCGGCATCGGTTGCCCGATCGAACTCAACTACCGCATCGTTGCCCTGGGCACGCCATGAACTCCTGGCGCAGTGCCCTGCCGCTGGCGGGCGAGCCGACCGCGGACTTTCGCGAGCGCCTGGCCCGGCAGCAGGCGGAAGCCGCCGAACGCCGCCAGCATGCGCTGACCGAACAGGCCTCACCGCTCAACTCCGCGCAGGCGCGCATCACGATCTGGGAGCAGCTGCACGCGATCGAGCTGCCGCGCGATGCCGGTCATCGCCTGGTGGCGCTGATTGCCGCCAACACCGGCCTGAGCATCGCGCAGGTGCGTGCCGAACAGCAGCGGCGGGCCGCACCGCGCGCCGACGCGGTGATCGCGAGCGACGAACCGGAAGTACCCGCTACCCCCAGCTGAGCAGGCGGGCGGGCGCGCGGCACTATTTGACGGGCAGCATATGGCGGGCAGCCTATGACAGGCCGGATCTACCTGCTCAACGGGCCGAACCTGAACCTGCTGGGGGAGCGCGAGCCGGCGCTCTATGGTCACGACACGCTGGCCGATATCGAGGCACAGTGCCGCGCACTGGCCGAGCGTCATCAGTTCGAACTGATCGCGCGCCAGACCAACGCCGAGCACGAATTCATCGGCTGGCTGCACCAGGCGCGCGCCGCCGCTGGCATCATCATGAACCCGGCCGCGTTCTGCTATCACTCGGTGGCGATCCTCGACGCGCTGCGCATGTGCGAGTGCCCGATCATCGAAGTGCATATCAGCAACATCTATCGGCGCGAAGACTGGCGCAGCAAGTCGCTGCTGGCCAGCGCCAGCACCGGCGTGATCACCGGTCTTGGAATCGACGGCTATCGGCTGGCGCTCGAGCACCTGCTGCAGCTGCTCGCCAAGGCCTGACTGGCCAAGACCTAACCGTCCAGCGCCACGCTGGCCATGGCCGACCGGCCAAGGCCTACGCCTACCCGTCCAGTGCCACCCGCGTATGGCGCGCGACCATCAGGTTCTCGTCGGTCGGTATCACCCAGGCCGAGGGCGCCGGCGCGCCGGCCACCGGTGGCGGGCTCGAAATCCTAGGCCCGCCGGTGGCATTGGCAGCCTCATCGAGCCTGATGCCGATCCAGGCGGCGTCCTGGCAGACGCGCGCGCGTATCGGCGGCGCGTGCTCGCCGATGCCGCCGGTGAACACCAGCGCATCAAGCCCTCCCAGCGCGGCCACCAGCGACCCGAGCTCGCGGCCGATCCGATACACGAACAGATCAATCGCCTCCCTGGCGGCCGGCAGCCCGCTCGAGAGCAGCGCACGCATATCGTTCGACACGCCGGAGACACCGAGTAGCCCGGAGCGCAGGTACAGCAGCTCCTGGACCGCCGACGCACTCATGTCCTCATGTTGCATCAGATAGAGCACCACCCCCGGATCCAGCGCGCCGCTACGCGTGCCCATCAGCAGGCCATCGAGTGGCGTCAGGCCCATGGTGCTGGCGATGCTGCGGCCGTCCCTGATCGCACACAGGCTGGCGCCGTTGCCCAGGTGCGCGACCACCAGCCTGCCCCGGGCGCAGTCGGGTGCGACCTGCGGCAATACGCCGACAATGTATTCGTACGACAGACCGTGAAAGCCGTAGCGGCGGATACCCCGGGCGGTGAATTCGCGTGGCAACCCGAAGTGCTGCGCCAGCGGCGGCTGCCGGTGATGAAAGCTGGTATCGAAGCACGCCACCTGTCGCACCCGCGGTGCCACCGCGCTGACGGCGCGAATGGCCGCGATCTGCTGCGGCTGGTGCAGCGGCGCCAGCGGCACCAGCTGCGCCAGGTTATCCAGCACCTGGGCATCGATCAGCGTCGGCCGGGAATACTTCTGGCCGCCGTGCACCACGCGGTGTCCGACGCCATCGAACCCGGCCTCGTTGCCCACGTGCGCGGCGAACCAGTCGAGGATCGCGCCGATCGCCCGCTCGTGACCGCTGCCTTGCACCGGCTGGTCGGCGAGCCTGCCGCCAGCGGTGTCCGCGACCGTCAGCCGCGCCGCCGGGCCGGCGCCCTCGACCTCCCCGCGCAGGCGCGGCGACAGCGTGTGGTCCGCAGCAGTCTCGAATACCGAGAACTTGATGCTCGAGGAGCCGGCGTTGAGGACCAGGAGCGGCAGTCGCATGGCCTAAGGATAACCCCGCCGCCGCTGGCGCTCGCAAAACTGTGAGCTGGCGCATGGAAATTTTACGCTCGCCACGACAATCTATCGGGCCGGCATGCTGTGACAGCAGTTTGTCGCCGAATTAAGACCGTTCCTCTATCGGCCAGATCATGACTTTAATGTGAGGTATCTATGGCAGCTACGACTTCAACCGCCACACGCAGCTCTCGCCGCCCCGCTCCCAAGACGACCATGCGTCCGCTTCGCGCCGACGTGGTCGCTCCGGTCATCGATCCGGAACGTCGCCGGGCGCTGATCGCCCAGGTTGCCTACTACCGCTCGGAACGCCGCGGCTTCGAGCCTGGGCACGAGGCGGAAGACTGGCTCACTGCCGAGGCGGAAGTGGACACCGCGCTGACGCTGGGAGTCATGCAGACGGGTCACTGACCAGAAAGATCCCCCGAGCCGAAACCATCACAGCGCCGCGCTAATTGCGCTGCGGCGCCATGCGATCGGCGGCGCGGAAGAACTGCCGCGCATGCGCCACCAGCTCCCGGTCGGTCGGATGGTCGAGTGTCTCCACCGCCGCGATCCGCGGCAGCAGCGGGTGCGCGTGGCGCTCGATGTGCTTGTAGAACTCATGCTTGGCATTCGCGGGACCGCCGATCAGCACCGCCCCGGCGCCGCCGATGGCCTCTACCACCGCGTGAAAAAACGCCTGGTCCTCGGGCGTGTGGCCGCTGCCGATGGAATTGGACTTGTGGTGGATATGGCGCGTCGGGTGCAGCGGGTGCACCAGCTCGCGTTCGACCTCATCGGCATTGAAATGAAATACCCGCGCTTCGTGGTGATCGATCCAGACGACGGCATGAAAATGCTGGCTCACGGTCCACTCCTTCTACCCGGCCTACCCGGCGATCGCGCCCGCAGCGAGCGCAGCTGCTGCTCGAGCGCATCGATGCGCTCCAGCAGACCCATCACCAGCGGCAGCGCCTGCGTATCGAGATCGAAGTCTTCGCGCAGCCGGCGCGCGTGACGCGCAGCGCTTAAGGCCACCGCGCCGAAGCGCGGCTCGGCAGCGGACGCATCGATCGGCTCGATGGCGCCGCTACTGACCAGTTCCTCCAGCGTCGCCGCGGGCAAGCCGGTCAGCTCGGCCAGTTCCGACAGCGAGACGACGTGCTCTTCGAACCAGAGCATCTCGGTGAGCTCAACTCGCATAGCTGCCCTCCTCGGAGAAATGGGCGCGCGGCTGGAACGTGGAAGTCTCCTCCAGCTGCCGATACAGCGCGCGCTGTGCATCGTCGAGCACGCTCGGCACCACGATCAGCACCACCGCATACAGGTCGCCGGGGTCACCTTTGGGTTTGGGCAGGCCGCGCCGCGGCAGGCGCAGATGCTGTCCGGCCTGCGTGCCCGCCGGCACCTTCAGGCGTACCGGACCGCCCGGCGTGGGCACCTCCACCGAGGTGCCCAGAACCGCCTCCCAGGGCGCCAGCGGCAGATCCAGGTACAGGTCGTGACCGTTGGCACGATACAGCGCGTGGGGCCGCAGGGTGATATTCAAATACAGATCACCGTTACGCCCGCCGTTGAAGCCCTTGCCGCCCTTGCCCGGTACCCGCAAGCGCTGCCCGTCGGTGGCGCCCCTGGGTATACGCGCCTTGAAGGCGTGCGGAACGCGGCGCAACTGCCCCTGCGCGTCGTACTCCGGCATGTTCAGGTCCAGGTCGATCTCGGTACCGCCATACGCATCCGCGACCGTGATCGGCACCGCGATCTCGTAGTCCTCGCCGGGCATCGACGCGCGCGCGCCGCCGCGGCCACCTCGGCCGCCGCCGCCGCGCAGGCGGTCGAACAGATCCGACAGGTCCAGTCCCTCGAAGCCCCCGCTGGAAAACGATGACTCGCCACCCGTGGACTGGCCACCCGCGGACTTCCCACCCGCGCGCCACGCACCCGACGGTTCCCACTGCTGCTGCCAGTCCGGCGGCGGTTGAAACTCCTGTCCCGCTGGGTGCGTCCCCAGCGCATCGTAGGCCTTGCGCTTGTCGTCATCCTTGAGCGTCTGGTAGGCCTCGGCGACTTCCTTGAACTTCTCCTCGGCGTTCGGTTCCTTTGAAACGTCCGGGTGATACTTGCGCGCCAGGCGCCGATACGCCTTCTTGATGGCGTCTTCGGTGGCGCCGCGCTCGAGCCCCAATATGGCGTAGTAATCCTTGTATTTCATTGCACCGCGCGCTCACCTGGCCGATCGTTCTGCGGCTGAGAATAACGCAGCCGGCCGTCCGGCGCCCCCATGTGTTCGCGTGTGTCCACGGCGCGCCGGATGGCGTAGTATCCGCGCCCTTGCGGCCACGCGCCCGCCGCACAACTAGACCGATGACACCGGGGATCGATGACGCCGGGGCGCGGGGGTTTTAGTTCGAATTTGCGTTTGCCGACGGCTGGGAGGCGGCCATGTACCGACGTGGGATTTCGATCGCCATGGCATGGGCCCTGCCATTTGCCCTGGCATCTGCCGCGGCGATGCTGGCGGGTTGCGGCTCCGACAGTGCGACGGCGACGCCGGCCACCTCGACCACCCACGGCACACTGGCGCTGAGCCCGCCGCTGCGGATCGCTTCGGTGGACGCCGCCACGTTCACGGCGCTAATCGAGGCCAAGGCCGGAGGCGCGCAGCTGCTCACCGTCGCCACAACGCCGATCTGCGGCGTCGACTTCTATTACATCACCTTCTGGACCGTGGGCGGCGCGGGCGAGATCACCGAATCCTCCGGCGCGCTGATGGTGCCCACCGGCGCGGCGCCGGCCTGCTCAGGTCCCCGGCCGATCGTGCTGTACGCGCACGGTACTGCCTTTGAAAAATCCTTCAACATTGCCGACATCACCAACGCCAGCAATACCGAGGGCGCGCTGATCGCGGCCACGTTTGCCGCCCAGGGCTACATCGTTGTCGCCCCGAACTATGCCGGCTACGACATGTCGACGCTCGGCTATCACCCGTTCCTGAATGCCAGCCAGCAGTCGGGCGAGATGATCGACGCGCTCACCGCCGCACGCACCGCGCTGCCAACGACCTACGCCGCCTCCACCACCGACAGCGGCAAGCTGTTCATCACCGGCTACTCGGAGGGCGGCTACGTGGCCATGGCCACCGAGCGTGCGCTCGAACTCGCCGGCAAGCCGGTCACCGCGGCAGCGCCGATGTCAGGACCGTACGCACTCGAAGGGCTGTTCGATGCCGCGTTCTTCGGCGACGTCAACCTCGGCTCGACGCTGTTCACGCCGCTGGTGACCACCAGCTACCAGCACGCCTACAGCAACATCTACACGGTGCCGACCGATTTTTATTCATCGACCTACGCCACCGGTATCGACACGCTGATGCCGACCACTCTGACCCCGTACAGCGAACTGTTCACGCAGGGTCTGCTGCCGCTGACCGCGCTGTTCGACAGCACTACGCCGGTGGTACCGGGGCTGACCGCGCTGCTGGCGGTGCCGAGCAACCCGAACAATCCGCTGACGCCGCTGTTCGCCGCCGGCTTCGGCTCGCCGTTCCTGATCAACAACAGCGCTCGCGTCGACTACGCGGTGGACGCGGCCGGCAATCCCGACGGCACCGCTGTAGGTTCCGCGGCGCTCGCGGCCAGGGCGCCGACCTACGGGCTGCGGCTGGATCTGTACAAGAACGACATGCGCAATGGCAGCTGGGCACCGACCGCGCCGACGCTGCTGTGCGGCGGTGAAAATGATCCGACCGTGTTCTTCAGCGTCGACACCCTCACGATGGCGGCGTTCTGGAGCGCCGTGCCTACAAGCCCGGTCAGCGTTCTGGACGTCGATCCGGCCGCCGGTCCGTCCGGACCCTATGCGCTGATCCAGGGGGCGTTCCAGGCCTCCCAGGTCGCGGAATTTGCTTACCTTGAGAGCACCGGCCTGACAGCCACCGAGGCCCAGGAGCAGCTGGTGCAGAACTATCACGGCACCTCGGTACCACCGTTCTGCTCACTGGCCGCCCGCACTTTCTTCGACAATTTCTAGGCAGCCAATTTTCTCACGCAGCCCATTCTAGGCAGCCCATTCTAGAAGGAATCGGCAATGATCCACTCCGCCCTTCGCGCCCTGACGGTCGTGCTGCTGCTGGCCGCAGCGCAGATCACCCGCGCCGATGAGAACCCCAGCAATGGCATCCCCAACAACACGGTGCGCGTCGGGGAATACTGGATTTTTTATCACCTGTACGCGAACGACGTGGCGGGACCATACGTACCGCAGGGGGCCAATCTGAGCGTCAGGAACAACGAGACGCCGTACTTGGCGTACCTGCGCCGGCTCTCCACCCATTTCGCCGCCGAGTTCACGCTTGGCATTCCGCCGCTCACCAAGACCTACGGCAAGGGCCCCGCGGCCGCGGGTTCGGTGCCGTACAACGGCGTCGAGCTCACCACTGCGCGCTGGTTCGCGCCCAGCGCACTGCTCGAGTATGTGTTCTTCGACGACAGCTGCAGACTTCGCCCCTACATCGGCGCCGGGGTCAACTACGTATATTTCTACAGCCGCCAGCAGACCGCGGCCGGCAACGCCGTGGTCGGCGGCCCGACCGCCGTATTCCTGCCGTACTCGATCGGCCCGGCGGCGACCGCGGGCCTGAACTTCCAGCTGACGCCCCACTGGAGTATCGCGGCATCCTATTCCGCCTCCCGGGTCACGAGCAGGTTTGACGCCCGCACCGGCGGCGTGGATCGGACCTCGCAGATCAGCTTCGGACCGCAGACCGCGGTGCTGGCGGCGGGGTTTTCGTTCTAGAGCGGTGGTCCTGCCCGAGACCTTCACCCGCGAGCGCCTGCTCGTACCTCTTGTCCAGCTTCGCGCACTCGGCAGCGAGGCGGGCGCCCTCTACCCGGCCGAATTTCTCTCGCAAGGCCATTTGCGCGCCTCGACTCCGAGTCGGAAACACCCGTCGCGCGACCAGTCTATCCACCTGTCGCAGGGTCTGTTCCTCGAGCGTGATCGATACTTTGGCACTGGCCACAGGTCATCTCCAATATGATGATTTATATACCAGACGGGTTTGCTGCGGGCACCTCTCAAAGACGCTACGTCGGGCGAATGTCCGCCCCTGTCCAGTCCTTCGGACCACGTGTGGACGGATCCGACCCCGGCCCTTAGAATGCGCCGCTCTTCGCGACGGTGGCCGCAAACCCTGGCCGCCACCGCACGACCGCTTCACGCAGTGCGCCCGTAGCTCAGTTGGATAGAGCACCTGGCTACGAACCAGGGGGTCGGGAGTTCGAATCTCTCCGGGCGCGCCAACCGATCGGCCCCAACCGGAATTGAATTGGGTTAACTATGCGATCGGCGTTCGCCCGATAACTATTAGCGCTGTCAACTTAGCTGACGACGCCGTTGTTGGCATCGAAGATCTGGCGGCGTTCAAGCGTGCTGGCTAGCATTCGCGTTTCGCCAGATAGAATTAGCTGGTATAGAATTTCTGATACTACGGGTGTGTCCGCAACTGTAATATTTTACAGGATGACGGTCCCGCTGCGCGCTGCTAAAAACCCGTCAGTGAAAGCCGAGATCGGAAAGATACGCGTTGCCGCCTGAACTGTAATGGCAATCGCACGTAATGCGACGCTGAAAATCGAGGTCTGGCGGCAAGAAAAGCTTGGGCTCGGCCAGTGCGATCTGGCAAGACGCAGTGGTTCGTCGGCTCCGAGAGCAGTCCCACAAGGCCTCGCTCAAGGACGCACTGGCCCCCCACGAAATGGCCGACTAAGCTCCTCGCTGCTGTGGTGAGCCTGCTTGCGCTTGCCGTGGTAGGAATGTGGCTCGTAGTCATCGTCGGCGCAATTGCATTGACCGGCTACGGTCTGGTTCGAGCACTGATTACCCGGCGAGTATGCAGTGACACCAGGTTGCCGGATAAGGTTGAGGGTCGGACATTCAAACGGGTTCCCCTCGAATACCGATGGAATGGCCGCAATGCCGGCAAATTACCGAACACACCCAACCCGTCTCAGAGGCCGCTCGTCAGCCAACGGCATCGCAAATTCGGGGGATCGGACTTGGTTCCATGCGCATGCAGACGTACCAGAACTATCAGCACGCACAGATACCCGTTCGACAACGCAGGACATCCTCAACTACACCATCAACGGCGTGGCCTTACCGGCCCAGAGTTGATTGTGCCTCTGCGGCGCGGCCGTCTGACAGAATGATGCAAGTGTGCAACGTGGGAGATTGGTTTGAGTAACGGCGCCACACCCGACACCACCTGGTTCCTGCCGAGCAACTCCTCCAGCGGATTGCCCGCGCCGTCGTTGTTTCAGACCGCGAACCCGACGCTGTGGGGCAGTGGCACCTTCAATGCCGGGCGCGCTAACCCCTGGGACACGGGTTGCCTGGTGCAGCCCTATATCGGTGGCTATGAGACCCTGTCCGCGCCTCTGGCCGCCAGCAATGCCGGGATGTCCGTGCTGGATGCACTCACGCAGGCGCTAACGAACGCGCAGGGCGGCCAAACTGGTCATATCTATGTATCGGACTGGCGCCTCAACAGCGGCCGCGACATCTCCCAATCCGGCCAATCCGTACAGACCCCACTGGGGCTGCTGCTGAAGATCATGGATGCCAGCGTGCAGAGCGGCACACCGCTGGTGAAGGTGTGCGCCCTGCTGTGGCTGCCCGCCGTCCCGTTTGGCCTGAAGACACATCAGGAAGAACACATCGCCGTGGCGCGCACCATCCAGGTGAAGAATCAGCAGTACCTCAACAAGGTCGGTTCCGGACAACCCTCGATCGGTGCGTGCATCCTGGACAACCGCGTACCGAGTGCCTTTCCGACCTGCTGGTTCAAGTCGCACCACCAGAAAATGATGCTCATCCGCGTGGGCAGCCTCAACGTGGCCTTCGTCGGTGGAGTGGATCTGGCGTTCACGCGCCGCGACTCGCCGGGCACGCTCCCCAACGCGCTGGTCCTGACCGGTCAGCCGCAGTCCGGAGCCGTCGTCACTGTGACGGCGACCGACGGCACCACGCCCGTCAGTGCCAGTTACACGGCCGGCGCAACCGATGGCATCGGCGATATCCTGTCGCAGTTGAATTCGCAGCTCAGCTCGCCGCCCGCCTACCTGCAGAGCGTCGCTGTCTGGCAGAACTGCATGATCTTCACGGCCGCCTCGGGTCAATCCGTCACCGTCCAGGGACAGGTGACCGCACCGGGTGGCGCCGGTTCATCGACACTGGTGGTGAAACCCACCACCGCGACGGCAGTCGCCAACACGGTCAGCTACAGCGCTTCTGCCCCGCAGTTTCTCGCCGGCGATGCGCAGTCCGGCGACATGAAGGCCTATGTCGCCACCAGCTGGCTGTCCGACGCCGGCGCGGCACTGCCGAGCGGCGCACAGGCCAACTGCCCGACCGACAAGTTCGACAGCGACATGCCGGCGGATACCTATTTTGCCCAGCAGCAGTTCTGGCACGACCAGCACCTGATGTTGCAGGGTGCGATCGTCAGTACTCTGGAGTCACAGTTCGGCGAGCGCTGGATCGACACCGTCAACGACAGTGCCAGCGCAAATCCTGCCAGCGCCCTGCAGGCGCTGCCGGCAAGCGGCGACGTGTCGCTCCAGTACACCTGGGTGACGCAGGGTTCCATCACCGGGCAGACCGATCCGACCAGTGGACTCTATCAGAGCGGCACCACGCAGATCACGGCGCTCGACTCGGTGCAGTTGATCACGGACACGCCGGGAAGCAGTCTGGTGCAGATGTGGCGGACGATTCCGCTGCGTGACCGCGATCTCAACGATCCGAACAAGCTGTTCCAGCAGGGCGAATTCACCGTTCTCGCCGGCATCGCCAACGCGGTGTCCAAGGCGCAGAACCTGATCTTCATTGTCGACCAGTACTTCTTCAGTGAGCCGCTGGCGCAACTGCTGTGTGCCGCGGTGCAGGCGCAACCGGCCCTGCGGGTGATCCTGGTACTGCCGCCGGCGGCCGATGCCGGCATGCCGCCGATCCGCATGGCGCAACACGCGTTGCGTCACAATGCGCTCAACGACCTCTTCGGCGGCACCGCGCCGACCTCCACCGTCGGCAGCCAGATCGCGGTGTATAACCTGTGGCATGCCAACGCCTTTCGCGGCATCTACTGCCATACCAAGGTTCAGACCTATGACGGGGCGCTGCTGGTGTGCGGCTCCGCCAACATGAACCGCAGATCCTATAGCTGCGATACCGAGCTCGATTGCGCGGTACTTGATTCGAGCGTCGTGTCGGCGCACTTGCAGCGGGTCTGGAACGTGCTGCTGCCCAACTCGCCGTGGGCTTTCCCGGCGACTTTTGATCTAAACGGCGCCCCAAGCGGCTCGACAGGACCGGGGCAGCAGTTCTTCGATGCCTTCGTCGCGGCGGCGGCAGCCGTCGGCTCGAATCTCGTCCCCGATCCCTGTTATGCGAGTCCATTCCCGGTTCTGCCGAATCTCATTGTCCGCGAAGAGATGTCGCTGCTGTCGGTACCGGACCTCGGGCAGCTTCCGCCGAGTGCCTTCGCCACCGGAGTGACGGGCGTACAGGGTGCGGTCACTCTCTATGACTGCGGCATCGAGCTCCTGTTCGAGGAGTTCGTTGACCCTTCCTCGATCGATCTTGGGATCGAGAACGCGGTCGCCTCCTCTCAACCGGCAACACCCTTCGGCGCGGCGGCAGCCGGCCGCCTGGACTCGATCGCCTACAGCCTTACCTACGATCCAAGCATCTGGAGACCGTCGGCTTAGACCTCCATGGCGCAGGACTTTCTCACCGCATTGCTCAGCGCTGCCGAGGACGCTGCTCAGCCCCTGGTCGACGCCTTCACCTCCGCGGACGCCGACGCGATCGGCGCGATCCTGGGCGAGCTCGGCTTGACGCTCGACAGCTCGACCTCATTCACCCAGATCCAGGTCATCCTCGGTGACGTCGGAACGGCGATTTCGGCACTGGAAGGCGGCGGCGCGACGCAACTGGCGACCAACATCCCGGCGTTGGTCAATGCTATCGAGAACCTGAAGAATGCGACCGTTTCCGCCGCCTGGCCCGCACCGTTCAACCAGCCGAATTTCTTTCTCGGCACGGCGACTACACCCGGATTTGTCGATGAGCTGCTCGGCTACCTGCTCGCGCGCTTTCTTTCGAAGAATCACCAGGCGATCTTCGGCGCGTTGCGCGCCTTCGGCATCATCACCCGGCGGAAAGTCCCCGCGAGCAGCGGGCGCGGTGCCTACACGCAGTACCTGCTGAACCTGGCGCAGGTGCAGGCGTACCTGTCGGATCCGGCCGGGACCTTCAAGCAGACGTTTCTGGACGGTGGCAACCTGGGTTTGGGAACGGTGTTCGGTGTGGCGGCGGCTGCCGGTGCCGCCTTCGGCTGGCCCGCCTTCCTGACATTCACCACCACCGACATGCTTGCTGCCTACGGTAGCTCTCCACCTGCAGGTGGCACACGGCTCCCGGTGCTGCACATCCCGGTCTATTCGCTGGTGACCAGTCCCGCCAGCGGCGGCACCACCAGCAGCGGCAGCAGTCCGACCGGCACCGAGTTTCTGCAGATTTCCGTCAATCTGCTGCCGCTGTTCCCCAAGAACGCGACGGCAGGCACGACCGTGGCGCCGTCCGGGCTGGCCGTCATTCCATTCTTCGTCGGCGAAGCAGTTGCCAGCATACCGCTGAGCAGCACCACGCAGCTGACATTCCAGGGCGACATCTCCAGCACTCCGGTGGTCCTGGACATCCGGCCTGCACCGGACGGCGTTACGCTGGGGCCCGCGCCGCCGACGAACTTCAGCGGCTCCCTGGCCATCACCGCCAAGGCACCGAGCGGCACGCCGTGGGCCGTCATCGGCGATCCCAGCTCGACCAGCGTCACCGTATCGGCGGCGCACGTCTCACTCACCGTCACTGTGAGCGGCAGCTCGTTCAACTTCGCCGCCGAAGCGGCCGCCGACAATGCGGTGCTGACGATCAACCTGGGCGACGACGGCGTCGATGGCTTCATTCAGACGCTGCTCGGCAGCAACCCCATTCAGATCACGCTGCCCTCCGGCATGGCGTGGTCGAGCCAGACCGGCTTTCGCTTCAACGGCGATGCGAAGCTAGCCACCACCGTCCCGCTGCATCTGACCATCCTCGGGGTGATCACCATCGAGAGTGTCTACCTGGCGCTGCAGGCAGGAACCGGCGGCGTGGCCATCGTTGCCGCCGCGAGCGGTGACCTGAACATCGGACCTCTCAGTGCGACCGTCGACAAGATGGGGTTGCAGCTGACGGCGACCGCACCGGGTGATGGCTCGGGCAATCTCGGTCCGCTCGACATCGGGTTTCAGTTCAAGCCTCCCGACGGCCTGGGCGTCGACCTTGACATCGGCCCGATGTCAGGCGGTGGCTACATGTCGTACGACGACACCAAGCGCGAGTACGCCGGGATCCTGGCCGCCTCCTTCGGCATGCCCGGCGCCAACATCGACTTGGTGCTGATCGGCATCCTCGACACGATCTTGCCCGGTGGCGCCACCGGCTACTCGTTCCTCATCATCGTGACGGTCGATTTCCCTCCGATTCAGATCGGCTTCGGCTTCACGCTGAACGGCGTCGGCGGTCTCGCCGGGATCAACCGCTCCATGGTCCTGACCGCGCTGCAGACCGCCGTGCTGAACGGCGACGCCGACGACATCCTTTTCCCGGTCGATCCGATCGCGAACGCGACCGACATCATCAGCACGGTGTCGACGGTGTTCCCGGCGGCGCAGGGCCGCTACACCTTCGGTCCGATGCTTGAGCTCGGCTACGGGACGCCGCAGATACTCGATTTCCAGCTCGGCATTATCATCGAGGTACCGGATCCGATCCGACTGGCCATCCTCGGCATCATCGAGCTCGGCCTGCCGTCGCTCGAGGTCGCGGACCCCAACCTGCTCATCGTCGAGGTCAACATCGATGTCGTCGGCACCATCGACTTCGATCAGAAGCAGCTGATTATCGAGGCCTCACTATATGATTCCCGCATCGTCGAGCTGACACTCGCCGGGGACATGTACCTGCAGTTCGACTGGGGCGATACGCCGCAGTTCGTGCTGTCCATGGGCGGCTTCAATCCGCATTTCCAGCCACCCGCCGGGATTCCAACGCTGAAGCGCCTCAGTATCGGGCTCGCCGTCGACGACATCAGCATCTCGCTCACCACTTACCTGGCGGTGACCTCGAACACATTCCAGTGCGGCGCAGATCTCGACGCGCGCGCCTCCGGGGGTGGCTTCTCCATTCACGGCTACCTCGGGTTCGATGCGCTGTTCGTGTTCCATCCGTTCTCGCTGCAGACGCAGATGCAGGCCGGCGTGGACTTGCTCAGCGGCTCCTCGGTCCTGTTCCAGGTCTCGCTGGATCTGCAGCTGTCGGGACCGAAGCCCTGGATCGGTCAGGGAAGTGCCTCGATCAACATCTGGTTCGTATCGATCTCGGTCAGCGTCAACTTCACCATCGGCAATGCCGGCGCTGCCGACCCGCTGCCGAAGGTGGCGGTGCTGCCGCTGCTCGGGGCGGCATTCGCGGATCCGGTCAGCTGGAGCGCGCTCCTGAGTGATGAGCTGCAGCGATCGATCACGCTCACCAGCAGTCCGGCGAGCAGCCAGCAGATCCTGGTCCACCCGTTGGGACAGCTGCAAGTCAGTCAGCGGGTCGTGCCGCTGGATTTCCCCATCAATAAGTTTGGCAACGATGCCCCGGCCGACGGCACCACCTTCAGCATCAGCGGCGTTCAGTTCAACGCCACGCCGCTCGCCAGCGGCCCGGAATTGAGCGATGCACAGGAGTACTTCGCCCGCGGCCAGTTCGTCAATCTCAGCGACAGCGGCAAGCTCGCCGCCCAGGCGTTCGAGCTGTTCCACAGTGGCAAGCAGATGGGCTCGACAGCGGTGCTCGCTCCGAAGCAACAATCATCGCTGACCGAGCAGTTCACGCTCTACTACATCGACAATCTGCAGCTGGCCCCAACCCGCATCATCCTCGCGCAGTACGTCAGACCGGCCGCTCTCACAGCAGCGCTTCTCGGTCAGTCGGCCAGCGCGAACGTCCCGGCGCGCAACGCCGGGCAGTTCAAGTACGTGCCGCCCGGGACCACGAGCCCGATTCAGGTGCTGGATCCGCAATTCGTCGTGGTCGATGCGACGACACTTGCGGTGAATGGGACGATCTCGCCCGCCGGCGGCGCCACCCAGGCCGCCGCCGTTGCAAACCTTCAGTCCTACCAGAAGGCCAATCCTGGCGCGGCGGGGTCGCTGCAGGTGGTAGCGCTCTATGAGGCTGCGGCATGAGTAACGGCGTCGGCACTCAATATACCTTCCTGCCGTATCTGCGCCGCGGACTGAGCGCGTACTTTGTCGCGCCCCCAGGCGCCACACCGTCGCAGAGCATTCCGGGGCGGGTGCAGCTAAACGTGCAGCTGGCGGTCTCGGCCTTCGATGTGAACAACAACCCGCTCCCGGGAATCGCCCCGCCACCCTCGCAGACGGTATCCCTGTACGGCCCGGGCGACGTGATCGGCTTCAATCCCAACCACGTGGTCAAGACCGACCCGGCCAACCTGACCTCGAGCTTCGAGCCGGATTACTTTCCCAGCATCGAATTCGATCAGCCTGACTTCCCCTGGCTGTTCTCGCCGATGTCGGTTCCGGACGTGAGCCAGAACCAGCAGCTGCTGCCGTGGATCGTACTGATCGTGCTGGCGGACGGGGAGTACACCCAAACCCAGGTGAGCTCGGGACCCTCCTACATCGATGTTGCCGACTCCTCAGTGCTGCCGAACCTGCAGAGCTCCTGGTGTTGGGCGCACACGCAGCTGGTAGGTGGCGCAGTCTCGGGGGATCTCGGTCCGCAGCTCGCTTCCTCTCCAGCCAGCTTCATCAGCCGCCTGCTGTGCCTGCGCCATCTTGCGCCCGACGTTCACTACACCGGGTTCGTGGTGCCGGCGTTCGACGCCGGAGTTGCCGCAGGCCTCGGGCAGCCGCCTTCGACCGCAACGACGCTAGGGTTCGCGTGGACCGGAACCGGCCCGGTACGGCTGCCCTACTACTACGGCGGCAAGGGCACGTTCGAGTTCGTCACCTCGAGCGCCGGGGACTTCGAGACACTGGTGCGGCTGCTCAAGCCGCAGGCAAGTCCCCCAAGCGTCGGGACCCGGCCGATGAGTGTCGCCGACGCCGGCGCGAACTGGCTGGCGCATCCCAACCCATCCGCAGCATCGATGCAGCTCGGCGGCGCGTTGCAATCCGACCTTACCGTACCGCCGTGGACGGACGGCGCCGCGTTTCAGACCGATCTCGGCACACTCCTGACTTCCACCGCCGCAGAGTCGCCGCAGACTTCGAGCAGCGGGGATCCTAAGATCGGACCGCCTTTTTACGGGCGCTGGTACACCGGCATGACTTCCGTGGCTCCAGGGGAAACCGGGTGGGTTCCGCAGTGCAATCTCGACCCACGCAATCGCGCCGTGGCCGGCTATGGGGTCTATATCGTTCTGAAGGAGCGCAATCAGCTGATGCGTGCCGCGTGGCAGCAGCTGCAGTACGTCCAGCAGGCGAATCGCACGCTGCGCGCACTGCAGATGTCGCGGGGAGCGATGCGCGAGCTCTACCAGGCAAATCTGGTCGCCGCGGACGCGCCGACCCTCATCGCGTGGACCCAGACGGTCCAGTCACGCGTGCTGATGAATGGGGCGACGGTGTCTTCGACGATCGCCGCCAGTGCCCTGCCCAGGCGGCTGATCAGTGCGGCGGGCCGCCGGCTGCTGCGTCCCTACGGACCGCTGCGACACCGCGGTCCGACCACTGCAACCCCGTACAACCTCCTCTCGCCGATCAACGCGGGCACCCTTCCGCTGGTTCCGCCGGTCGATCCGCAAGGCTCGATCTCGTACACGGGCGAACTCAACGGCCTGCTGCCCCCGTGGCTGCCGCCGTGGCTGCAGCCGCTGCTGCCCTACCTGACCTGGATACTGCTGGCGCTCGCGCTGCTGAGCGTGCTGGTGCTGTGGCTCATCGCCGGGCTTATCGCTGCCGGCGCCGCGCTGCTCGTTCTGGCCGCGCTGCTCGCGTGGCTGTGGCCCCAGATCACGCAGCTGACGCAACTCGGTGAGGTCGTCACCGGCACTGAACCGCAAAATCTCAACGCCGGCACGTTTACAAACGCCGCGCCGCAGCCAAACTACGGCGTGGTGCAATTCGGCACGCCGCCGACGGTTCCTAGCGGACCGGCCGGCGCGCCCGGTACCGACTCGGCCGCCGCCGCCGCGTTCCGCAGCGCCGCCGCGAGTTTGGTTAGCACCGTCCAGGGAACACTCGGCGTATCAGTCACTCGGACCGCGCTGTCCTTCGGTGACACTCAGAGCGCGCTGCTCACCGGTCTTAACCCCGAAGTCACCCTGCCGGCTCGGGGCAATATGCTGGTGCAGCTGGGTCCATCGCTTAACTGGCCCAGGGTTTCCATGGATCCGCTCGAGCCGGTGTTGGCGTACCCGAGGTTTGATCAGCCCATGTATGTGCCACTGCGTGACTGGTCCCAGGAGATTCTCATGCCGGGCATCAGCGCCGTGCCCGAGAACTCGATGACGCTGCTGGAAGAAAACCACGCGTTCATCGAGGCCTACATGCTGGGATTGAATGTCGAGATGGGCCGGCAGCTTTTATGGAACGGCTTTCCGACTGATCAGCGCGGCTCGTACTTCCGGCAGTTCTGGGACATCTCCGGCGTTTACCCGCAACCCAACACCGCCGCACAGCGTGAGGCGCTCTACGACATTCCGACTATCGACAGCTGGCCGAGCAGCAATACACTCGGATCCAATGTCCAATCGGGGCAACGGGCCTCGACCGTGCTGCTGCTGCGCGGCCAGTTGCTGCTGCGGTACCCCTGGACTCACATCTACGCCTGTCCGGCCGAGATGGTGAACGGGCAGCTCGAGCTCGCCGGCGGGGGCACCGATCCAAGTCAGCAGGTGCTACCGGTCTACCGTGGCGCCCTGCAGCCGGATGTCACCTTCCTCGGCTTCCCGCTCTCGGAGCCGACCCTGCTCGCAGGCGGTCCCTACAACCAGGGTTACTTCATTGTGTTTGAGCAGCAGTCGGCCGGTGAGCACCGCTTCGGGCTCGAGCCGGCCAGCGGCATGGTGACGGTTGTCACCGCCTGGTCGCAGTTGTCGTGGGGCAACTTTCCGGCGCCCATCCCGGGCACAGTGCAATACGCTGATCCGTCGCAGACACCGAGCGGGCTCGGCACATTGACCGGTGCGGATGCCAGCAACGCCTGGGATCGGGATGCCGGTCAGACTGCCTACGTCACCTTCCGGCCACCGGCACGCGTGGCCGTGCTGGCGGGCCTGATGCTGAACCCGAACTCCGCTTGAGGGGTGCCGATGGCTGACTTCAACCCACCGCTGCTGCTTCTGCCGTACCGGCTCGAGACGCGCTTCGTCGATGCCGCCGAGCAGTACGTGACCCGCGGCTACAGCGGGCCGGCGCTCCTGGTCCGTCTCTGTCCGGACCAGATCAGCATCGATTCGTTTGATCCTCGACTCACCGCCGCCGAGAGCGCAGCCGGCGCCACTTTCTGGTCGGACTATCAATCGGCGATCGCCAACGGCGGCGATGCCAAGGGTCCGTGGAGCGCGCTCACCGGTGCGTTCGGCGCGCCGCGCGCGGCATACCTGCTGCAGGTCTGCAACCCGAACTCCACGCTGCCGCCGCCGGGGCCGCGGCCGACGTCATGGGAACTGCCGCCGGTGGTGGTCGGACTACCCGATTACTGGATCATCGAATGCGATGACGGCTCGGCGACGCCGCTGCGCGTAGCCACCGCAGCGGTCACGTCCAATCTCGCCATCGGGCCGGATCCGAACTCGACCTCCGCGACCACCACCAACCCGGTGCAGATGCCCCTCGGTAACGAGATCCGCTGGATGGCGGACTTCAACCAGGCGCTGGCGGTCGGCATGGGGGCGGTGATCCCCCTCACAGCGACTCAGCGCAGTCAGGGGTTTCAGCAGATCTTCGCCTATGGCGTACGCACCAGCGACGACGGCACCAACACCCTGACAACACTGCTCAGCCATCATCGCTTCGGCGACGGGCTGGCCTTTGTGCCGCAGGGAACCCCGACCAAGAACACCGTCGATGCCAGCTCAGGAGTCTCCAGCAACGATCCGGGACAGAACGCCTCCTACGCCGCCCTTTTCCCCGCGAGCGGCCAGCCGCTCACCAGCGACTTCACCGTGCAGGGTGCGCCATCGGCGCCTCTCATCCCGATCACGCCGCCGCCCCCGGGCAGCCCTTACAGCGCCTGGACGGACGGACGGCGCGCGGCATTCCTGCTTGGCATCGATCCGGCTGCAAACTTCGGCAACGTGCCCGGCGCCGACGGTCGTGATCAGCAGGATGCGATCGACATGGGCGTTGCACTGTGGCCGGCCACCATGGGCTACTTCATCCGCGACATGATGGCGGGCAGCATCCCCTACGCCACCCGTGCGGCCTTCGAGCAATGGCTGCAGGCGTTGTTCGTGTCATATGTGCGCGCGTGCGGGTTCCTGCCCGCGATTCGCGTCGGCGCAACCCCTTACGGCATCGCCGTCGCTACCGACTGGCAGCACTACGAAATGACCGGCGTCGGTGCCGAAGGGACTGTCATGGCGTTCCTCCGCAAGGCCTACCAGCTGTGGCAACAGAGCCAGGTCGCGGTGCCGACGGTGATGGTCGGCGGCAGCGGCGCGGACGCGGCTTTTGCCAGCACCATGTCCATGGATGCCGCCTCGGTCTCCTTTTGTAAGCAATGGATTCTGGGTCCGAGCTTCTTTGAGTCAACCCTTTCGTGGCTGGGGCTCACCTTCCCGCTGGTGCAGGCCTGGCAGGCAGAGCGCGCCGCGACGGTTGCGGCAACCTGCGCTGACTACGGCATCGGGGAATCAAATCCGATGGTGGGATTCACCAGCGATTTTGCAGCGCCGTATGATTCATCCATGCCACTCGTTCAGGCTGATCCGCTCTCCACCAGCGCTCCGCTGAGCGACAACTACATTACCTGGCTCAGCACGCAGTCGATCACCAACATTCAAAACCAGAGCTACGGGGGTGGCAGCGCGCCGAACGCACTGCTGTATCTGTTGCTGCGGCAATCGGTGCTGCGCACCTACGTGGGTCTCGCCATCGACAATCAGCTGTCCGCCGGCACGCTGGTGGAAGCGGATGCGATCGAACAGGAACTGGTCAACGTGGCGCGGCCGGCCAAGACTCCCTGGACCATCCTCGACAGCCCGGTGAGCACTACCATGGGGGCACTGACATTCCGTACGTATCTCTATGGCATTGCGCAGATTGCCCTCACCGATCCGAGCAGCAATCCCGCCTACGCCGGACTCAATCAGCTGATGGTCTCGCTCTCGAACCTGGCGGTCCGCCCGACGGCGACGCTCGATCGGCTGGCGCGCGAGACGCTCGATCTCTTCTCCTTCCGCCTCGATGCCTGGATCAACTGGATTGCGCACCAGACTCTGGTCGGACAACGCGACCGCATGCCCGCGGGGGGTGTGGTCATGGGCGGCTACAGCTGGGTCGAGAACGTCGTGCCGGATACCACGCGCCTGCCGCTGCAGTCCTCCGACGAGATCGCGGCGACGCAGGCGCTCGATGCCGCACTGGCTGCAGCGGGAGTGCCAACGCCGGCGATCACACAACCGGCACTCGACAGCGGCGGCTTCGTCCACGCGCCGTCGAACGCACAGGCAGCGACTGCCGCGATCCTCCGCAGCGGTTATCTCAGCCACAAAGGTACCGCCTCCGGCACGCTGCTCAACATCGACCTCTCATCGCAGCGTGTGCGCCGCGCGCTGTGGCTGCTGGAAGGAGTCCGGCAAGGTCAGTCGCTCGGCGCGCTGCTCGGCTACCAGTTCGAGCAGCAGCTCATCGCCAACGGCTTCGGCGCTGACGTGCTGCTGTTTCGTAACGCCTATCCGCTCATCACCGGCAAACTGAGTCCGGTGCAGACCACCGCCGCGCTGGAGGGTGGCCCGAACGTCGTCGATGGCACGACGCTCGTCAGGGCATGGCAGAACGGCACGCTGGCAAGCTCACTGCCGGTTGCCGATGCGCAGCCCTACCTGCAGCAGCTGCAGGACCTGCTCGACGCACTCAGCGATCTCGGCATCGCCGAGAGCGTGTTCCAGATCGTGCGCGGCAATCCGGATCACAGCGGCGCGACCATGAATGCGATCGCCCAAGGGGACAATCCACCGGCGGTGCAGGTATCGAATACGCCGCGCGGTGGCTTCGACCTCACTCATCGCCTCGCCATCCTGTTCACCTCACAGCCGACCCTCAGTAACGACTGGCTGGCCACGGGAGGCAGGGCAGAGCTGGACCCCTGGCTGAACGCTTGGGTTAGCGGACAGCTGCCGGACGCCTCGTCGGTAAAGATTCGCGTGATTCCGGCTGCGCCGGCGAGCGGTGCGACACCCGCCCCTTTTACCGTCTCGCTGGCGGACCTGAAACTCTCGGCACTGGATGCCCTCACGCTCGGCGATTCGACCGACTCGCCGCAGCTCGGGGAGCTCGAGCTGCGACTGCTGGCGGTTGCTGCCGCGAGCGCCGCGATCCCGTCCGGACCTCCATCGCCGACGCTTGCCTACACCGACCCCTCGTTCAGCGCTTCTGACATGACGGTTCCGCAGTTCCTGGTCGCTGCACGCGCCGTTCGGGACGTCGTTTCGCATTCCCGCGGCCTTACGCCGGACGACCTGTCGCTGCCAGCCGGCAAGGGTCGCGGGCTCGACACGAAAGCCATCGACCTGGTCGAGATGACCGGCCGAGTCACTGCCTGTACCAGCGCGGCGGCTAGTGCACAGATTGCGCTGCAGGCGGCAACCGATGGCCTACGCTCCGCCATTCGCGGCGGTCTCGCCGGACAGGCGGCGCTGGCCACGACGTTGCGCGCTGCCATGCTTGCGGCGGCGGGTTTCAACATCGCTGGCTGCGTGCCGCGCTGGCCCGATCCCAGTGACCTCGCCACCGAGAATAACGCCCTGTTGGCGCGAGCGGACATCGGCGCGGCCACCCTGCGCTCGCGCCTGTCGCAGGTCCCGACCGCGCTGTCGGCGGTGAGCGTCACGCCGGCAGTGACTGCGGGACTGACGACGCTGACGATCAAATTCACGGTCGGTGGCGTGGCGCCTCCCGCCGTGGTCTGGTCGTCCTCGGCGCCGCCGACCGCACTCCTCATCCAGTTGCCGGCCTCGATCGTCGATCAGCCGCGACTGACTGCCGGCGCTGGTACCGTGACCCTGTCGGGACTGCCGCTGGCGGCGTGGCCGACGAACGCGAACAGCTATGCGTTCAAGCTCGGCGCCATAACGACCAACGCCGCAAATGCGATGATCGACTCCGTTCAAGGCACCGTCACGTTGACTGTGCCTGGCAATGTGGCACCGCTGCAAACGGTGACGATCGTCGTCACCACGGCGAGCGCGCTGAATCCCGGTCAGTACTGCATCGGTGTCTCGACCTCGAGCGACTCCGTGCCAGCGCAAGCCGCAGCATTCACGGCGGGGACTGGTGCTGTCCTTGCCAGCGTCACCGTGACCCCGGCCGCAGCGGCGGGCAGTAGCGTGGATTCCTGGAGCGTCACTTTTGAATCGGCTTCCGCCCTGCCGGCAACGACCACGCAACTGACGCTGTGGGCAGCCTCGGGCACACAGTGGTCGACCGCAGCGTCCGACTACACCGTCAACGGTATCGCAGTAATCGCCGCCCCGGTCGTCAGCGGTGCGTCATTGCAGATCACGCTGCCGGTCGCGCTGGCGGCCAATACGACCGCCAGCATCGTAGCGGCAAACGTCACCAACCCGTCCGGCGGCGCGATCACGCTGCGCCTCGATGCGGGGGGGCCCGTGTCGGCGTCCGCCCCGTACGTCATCAATCTGAACGCCACCACGCTACAGGCCGCCGGCACCACGCTGCTCGGCAAATCGATGCTGGTGCTGCCGCGCTTCACGCCCTCGAACGCGGTCACTCTCAACTCGAGCGTGCTGTCTGCCGCGCAGGGCGCGACCGCCGACGCGATCGCGCTGTGGATGCAGCAGCTCACCTATGTGCGACCGGCAATCGACCGTCTCGATCGTGCGAGCAGCATCGCGCAGATGCTCACCTCGGCACAGACGCTGCCCGGCTGGGTCGTGCTGCAGCAGCCCTACGATCCGGCTGATGTGTGGATCGGCACGGCTGCCTCGCCGTCCACCGTCACGACTCCAGGACGTCTGGCCTGCGTACTGCAGCTGCCGCCCACGCAGGCAGTCGCTTTCAATGGTATTGCCGGCATCTACATCGATGAATGGGCTGAACGCATCCCGAACTCCGCGGAAACGACCGCGCTGACGTTTCACTACGAGGAGCCGAGCGCGAGGGCGCCGCAGGCGCTGCTGCTCGCGGTGAATCAGTACGGGGGAGCGTGGAGCTGGACCGCGTCACCGCCCGCGACCGTACCGGCGACCGACAACATCATTCCCGTTCTCAAGTCGACGCTCGATCTGGCCAAGACCCGTGCCGTCGATCCGCTGGCGTTGAAGGGCGGCGCGCAATACCTGCCCTTCATCTACATGCCAACCAATCTCGGGGGCGCATCCACCGGCGCTGTCACCCCTCAGGCCATGCAATGAACGCGGTCAGCTCGATCTTCCAACCCTCGATCACGATCTGGCAGCGCTATCTGGGTGTGCCGCGCGATCCCACTCTGGCGATGCCGTTGCAGGCCCAGGTGCGCGATCCGCTGTGGTTTCTGGCGCGCCAGTGGCAACTCGGCGAGTTCGCAGGCAACGATGCCGGTTCACCCATTCAGGCGAGCTACGGAGTCCGCACTCGCGTGCTCACACAGTTCGTCCCCAAGCAGGGAGCGGCCTTCCCACCCAGTCCTCCGACCGCGACTCCGGCGCCACAGATGCCGCCGGCCGAGCCGCTCGCCGAGCAGGAGTCCGCGACCGGATCGAGCATGGGCATGCGATTTCGCTTCCAGCTCGGCTGCTACTTCGAGCGCTGGGTGAGCACGCTGACTCCACCGCCCACAAGTACACCGGCACAGATCATCTCCGATGTGCGCCAGCAGTACCCCATCACGAGCGACGTACTGACGATCGAAGACACGCCGAGCACTCAGCTCTTCGGACTGGTCGGTGGTGGCAAATCGACCGATGGAGTCAAGCTCCTGAGCGATGTGCAGGCACTTCTCGCGGGAGCTGCGAATACCGTTCCGGCCTCCGCCGCTTCCATCCCCACGGCAGCACTCACGGCGCTCGTCACGCACTGCAGATCGGTCTTTGATCTGCCGCCCGCCGACAGCAGCTCGTGGGATCCGAAATGGCTACAATACTCCTTCAGCGTCGAGTCGCAGGTTCCTGGCAATTCCACGGCCAATCCGCCGCAGCCCGCGCTACCGACGATCACGCTCGACTGCACAGACTTTCCGGGCGGATATCTCGACTGGTACTACTTTTCGCTGGATGCCGAGTCAGGAAACCTGGATCAGGACCCGGAGCAGTACTACAGCTTCCTGCCCACGCATATCTCTTTTAAAGGTGCCCCCGCCAATACCCACTGGCACTTCGAGGATGCCCAGAGCGACTTCGGACAACTGGATGTCGAGAAGGCCAACCTACCCGCGGTGCTGGTGTCCGAGTTCGCGACCATCTACGGCAACGACTGGTTTGTCGTGCCGGTGCCGATGCCGATTGGTTCGCTCGCCAGCATCGATACCGTGGTGGTGGCTGACACTTTCGGAACGCGCACCCTGATCCGGCCGACCTCCGCCGCGACGCCATCGGGGGCCACCTGGACAATGTTCACCCTGACTGGCGCCAATACCGGTACCGACATGGTGCTGCTTGCGCCGATGCTGGGAATCGTGGACGACGGGCCGGATCTGGAGACGGTGGACTTTCTGAGAGACGACGTCGCTGCCCTCGGCTGGGGCGTCGAGCGCACCGTGCCGGGCCCGCTGGATGTCGGTATCGATGCGTTCGAGTCATTTCTGGTACGCATCAGCGGCCAGCCGGCACCCCCACCCGCGCTGACACCGAATACCCAAGTTGCCTATGGGCTCGGCAGCACCGTGCCCGACAACTGGATACCGCTGGTGCCGACGCTCGATCCCCTGAACCCACCCATGTACTTGCAGCGAGGCGTCATGACCCGCGAGACCCTGTCATCCACTGGCAGCACCGAAGTGCTCAATATCGAGCCGCGCGGCGTGATCCTCTCACCCTCACCGCTGATCATCGCCGATCAGGCGGTGTCCAACGCGGGGCTCAACGTGGCCCGATACTGTCGGCGCGCCCGTCTCATGGATGGCTCGGTCGCACTATGGATTGCCCGACAGACGCGGCCGGGCGTTGGACCAGGCTCATCGGGGTTGCTGTTTGATCAGGTCACAACGCCGCCACCCACGTGAGTCACCTTCTGCGGAGCACGGCATGAGAAAAGCCTGGGCTACGCATTCGGTGACCGATCACCTGAGAAAAAAACGTTCGTCTCAACGGCCTCATCAACGGTGAACCAGCGGCATGGGTCGCGTGGCCAATCTCGGTTGGCCTCGTCTTTTTGCTGTGCTCGATTTCCTCGCCGATCTTCGAGACCAATGACGACGTCCATTTGTCGATGATCGCCCACGGGTATGGCATCGCCACGGGCGGATCGCCCCGACTGGTCTATTCGAACATCCTGTGGGGGTACTTCATCCGACTGGTTCCGCAGATCCGGGGCGTGCCGGGTTACTCGCTGATCACTCTGGGAATCGTCGTCGTGGTCGGCGCTGTGGTCATCCGCAGCGTGCTCGCGACTGGCGTCGGGATTGCAGCCGCGATCGCGGCACTGACGCTGGTCGTCGCACGGGCAGTCCTGATTCCGCAGTATACGACCAATGCCGGCCTGCTGATGGTGGCGGCCGTGGTGTGCTGGCACCGATTCGACCAGCAGGGATCCGGCGGGCGCTTTGCACTGTGCGCAGGATGCCTGCTGGCCTACTGCAGTTTCCTGGTTCGTGCCCAGGAGTTCGTGTTGGTGCTGGCCGTCGCGCTACCGCTGATGCCCTGGCGGTCGCTTTGGCTGCGACGTGACGCGAAAGTCGCGCTCATCCTGCTGGTGGTGGCCATCGGCGCGTCGTCCATCCTCGATCACTTCGCGTACCGGGGCGCAGAATGGGTAGTATTCAACAGATTCAACGCGGTCCGCATTGCGTATAACGACTTCGGCGCGGCAGAGCATCTCAAGAGCAGACCGCAGATCCTGCGTCACTACGGGTATAGCGCCAATGACGTCGATCTGATCACGGACTGGTTTTTCGAGGACCCGAAGATCGCCGACCCCGAGAAGCTGCGGATGATGCTCCGCGAGTTGGGGCCGCTCGCCTTTCAGGCGGGCTCATTGGAAAAGGGCTGGCAGGGCGTCTCGGAGCTGGGTTCATCCGACAAGCTGCTCCCGATCGTATTGGCCGCTGTATTTCTCGCCGTGATACGCCCGCGCTGGCGCACGTTCGGGGTATGGAGCCTGTGTCTCGGGGCCCTGTTTACGCTCGGTCTTATGGGGCGACCCGGTGTCACACGTGTCTATATTCCGCTGGTCGGACTGCTGCTGCTCGCACCGTTTCTGGACGATGGCGGAGTGCTCCTGGATGGCAGCAAGTTTCGCCGCTGGACGATCATCGGCGTCGTCCTGGTCGCGGCTTTCTTCAACGCGCGGACCGTCCTCGGGAACTCGCAGGGCCTGCGGAGCTGGTCCGAGGATGTCCGTGCCGGGCTCCGGCAGTTCCCCAGCGACGGGGTGGTCGTCTGGGGCGGTAACTTTCCCTACGAGGCAGTGTATCCGGTCCTCGGCTCGTCCCCGAATTTCAGGAACTTGCAGCTGTACCTGCTCGACGACTTCACGCTGGCACCCTATTCGGTCGCGACAGCCGCGCGGACAAGTGGGCACGGATTCCTCGATCAGCTCGTCGATGAGCACGGCGTAGCCGTGGTTGTAAACGACTACGGTGCAGAGCTGCTCGAGACCTACTGTCGCGATAACCTCCACGGGATCTTCGAAGTCCTCGTGAACCGCAACTACGGTCAGGTATGGGTCACAACTTTCCGATGCCGGGTAAATTGACCACGCGTTTCGACGTACTTCAGCATCAACCGGGTAAGCCCAGCGTTTGATTAACTTAATGTGTGAAAATGAATCATGCCTCGCTACGATCAGCTATGGGCGTCATTGGACATTGATTACAATCTCAGCCCACTAATAAAATCATAGATTTATGAGATAACCTCACTGTCAGTAGATGCGCAGATGCATGCGGGCGTGGCGCTCGGGACCGAAGCCGGCACGCATCGCTGATACAGGATTTTTCATCGTGGCCAAGCGCGACTGCGAACGATGACAATTTATATGGAGTATAAGAACGATCTGACCTGCGATAAGACAGGGTGTGGTCGAGTACAACGCAACGAACGACCCTTCGATAGGGAGAGTCTCGCCATGAACCGCATTTGCTGCCTGATTTGCAGTAGGGTCACAAACACCTGGATAGCGGTTTTCAAGAACGCTGGGTGGCGGCGACAATCCGGGCGCAGAGCGCTATTGGGGCGAAAGGCTATTGTCGCTGCACTGTCGCTGGCGTGTACGCCCGGCGCTTTCGCAGCGCAATCCGTCGCTGCCAAGCAACCCGAAATTGCCGCGCGCACGCTCCAGCCATGCATTCCCCCAGGATGTGAAGTCACAGCTGCTGGCAGCAGCCTACAACCCGTGGGCGGGCAGGTAGTGTCAGGTTCGGCCAGCATCGCCCAATCAGGCAATACCACCACCATTCGGCAATCGAGTCCGGACCTCGTACTCAACTGGCAGAGCTTCAGCATCGGATCGCAGGAGACCGTGGACTTCCTGCAACCGTCCGCGAGCGCCATTGCCGTCAACCGCATCCTGGGCACCACCGGCTCACAGATCCTCGGGCACCTGGATGCCAACGGACAGGTGTGGCTGATCAACCCCAACGGCGTTTTGTTTGGACAAGGCGCGCAGGTAAATGTCGGCGGACTGGTGGCATCCGTGCTGGGTGTGAGTGATTTGAACCTGAGCAGCAATGCAATCAGCTTCGGCGGCAACGGCACGGGGAGCGTCGTCAACCAAGGCACGATTGCCACCGCCAGTGGTGGCTATGTTGCACTCCTTGCCAACCATATCAGCAATCAGGGAACGATTACCGCCAAGCTCGGCACCGTAGCGCTCGGCGCGGGCAGTGCGACCTCCCTCACCTTCAGCGGCAATAGCCTGGTCAAGATGCAGGTGGATCAAAGCACCCTGAACAACCTGGCCGAGAATGGCGGACTGATCCATGCCGACGGCGGCACCGTCATCATGAGCGCCGGGGCCAGAAACGCGTTGCTGGCCAGCGTCGTGAACAACACCGGGGTGATCGAAGCACGCACGGTAGAGAACCATAACGGCACCATCGAGCTGCTCGGCGGGATGACGGCAGGAACCGTGAACGTCGGTGGAACGCTAGATGCCAGTGCGCCCGATGGCGGTAACGGCGGCTCGATCGAATCGAGTGCCGCCCATGTAGAGGTCGCCAACGATGCCCGGGTCACGACCGTGGCCGCTGCGGGCAAAACGGGCACCTGGTTGATCGATCCGACGGACTTCACCGTGGCCCCTTCCGGGGGCGACATGAGTGGGGCGACGCTCAGTGGTGATCTGAATTCGACGAACTTCACCATTCTGAGCAGTTCCGGCATTTCGCCTGTAACGGGCGACCCCTTGGGCCAGGGCGGCAACATCAACGTCAACGACAATGTATCGTGGAGCGCCAATACCACGCTGACATTGACGGCTTCGAACAACGTCAACGTGAATGCGAATATCATCGCGACCGGCAACACCGCGGGACTCCTGATCAACCCCAACACCGCTAATGGGAGCCAGGCGGCCAATGGAACAGGCGCCTTCAATCTGGCCATGGGCAACTCCATTACGCTCTCGGGGACCAACCCCAGCCTTTCCATAGCGGGCAACGCCTATACGGTGATCAACAGCCTGGGCGCAGCAGGCAGCACCACCGGCACCGACCTGCAGGGAATCAACGGCAATCTGTCCGGTTACTACGCCCTGGGCACCAACATCGATGCCACGGGAACCTCAAGCTGGAACGGCGGGGCAGGCTTCACACCGATCGGCAATTCAACAAGCAATTTCACCGGCACGTTCAACGGGCTTGGCAATACCATCAGCAACGTCACGATCAATCTGCCATCCGCGTCAGATTATGTTGGCCTGTTTGGAGAAACAGGCGCGAGCGCCGTGATACAGAACGTGGGGTTGGTGGGAGGGAGCGTTAGCGGCAATGCAGGCGTCGGCGGGCTGGTGGGTTACAACTTCGGCACGGTCACTAGCAGCTATGCCACGGCCAGCGTAAGCGGCTCTCGGATACTCGGCGGGCTTGCGGGTTTAAACGGTGGCACGGTTACGAGCAGCTACGCCACTGGCAGCGTCAGCGCTGGCCCCGCCTCTTATGGCGTTGGCGGGCTGGTCGGCTTTAACGACTTTGGCACCGTCAACAATAGCTACGCCACGGGCAGCGTCAGCGGTGCGAGCGATTCTGAAGATATGGGCGGCCTGGTGGGGAGTAACATCGGCGCGGCGAGCACGGTAAGCAACAGCTACGCCACGGGCAGCGTCAGCGGTGCTGGCGGTACTCAATTGGGTGGGCTGGTGGGGGCCAACCAGGGCGCGATCAGCAACAGCTACGCCACGGGCAGCGTCAGCGGTGCGAGCGGTTCTGAATTCGGCGGGTTGGTGGGTTTCAACAACAGCATCGTCACCAACAGCTACGCCGCGGGCGGCGTGAGCGGCTCTAGTTCATTAGTCGGCGGGCTGGTGGGTTTCAACTACGGTGGCTCTGTCAGCAACAGCTATTGGAATACCGACAACAATGCCCCCGGTACGTCCGGTATAGGCGCTGGCACGACGACCGGGGCGACCGGCCTGACCACGGCGCAGATGCAGACGGCCTCAAATTTCACAGGCTTTACCTTCACGACCACACCCGCGGCATCGGGCAACAACTGGGTCATCGTTGACACCGATGGCACCTTGAACAACGCCGGCAGCGCGCCAGGAGCGACCTTCCCGATGCTCGCTTCCGAATACTCGACCACGATCATCAATACACATCAGTTGCAATTGATGGCGATGAATACCGCCGCAAGCTACACCCTCGGACAGAATATCAACGCATCCGCCACCGGTAGCGGCGGCGATGTCTGGGGCAGCTCGGGGTTTGTCCCGATCGGAAATTCCACCATCTTCTTCACCGGCACATTCAACGGACTTGGCTACACCATCAGTAATCTCACCATTAATCTGCCGGGCGCAAGCGGTGTTGGTCTGTTTGGATGGACGGGCACGACTTCCGTGATCCAGAACGTGGGGTTGGTGGGAGAGAGCGTGAGCGGTTATTTCTATGTCGGCGGGCTGGTGGGGCTCAACTCCGGAGCCACGGTCAACAACAGCTACGCCACGGGCAACGTGAGCGGTAATTATTTTGTCGGCGGGCTGGTCGGTGAAAACGGTAACGGCACAGTCAGCAACAGCTACACCACGGGCAGCGTGAGTGGTTCTGACTACGTCGGCGGGCTGGTGGGTGAAAACTTCAGCACGGTTAGCAACAGCTACGCCACTGGCAGCGTGAGCGGTACTAACTACGTCGGCGGGCTGGTGGGGCGCAACGACGCCACGGTCGGCAACAGCTACGCCACGGGCAACGTTATGGGTAGCTATGACTCTGATTCAATCGGCGGGCTCGTGGGTGGCAACGGCGGCACGATCAGCAACAGCTACGCCACGGGCAGCGTGAGCGGTGCAAGCGAATCTGATGCTGTCGGCGGCCTGGCCGGTGAAAACGGCGGCACAGTCAGCAACAGCTATGCCACGGGCAGTGTGAGCGGTGCTAGCGGCTCTGGGTACGTCGGCGGGCTGGTGGGTGACAACTTCCGCGGCACGGTCAGCAACAGTTACTGGGACACCACGACCTCGGGACAGTCAACCTCTGCAGGCGGCACGGGCCTGACCACGGCTCAGTTGTCGGGGGCACTGCCGACGGGTTTCGATCCGACGGTCTGGGGCAATGTTAACAACCAGACGACGCCGTATCTGCTGACCAATCCGGGTCCGGTATATATCGGCAGCGACAGTACGCACCTGTTCTCGCTCGTCTTTAGCCTGTCGCAGTTGCAGGCGATCAACAACAATCTCGCGGGGGATTTCGCCCTGGCGACGTCGCTGAATGCCAGCGGCGTGACCAACTGGGTGCCGCTGGGCACCGATGGGGCGGGCAATGTCATCAATTCCGGTAGCGGCTTCAGCGGGATCTTTGACGGCCTGGGCAACACGCTCTCGAACCTGACAATCAATCTGCCATCCGCTAACTATGTGGGTCCGTTTGGATACGCGGGCACCGGTTCCGTGATCCAGAATGTGGGATTGGTCGGAGGGAGCGTCAGCGGTAGTGGCTGGGTCGGCGGGCTGGTGGGGGAAAACGACGGCACTGTCAGCACCAGCTACGCCACGGGCAGTCTGAGCGGTGCCACGAGGGTCGGCGGGCTGGTGGGGGAAAACGACGGCACGGTTAGCAACAGCTATGCCACGGGCAGCATGAGCACTGGTGTCAATTCCGGTCCTATTGGCGGGCTGGTGGGTATCAACAGCGGCACGGTCAGCACCAGCTACGCCACGGGCAACGTGAGTGGCGCTAGCGGTTCTACCCAGCTCGGCGGGCTGGTGGGTGCCAGCTTCGCCAACATCGTCAACAGCTACTCCACCGGCAGCGTGAGTGGTAGTACCTATGTCGGCGGGTTGGTGGGTCTCCAGGCGGGCTCGGTCATCGGCAGCGCGGTCCTGACCACGGCGCTGTTGTCGGGCGCACTGCCAACGGGATTTGTTCCGACGGTCTGGGGCAATGTTAACAACCAGACGACGCCGTATCTGCTGACCAATCCGGGTCCGGTATATATCGGCAGCGACAGTACGCACCTGTTCTCGCTGGTCTTTAACCTGTCGCAGATGCAGGGGATCAACAACAATCTCGCAGGGGATTTCGCCCTGGCGACGTCGCTGAATGCCAGCGGCGTGACCAACTGGGTGCCGCTGGGCACCGATGGGGCGGGCAATGCCATCAATTCCGGCAGCGGCTTCAGCGGGATCTTTGACGGCCTGGGCAACACGATTTCGAACCTGACGATCAATTTGCCATCAACCAATGATGTGGGCTTATTCGGATATTCGAGCGGCACGATCCGCAATATCGGGATAGTGGGCGGGAGCGTGAGCGGAGCTAACGACGTCGGCGGGCTGGTGGGACAGAACAACTACCAAGCCTCGATCAGCAACAGCTACGCCACAGGCACGGTGAGCGGTGCTGGCAATTCTTCTTATGTCGGCGGGCTGGTGGGGCTAAACGGCAACTCGGTCAGCAACAGCTACGCCACGGGCAGCGTGACGGCTGGTAGCGGCTCTAGTTCTGTCGGCGGGCTGGTGGGAGGCAGCAGCGGCCCGGTCGGCAACAGCTACGCCACGGGCAGCGTGACGGCTGGTGGCGGCTCTAGTTCTGTCGGCGGCCTGGTGGGCCTGAACTACCAGGCCTCGATAAGCAACAGCTATGCCACGGGCTACGCGAGCGGCTCCAGTTCTGTCGGCGGGCTGGTCGGTGACAACGCCGGGGGGAACGCCAGCATCAGGAACAGCTATGCCACCGGTGCTGCTTATCTTACCGGTTCTTCCAGCGGGCTAGGCGGGCTGGTGGGCAACAACTCCGGCACCATCAACAACAGCTACGCTACGGGGTTTGTTGATGGAGCCTACGGTAGTGACCTCGGCGGGCTAGTAGGTGTCAATAGCGGCACGATCAATAACAGCTACGCCACGGGCGAGGTTTTCGGATACACGTCGTGTCCTTCGGGTTGTTACGTGCCCACTAATTTGGGTGGGTTGGTGGGCAACAACAGCGGAACGGTCAGTAACAGCTACGCCACGGGTTTTGTTGATGGTTATGGTTACTATTCTTACACGTATTATTATGGCTGCGGCTTTTCGACCTGCGAAGGCATCGCCTACGTCGGTGCTCAAGAAGTCGGCGGGCTGGTGGGCTTCAATAGCTCCGCCATCAACAACAGCTACGCCACGGGAGGCGTGAGCACTTCCAGTTATTCTTTTGGAGTCGGTGGGCTGGTCGGTGGCAACAGCGGTGGCACCATCATCAACACGTATGCCTCGGGCAGCGTGAGCGGTTCTTCTGACGTCGGCGGACTTGTGGGGTACAACGACAACGGCGGCACGATCAGCAACAGCTTCTGGGACACGACGACCTCCGGACAGACGGCGCCAGAGCCGGGCGCCACGGGCCTGACCACCGCGCAGATGCAGACTGCATCGAGTTTCACTGGCTGGAGCATCGCCACCACCGGTGGTAGCGGAGATGTCTGGCGCATCTATGAAGGGAATACATTCCCCTTGCTCATCAGTTTCTTGACGCCTCTGACGCTCACCGACGCGCCGGATGCGACTGTGACATATAACGGTACCACACAGAGTGGAGCAACAACCGCCATCAGCGGCGTCTTGGGTGCAGCCGCCACCGGGACCAATGCGGGCTTTTATAACGGGTACTACTCCACGCAGCAAGGGTATGACATCACGGGCGGAAATTTAACGATCGATCCGGCTAGTTTGACCCTGAGCGGTACACGCGTCTACGACGGCACCACCATCGTGGCCGGCAGCATCCTTACCGCGACTGGCGTGGCCGGCCAGACCTTTTCCGTCACCGGTGCGGGCAGCTCGAGCAACCTGGTAACCGCTAATGTCCAGACGGACAGCACCCTGGCGACAGTCACGGGCTTGACGTTGGGCAGCAGCAGTAACGGTGGCCTCTCTTCCAATTATTACCCTCTGAGCACGACGGGTAGTTCTATCACCATCACTCCGCTCGCCCTGGCAGTGGCGGGTGCGACGGTGGCCAACAAGGTCTACAACGGCACCACCACGGCAACCTTGTCTGCTGGAACCCTGGTAGGCGTGATCAGCGGTGACACCGTCACCTTGACCCAGTCGGGCACCTTTGCCTCGAAGAACGTGGGTACCGGCATCGCGGTGACAGCGACCGATACCATCGGCGGTGCCTCTGCCGGCAACTACACCCTGACCGAACCCACCGGGCTGACAGGCCGCATCACTCCCTTGGCAATCACAGTCGCGGCTACGGCGCAGAACAAGATTTATGACGGCAACACGACTGCCGTGGTGACCTTGGCCAGTTCCGGGGTGATAGCCGGTGATATCGTTACCTTTACCGATGCCTCGGCCACCTTTGCAAACAAAAACGTTGGTACCGCCAAGACTGTAAGCGTCAAAGGTATCAGCGCTTCGGGGGCTAATGCGTCCGATTACACGAGCAATACGACGGCTACGACGACGGCCAATATCACCCCGGCCGCCCTTACCGTGACCGGCGAGACGGCGAACAACAAGGTCTATAACGGCACCACCACGGCAACCTTGTCTGCTGGAACCCTGGCAGGCGTGATCAGCGGTGACACCGTCACCTTGACCCAATCGGGCACCTTTGCCTCGAAGAACGTGGGTACCGGCATTGCCGTGACAGCGACCGATACCATCGGCGGTGCCTCTGCCGGCAACTACACCCTGACCGAACCCACGGGATTCGCAGCGAATATCACTCCGAAGGCTCTGACGGTGACCGGCACGAAGGTGAGCACTGAGGTCTATAACGGCACCACCACCGCCACTCTGACGGGCGGAACCCTGGCAGGCGTGGTCAGCGGCGACACCGTCACCTTGACCCAGTCGGGCACCTTTGCCTCGAAGAACGTGGGTACCGGCATTGCGGTGACAGCGACCGATACCATCGGCGGTGCCTCTGCCGGCAACTACACCCTGACCGAACCCACCGGGCTGACAGGCCGCATCACTCCCTTGGCAATCACAGTCGCGGCTACGGCGCAGAACAAGATTTACGACGGCAACACGACTGCCGTGGTGACCTTGGCCAGTTCCGGGGTGATAGCCGGTGATATCGTTACCTTTACGGATACGTCAGCTACCTTTGCCAGCGCGGCTGTGGGAACCTGGACTGTCACTGCAAAGGGGATCGCAATAATCGGCGCAAACGCGTCGGATTACAGTCTGCAAAATGCCGTCGCGACCACCACTGCCAGCATCCTGCCCTGAACTTTTTATCCATGGCAATAGCTACCACGCGGGCGCGTTAATGCTTTCAACGCGTGGGGCCAAAGATCGAATGAAATTTGCCAAGGGAGATAGTTATCGGCGCGCAGCACTTCTGATCGTGGTTTTACTGGCCTGGAGTGTGAGCCTGAATGCGCAAGACAAATTGCCTTCGGGCGTTGCCGCGATAGTCAATGGGGTAGCCATCCCAGAGAGCGCTGTCGAGCAAAACGTGAAGACCAACCTGGATCAAGGCAAGAAGGATACGACTGAGCTTCGCCGAATCATCAAGGAAGAGCTGATCAACCGTGAGATCCTTGCCCAGGAAGCAACCAAGCGGGGGCTGGACAAGACGCCGGATGCCCAAATTCAATTTGCGCTGTATCGCAAGATCTACCTGGTCGAGGCGCTTTTGAATGACTATCTAAAAAGGCATCCCGTCTCGGATGCCGATTTGAAGGCCGAATATGATCGCCAGATGGCTTCACTGGGCGATCCGAATTCTGTTCAACAGTACAAACTTAGTCATATTGTGCTGGCAAGCGAAACCGATGCCAGGGCGGTATTGACTGAACTGCGCAAAGGTGAGTCCTTTGACAAGCTCGCCCGCGAGAAGTCCATCAATCCGAGCAAAGAGAATGGGGGCAGTTTGGGTTGGTTATTGCCCGGTCAGGTGATTCCGGCTATTTCCAATGTGATGGTTAACTTGAATAAGGGAGGAGTCTCAGCGGCGCCTATCGAAACGTCTGTTGGTTGGCAGATTATTAAAGTTGAAGACTTAAGGCCATACAAGGCTCCCAGCCTCGATGAAGTCAAGAACCAGATACGTGAGGCACTGGTTCAGCAAAGGCGCCTCGAATATGTCAAGGAACTCGTCCAGTCGGCTCAAATTATTCAATAAGGAATAATTGACGGATAGCACGGCGATGTGCTGATCGCTTTTTTCCACTATCGGGCTGCGCGCCGGCTTACCTCTGATTTCGTTGATCGCCCCATCGAGGTTCAGCAGCCAGTGTTCGCCAATGAATTTGGTGGCGCTGAAGCCGACACCGGCGGCTGTGGTGCCGTCGTGCACGATATCGTAGATCGGATGTCCGGAGGCGGCCGATTGCTGCGGCGTCACCCCATAAAGAACCTGCATGTAATGGTGTGTCGCCAGGGTCACCGAAGGCCCGGCGAACATCACGAACGTCCTCGAGCTCCCCGGCAGCGGCGTATAGACGGCTATGTCCCCGACCGCGCCCTGCGCACCGCCAATAAACTGCCGCGCATCGACGCGAAGAATCAACGGGAACTTCTTGGAAAGAACCACTGTGCCAAACAGCTTACCGACCGGAGCTGGGGAGATATCTCCCATCCCATGCAGGTTGGCATAATCCTGCGTGACCTTGCGTCCCAGGTCATAGGTCATCGCCACACCGACCTGGAAGTGATCTCCGCGCAGGAAGTTATAGCCGATGCCGTCACCGGTGCTGATGAAGGCAATGTCGCGATAATAGAAGTTGATGTCCGGGCCACCCTCAACACGGTATGCACGCGAACCGTCGTAGGCCGGCTGCAGCTCCGAGGCGAGTCCCACGATGGTCCGGAATCGGGAAACGGCAGACAGCCTGTAATAAGTTACAGGTGCCCTTTGATTCGATGCGCTGTACCTTCAACGTCAAGAGCGGGTGCGTTCATGAATCCTAGCTGTAGCAATCATGCCCCCTCGTTTCGTATACCGGGCCATTGTAACGTAATCGAGTTCCATCACGGCTTTAGGGTGACAGTTCTAAGTTCTTGACGACTTAAGCCGCCTGGAGAACCTTGGATGGGCTGTCGAATTCTCGCAATATGGCTGGCAATAATATTGTCACTCGCGGGATGCTCGTCCAGCGGCCCGTTCCGCAGCGCCACGCCAGACAGTACTTCCGACTCGGTCGAACAAACCTGCCGTGAGCTGTACCTGACAACGGATGGCGCAATACGCGATATTTCAACGAATTTCTCTGCCAGCTATGACGACCGCAAATCCTTCCTGGCGCACATGCAATCTCAGATCGAGAAGACACCCAGAAGCCTCCAGAAGTGTTGGGAGACGGCGCATGAGAAACATGTTTCATACGATCTCTACTATGCCGAATTTGACGACACCGGTCAGGCCACAGATATCGCACGCGGCGCCAAGTACGGCGACTCTGAACTGCACCTGATCGAAACTTCCATTCTTCAGGCCCTCAGCGACAAGAATGGTTCCGGCCTCAACTTAGTCGTGTTCACGCATGGCTGGCACGGCAACGCCCTTGCCGACAACAGCTATTCCATCGAGTTCAAGGCCGTCCTGCAGGATATCCAGGCGCGGGAAGAGTCCTATAGGGCGTCGCTCGAGGCAGCAATTGCCGCGAAGAGGCAACCGCACCGGGTAATCGGCATCGAGGTGGCTTGGAGGGGAGATTCGTTCTTGAGTCCGGCGATTCCATTCGTCGAGGGCAGTAAGAATGCTGCAAACGTATGGGATAGGAAGATTGCCGCCGAGACGATTGCCACGGGCGCCGTGCAGGAATTATTTGCGTTCTTGAACCAGGTCTATCTGGACAACAGTTGCCAGGGAACGGCCGTCAGTTCCAAGGCGCAGGGTCCCTGCGGCCGAGTCCACTTGATCGCTATCGGTCACAGTTTTGGTGCCTTGATCGATTTTCGATCGCTGACAGCGCGACTGGAGTCCGGATTGAATGTGGATGCCTGCACGCGTGCGTATGGCTTCGGTGACATGACCATACTGCTTAATCCGGCTTTTGAAGGTGCTCGCTATCGCGCTCTCTTCAACAACGGCTCGAATCGACCCGCGCTCGTGGGCGCGCCTTACTTCGGAGACCAGATTCTGCAGTCGCAATGCCCGCCGACAGCTTCCGCTCCTGTCTCCGACGACATACAGATTCCGACCATCGTTACCCTGCAAAGCCTTGGCGACTCTGCCACGGGTACCTGGTTCCGCCGGTTTCGCCGGCTCACCACCCCATTCGAGAAGACCCTTTCCGCGCAAGAAGCGCTCGAGAAAGATGCTGCGCTTGGTTGGGTACCCGATTTTCGGACTCACAGCCTGACGTTGACGTCAGGCAATGCCGATCAATGCCTGAACATGGCTGCCACCAGCTACTGCCCCTTTCGACAGGAGAAAACGGTACAGGCAGATCCGGAGGTGGGTCACGCAGGAACTCATCTTCAGCGTCTGCAACTGTCCTGGGCACCAGGAGTTGCAACCGAAAAGCTGCCGGCCTTCATTCCGTTATGGTCAGTGGCAGTCGACACGCAGATCATGAAAGACCATGACGATTTCTGGAATCCACAGATTGTCCGATTGATTTCCGTGCTATTTGAAGATGCCTACGAACAGTCCGAGTGGATACATGGTGGCGGCGCGCCGCTGTAAACGACCGCTCCGTACGAGGGCGTAACCCCCGCGCGTCGCAGGGTCTCCGCCAGGTAGGGGAAGCCACCGGCCTTGGGTCGGCCCGCCATGGCTCGCTGCTGCGCGGCCTGAAGGCTGTCTACTGCTTTGCTCATTGAAGACTTTCGCGTTGCATCCAGTCTCGTCTACACTCCAGCGATGATCCTCAGATCTCGCACCGCGCCATCGCCCAGCGCGGCGAGCGCCGCCCGATATCCCGCGCTGTCGTGTGCCGCGACGGCCTTTTCGACCGACTCAAACTCGATCAGCACGGTGCGCTGCATCAGGCCATCCTCAAAGGCGTGCGCCGCGATTCCACGCGCCAGGAAGCGGCCGCCGCCCGCATCGATCGCGGGGCCCGCGAGCTTCGCATACGCGGCAAGTTTGTCCGTGTCAGTGATCTCGCGATAGCACGCGATCCAATACGCCTTGGCCATGTCGTTGCATCCCTTGAGCTCATGTGTACGTAATCGCAAGTCTACGGCGTCGCAGGTCTACCGCTCGACGTCCCTCGGCGCTGGCTAGCGTTCGCTCACCAGCACCTGGCGTCGGATCAGTGAGGCCACCCCGCTCGGCCAGCCGTCGTCGCCGCCGGCAAAATTCGCCGCCTGCTGGTCGAGCACCTTGCCGGTGTGGCAGTCGCTGATCTGGATGAGCACGTAGTAGTCAGTCATGGTGGCGCGCCTGATGACGCCGATCAGCGCCTGGTCGGCGCCGAGCTGCAAGGCGATGGCTGTCTCGCAGCCGTCGCAGTCGCGCAGCGACTTATCCGTCACTGGTTTCGCGTCAGCCTTGCTGACGTCGACCAGGCGGTAGCGTCCCGACTGCGCCAGCACCCGCCGCGCCGCGGCGCTCACTTTGTCCATGACGACTGCACTTCGGCTGCTCTCTCCCGGCAGCGACGCCGCTGGTCCGACATCCTCCAGCTCGAAATCAAATACCGCGAGCCTCGGCAGTAATGCCGACTCGGCATCCACCGCCAGCGCCGGGGCAAAGACAAGAGCCAGCCACAGTGCGGTGCCAAGTCCCAGTGCCAGTGGTCTTCTCACGCGAGGTCCCCCGTCAGCGGTGCTTTAGCGATCTTGGCACAGGTCGGAATTCCCCGCCAATGCGCGCTAGCGTACAGAGTTCATGGCGCCATTGCCGTAGGTTGCGTGGTTCAAATCTGGAGGATTGCCTGCAATCACGCGGGCGGCCCCAAATCCGATTCAATAGAAGGAATCACCATGAAAGGTTCAAACGTATGGGTCGCCTGTCTGCTGGTGCTTGCGCTGGGCGCCTGCACCGGTCCGCCGGGTGCGACCGGCGCTACCGGCGCCACCGGTAATACCGGCAACGCGGGCAACACGGGTAATACCGGCGCCGCGGGCGACACTGGGGCCCCCGGCGCAACCGGGGATACCGGCAACACCGGCAGCGCAGGCAAGACCGGTGCTACCGGCGATACCGGCGCGATGGGTAATACCGGTGCGACCGGCAATACCGGCGCTACCGGCAACCCGGGCAACACCGGCAACACCGGACCGGCCGGCCCGCCCCACTAACGCTCTGCCGGCCTGGTCGCGGCTGCCGGCCCCCGCCAGCGCCAGGCTGACTGTGCAGTGATCAATCGGCCGTCCGTCCGCAGCCTGCGCGGACTGGACTGGCTGAATTTCTTCCTCGCCGACGTACAGTCCGGTGTCGGGCCCTTCCTTGCAATCTACCTGGCAGGCTATGGCTGGAACGAGGAGCGCGTCGGCATCGCGCTGACCGTCGGCGGGATCGCCGGCATCCTGGCACAAACCCCGGCCGGAGCGCTGGTCGACCGCGTGCATGCCAAACGAGCGCTGATCGGCGCTGGCGTCGCCGCACTCGCCGTCGGCGCGTTGCTGATCGCGCTCGCGCCGGCATTCTGGTCGGTGATGTCGGCGCAGGTTGTGATTGGCGGCGCCTCCAGCATCTTCATCCCGGCGATCTGTGCGGTCTCGCTCGGGATCGTCGGCCACCGGCTGTTTGACGCTCGCCAGGGCCGCAACCAGTCGTTCAACTCCGCCGGCAACGTGGTCGCCGCCGTCTCGATGGGCCTGCTGGGGTACTTAGTCTCCAATCGCAGCATTTTCTTCTTCGTGGCGCTGTGCACGTTGCCGACCATGGTCGCGCTGGCGAGCATTCGCCCCGACGAGATCGACTATGATCGGGCGCGCGGCGCGCAGCCAGGGCGCAACGACGGGCCTCCAGCGGGCGTGTTCGCGCTGCTGAAGGATCGGCCTCTGCTGATCTTTCTGATCTGCGCCGTGATGTTCCACTTTGCGAACGCCGCGATGCTGCCGCTGCTGGGCGAGATGCTGGCCCGCGGCCAGGGCCGCAGCTCGATGCTGTTCATGTCGGCCTGTGTCGTGACCACCCAAATGACCGTTACGGTGATCGCGTCGTGGTCCGGGCGCAAGGCGGGTAGCTGGGGCGCAAGCCGCTGCTGCTCATTGCCTTCGGGGTGCTGCCGATTCGCGCCCTGCTTTATACGCTCACCAGCAATACCGTCGCGCTGGTCGCTATCCAGGTGCTGGACGGCGTGGGCGCAGGCATCTTCGGCGTGGTCTCGGTGCTCGTGATCGCCGACCTGACACAGGGGACAGGACGATTCAATCTGACGCTCGGCGCCATCAGCACCGCGGTCGGTATAGGCGCCGCTCTGAGCCAGACCATTGCCGGGACCATTGTGCAGCACTTCAATTTCGACATAGGCTTTGTATTCCTTGCCGCCGTGGCGGCCGCCGCTTTCGGCATCCTGTACTTCTTCATGCCAGAGACCCGATGAGCACCGTTCTGCTGCTGACGTTGTCGAACGTCTTCATGACCTTTGCCTGGTACGGCCATCTGAAATACGGCCACGCCTGGCCGCTGTGGAAGGCAATCCTGGTCTCCTGGCTGATCGCGCTGGTCGAATACTGCCTCGCCGTGCCGGCAAACCGGCTCGGCTATGTTCATTTCTCCGGCTTCCAGCTCAAGATCATCCAGGAGGTCGTCACGCTGCTGGTATTCGTCGCCTTCGCGATCCTGTTCCTGAAGGAGAAGTTCGCGTGGAACTACCTGGTCGCGTTCTTCTTCCTGGCCGTGGCGGCGTTCTTCGCATTTGCCTTTAAGTCGGCCGGGCCGGCGGGGTGACTGCTTGCGGCGTGCACGATGCTCGATGCTAAAATCCGCATCGCTAGTCTCCATATCAATTAACCAAGGGGTGGGGGAATGAAACATCTGGTAGCAGGGCTGCTGATGGCCTGCGGAAGTGTTGGACTGGCGTTGGCCGATATGCCGTCGCCGAGCGTCTCGCAGACACTGCAGCAACTCGAGACGGATTGGGCCAACGCGGTCAAGGATGGCGACGTGGACAAGGTCGCGTCCTACCTGGCCGACGATTGGACCGGTCTTTCCTATGACGGCAAATTGATGACCAAGAAAAAACTTCTGGCCGATATCAAGTCCGGCAAGGACTCGGCGACCTCGGTCGAGATGGGGCCGATGAACGTCAAGGTGCTGGGAAAGGTGGCCGTGGTCCAGGGCAGCGATGTCGAAAAGAGCACGATGGATGGCAAGGACACCAGCGGAAAATGGGCATGGATGGATGTGTTTGAGAAGCGCGATGGCAAATGGCTGGCGGTGCGCTCGCAGGCCGCGATGGTCAAGTAGGCGCCGAGTAGGCGCCACATCGACCCGGCGTGAACACCCTATCCGCCCGGCGCCTGGCTACCCCAGCGCCGGGTAATCGGTGTAGCCCTTCGGGCCCGGCGTGTAGAACGTGCTCGGATCGGGGGCATTCAGCGCCGCGCCCTTCTTCCAGCGCTCGAGCAGGTCAGGGTTCGCGAGGATCAGGCGCGCCACCGCGACCAAGTCACCCTTGTCGGCCGCCAGATCGCTCTCGGCGCGCTTGAAGTCGTAGCCGCCCGAGAGGATCAGCGCGCAGTGCGACAGGCCGCGCAGCATGGCCCGGATCGAGTCCGGCACCGGCGGTGCTCCCATGGACGAGTGATTTACCAGGTGGATGTACAGCAGCTCGCGCGCGTTGAGCTGGCTCGCGAGGTACGTGTAGTCCGAGTCCATCGCCGGGTACAACGGCTCGTCGTTGAAGACACCGTAGGGCGAGAGTCGAATGCCAAGCTTGTCCTTGCCGATGGCGGCAATCACCGCGTCGGCCACCTCCAGCACGAAGCGCGACCGGTTCTCGATCGTCCCGCCATAGCGATCGGCGCGCTGGTTCGATGTCGGGCGGATGAACTGCTCCAGCAGGTAGCCATTGGCGCCATGCAGCTCGACACCATCGAATCCGGCCTGCAGCGCGTTTTTAGCCGCCTGCGCATACTCCCCGATGGCCGCCTTGATATCCGCCTCGCTCATCGCCTCGGGCGTCGCGTTCGGCTGCATACCTTTGGCGTCGGTATACATGTCACCGGCGGCGGCCAGGGCGGACGGCGCCAGAATGCGTGCTCCCGCCGGCAGATTGAGCGGGTGTGCGATGCGCCCGCAATGCATCAGCTGCACGAACATCCTGGCACCCTTGGCATGTACGCCGGCGACCACCGCTTTCCATCCGGCGACCTGGCTTGCTGCGAACATCCCGGGTATGCGCGCATAGCCCAGTCCATTGGGTGACGGCGAGGTGCCCTCGGTGATTACCAGCCCGACGCTGGCGCGCTGCGCGTAGTACTGGGCCATCAATGCGTTCGGCACATTGTCGGTCGCCCGATTGCGCGTCATCGGCGACATCACCAGGTGGTTCTGCAGCGCCAGCGGTCCAAGGGAGGCTTTGGAATACAACAGCGACATGATTTTTCTTCCGACACGGCGATCGCCTATAGTAGCGCGATGCCGACCACAGCAAGTGAACTCTGGCCGCCGCTACCGTACGAGGCGTGGAAGGACACCTACGCGACGCTGCACATGTGGTCGCAGATTGTCGGCAAGATCGC
>Ga0302324_100001905_pt1 | contig 49457 bp, 40 predicted proteins | sample Palsa_T0_1_FD_201949 | JGI IMG/M metagenome (GOLD analysis project Ga0302324, IMG submission 201949) | Peat permafrost microbial communities from Stordalen Mire near Abisko, Sweden - Palsa_T0_1 | ecosystem: Environmental > Terrestrial > Soil > Palsa > Peat permafrost | place: Sweden: Abisko...
AGCTCCGAAGCGGGCTTCGTTCTCCTGTCAGGGCCAGGAGTGGGCGTAGAAGCGTCGCTATCGGACTCACAGTTGCCGTGGCGAGCGGCTGCGGGAAAAAGAGTGAGATTGCTTGGTTCCGGCCGGATGGGGTGCTCCCCCAAGGGGAAGGTATCAGGACGGATATGAGGACAAGTGGCCATCGATCACCTCGTCGCACAGGGAAGCACTATATTCGCCTTTTGTTCGCCATGTCAATGGGAATTATTCGCCTTATGTTCGCCTAGGAGTGTGCGCTGTAAGTACCGTGTTCTGTGCTGGAAACGGCCTCGCTGAATCCGATTTGCCCCATGGTACCGGTCGATATACTGGAAACTCGCCGGTTGGGAGCGCGCACTTGAGCGAAGTTGGAATCTTGATTTTCGACAATGACGAGGAAAGCCAGCGGACCCTGCGTTTGGTACTGGATTCCGAGGATTGGCGCGTCCGTGTGGTCCCGGACATTAGCCAGGCCATGGCCGAGCTAGCCAGCACCTCGTGGTCGCTGGTTCTGGCCAATGTGGGGTTGGTTGGGTTGCAGGGCGTATTGTTTTCCACCCTGAAAGAACTGAGCCAAGTGCCGTTAAAACCTCCTGCTGAGGGGGTTGCAGGGGCTCCGCCGGTGCCCAACCGCCAGCTACGGGTGCTATTCCTGGTTCCTGCGCTGGACGCTCCCACCGTCGTTCCGGCGCTGGAAAACGACCATCTCGCGTATACCGTGCTGCCCTACCACATGCATGATTTTCTGGAGAAAATCGACGAACTATTGGTGGAATCGGGCGCCATCGCCACCCCGACCCGCGGGCTCACGCCATCGTTTGCGGATCGCAAGGCCACGCCGAAGGCCGGCGCGCGTAACTCCAGCATGTTCGCTTCGCGCGCCGACTGTCATTTTTCCGAAGAAGATATGGCCGAATACGAGCGCGTCGAAAAGGAAGAAGCTGACCAACGGAAGGCGTCCCGGCTGAAAAAGCGCGAACTGCTGTAGCGCGCTGGCCCTCCTCTCAAGCAGTTCCCACTTGAGAAATCCGCTCCAGAATTGCTGAGAGTGATTGCAGTTAGGGTTCCGACTCCACCCCTCCCTCCGGACGTCTCCACAAACGCACTTCCGACCGGTCCGCAGTCTGCCTGAGCAGCTCGGCGACAGTCGTATGCAATGCCGGATGGCGAAAGCCGGGAGCCAAATCATTCAATGGAACGAGAACGAAGCGGCGGTCAGCGAGGCGCGGGTGAGGAATCTCCAGTTGTGGCAGGTCGATGATCTGATTGCCAAAGAACAAAATATCCATGTCGATCACGCGTGGGCCATTGCGGACGCGCCGCGCTCGGCCGAGATCGCGTTCGATCTCGTGCAGCGTTTCGAGCAGTTCGTCCGGCTCGCCGTCCCACTCCACCTCGACGACGCAATTCAAAAACCACGGCTGCTCGCGCAAATCCACCGGCTCGGTTTCATACAACGGGCTCTCGCGAACCACCCGGACGTTTCGCTCCCTGAAACTGGAGATCGCGCGGGAAATGTTTCGATCGCGCTCTCCCAGGTTCGATCCCAGCGATAAATATACGGTGCTCATGGCGAGGTGAGGAATTTGCGGATCCTTCAGTAGCAGGAGGCGAAGAATCGAATCAGCGTGCCGCCCAAACGCCTAAGTCCAGCGGGCTAACGGGTCCACGGCACGCACTCCAGAAACAGCCCTTACTGCACGCGCTGGATATAGCGTCCATCGGAAGTATCCACTTTCACTTTGTCCCCGTTTCCGATAAACGGCGGTACGTTAACCACTAGACCCGTCTCGAGCTTGGCTGGCTTCATCACCGCGCTGGCGGTAGCCTTCTGAATGCTGGGCTCTGTATCCACCACGGTCATGTCCATCGTATCCGGCAGCAGGATCCCGATCGGCTTAGCGTCGTGGAATTCCAACTGCACCATCATGTTGGGAATCAGGTAATCCACCGCATCGCCCAGCAGGTCTTTCTGCAGCGCGATCTGTTCGTAATTCTCCAGGTGCATGAAGTGATGGCCATCGCCATCGCTGTAAAGATATTGGTACTCAATCTGGTCCAGTGTCGCGCGCTCCACAAATTCTTCCGCTCGGAACCGGTATTCCATGATGGCGCCGGTGCGCAGCATGCGCATGCGGGTTTGCATCGAGCCGCGCTTGTTGCCCGGTGTGCGGTGGTCGACGCTAAAAATCGAGTAAAGCTCGCCTTCGTGGCGAATAACCATACCGGGGCGCAGTTGTGTTGCTTTGACCATGATGAACTCCGACTCTTAGGTTTTCGAGGGACAGCTGACCGCGCCAAACGCAGCACCAGCGCCGCCAACGCACGGGGCGCACTGCGCGCTCAACCGAGCACCCCATTATACCGGGCCGCATCGAGAGGGGTCAAATGCGCCGATCGCGCCGCGTGACATGCGCTACAAGTCTTGCGGGCATCAGACCCTTCGGGTAACGCCTGCTATGGAAGTTGGTGTCGCGAGCAATATTTAGACAGTGGCGGAGATAGTAGACGTGTGGACGCAAGAATAGCGAAAGCAGCCTAGCGCTGGTTGGCTGCGTGGCGCTGATATTCTTCTATTCGGAGGCGACGCACAATTGTCTTGCGGAACACTTTCCAGAGAACAGCGCCGACAAAAATCGCCGTTGTGATTCCGAGGTATGCGATGATCGCGCTGTAGCTTTCTATGTTATTCACCTCTCCACTTCTCGCAAGCCATTCCCATTAGCAAAAGAACCAGAGAGCCAATACCGATTATGAATACCATCGGGAGCGGGACCGTCCCTTTGTTGGTTCTGGACAGCTCGATGGGCAAGAAAACCAACGTTAAGACTGATGCCTCCCTGAAGAAATCCCCGAACATTTCGAGAACATCTTTAGTTTCCTTTTTCTTGGGCATTCGCCCCGCCTTAGTCTAGACGTCCTCATAACGGCAGGGGTCGTACTTCATAGTAACGGCCATGTGGAGCTTATTTTTCATTAGTTGCCATCATTTAGACTCCGTCAATTGACCTTTGATTTCCCCGGATGCAAAGCGCTAACCTGTACCAGCTTGGGTCAAACTGTACCACTACCCAGCTACTTGGCAGCGTTTCGTAGACGCCGGGCAGGAGGAAGCAAAACCCGGCCCCCGCTGGGGGGCCGGGCTCCAGCTCAACCACTTGGGTCGTTGAGCTGGGATGATGCAGAATGTAAATGATCCTAGTTTCGCAACGGACCACCGTCAATCCGGTTAAGTACGTGTTTTTTGCATAAAATGAACATTCCCAAGCTCTAACCGGCTTTGCGCCCCTGCTGGTCATCCACCGCCCGTTTTGCAGTCGAGGGGTTCCTTGCCTTTGCGCATCCCCAGCCCTATTCTTGACCTGCCGGAGTCCCCGCTCCGCGCCACGCATCGAATGGAGCGGGAGTTCCGAAACATACCCCATGGGCCTTCAGGATAAACTCGGACGTGAAATCACTGACCTCCGCATCTCGGTCACCGACCGCTGCAACTTCCGCTGTGTCTACTGCCGCTCCGCCAACCACGACAATCACATGCCCTCCACCACGCTGCTGGAATGGGACGAACTCGAGCGCCTGGCGCGAATCCTTACCGGCCTCGGAATAACCAAGGTCCGCGTCACCGGCGGGGAGCCGTTGGTGCGCCCGGGGGTCGAGGCTTTCATCCGCTCGCTACGCAGCCTGGGTGTGCGCGATCTTTCGCTCACCACCAATGGATTTGGGCTGGCGGAGCGAGCCTACGAACTTTCAGCGGCGGGCATCCGCCGGGTGAACATCAGCCTCGATTCGCTCGATCGTGAGAAATTCGAAAGAATTACCCGCACCAAAGTGTTTGACGACGTGATTGCAGGCATCGACGCCGCCTGCGCCGCCCCCTTCGAATCGGTAAAGGTCAACGCGGTGCTGGTGCGCGGCTTCAACGACGACGAAGTGGAAGAGTTTGCCAGATTCGCCCGCAGCCGCCACATCATCATGCGCTTCATCGAATTCATGCCGCTCGACGCCGATCACACCTGGACCCGCGACAAAGTGGTCCCCGCCGCCGAGGTCTACCAGCGCATCAACGAACACTGGCGGCTGATTCCTGTCTCCAACGAACGCAGCGAAACCGCCCGCAAATATCGTTTTGCCGACGGCCGCGGTGAGATTGGCCTGATCGCCCCGGTAACCGCGCCCTTCTGCGGGTTCTGTTCGCGCCTCCGGCTTACCGCGGACGGGAAACTACGTACCTGCCTTTTCAGCAAGGACGATCACGACCTGAAGCCGCTGCTGCGCGGCGGCGCTTCCGACGACGAAATCGCTGCGGCCATCCGCGCGATCGTGGATCAAAAGGAACCGAGCCACCGCATCAACGAACCGGATTTTGTTCCGCCATCCCGAACCATGGTATACATCGGCGGCTAAGAAATTCTCGAGGGACATGGGCGAAGACGGACAGAAGCTTTTCACCCTCAGCGAAGCCGAGCACCTGCGAATGGAGCTCGAACCCATCCTGCTCGAAGCCATCGACTCGCGAAGAAAGTTCGCGGTGTTCGACGATAAATTGCGCGCCCTCGCCGAACGCATCCTCCGCGCCGGCGGCATGTCCGTTCGGTACGAAGAGGCCGCGCGATGGCGCGCCGAACACGATCACCTGGGCCAGGTAATTCACACCGCGGTGCAACGAATACAATCCACCGGTTGCGTGGTCAAAGACATTGACTCCGGCTTGCTCGATTTTCCCGCGCGTCTGCATGACGAAGACATCTACTACTGTTGGCGCCTGGGCGAGGACCGCATCCGCTTCTACCACCGCCAGGACGAAGGCTTTTCCGGCCGCAAGCCCATCGACCCGCGGGACAAAAATTACGAAACGCCTACACAATAGCGCCGCCAACGCCAGGGACTCCCATTGAACGCAAAAACCGAAAACGCCGAAAGCACCGAAAACACGCCGAACCGCCTGCAGTTTTCGGCCAGCCCTTACCTGCGCTCGGCCGCTCATCAGCCCATCGATTGGCACGAGTGGGGCGATGAAGTCTTCGAAAAAGCCAGCGCCGAAGGCAAGCCCATCCTGCTGGATATCGGCGCGGTCTGGTGCCACTGGTGCCACGTGATCGACCGCGAGAGCTACGAAAATCCCGAGCTGGCCGCCATCATCCGCCAGTTTTACATTGCGGTGAAAGTGGACCGCGACGAGCGTCCCGACGTCGACGCTCGCTATCAGGCCGCCATCAGCGCTATTTCCGGGCAAGGCGGCTGGCCTTTGACGGCCTTTCTAACCCCCGACGGAAAACCGTTTTTCGGCGGCACCTATTTCCCGCCGGAAGACGCCATGGGCCGGCCCGGATTCCGCCGCATCCTGCTGAGCATCGCGGAAGCGTTCCGCACCCGGCGCGCGGACGTGGATACATCCGCCAAAGCGCTAGCCGATGCGGTAGCTAACGCCGAGGCATTTCGCGGCGCGAAGGGCGCACTGGAAGCTGGAGTCGTGGATTCCATGGTGAACTCGATCGCCAAGCAATTCGACGATCGTAACGGCGGCTTCGGAACTTCCCCCAAATTCCCGCACGCTGCCGCCGTCGATCTTCTGCTCGAGCGATACCGCTCTACCAAAGCCAACCATCTGCTCGAAGTCGCGGAAACCACTCTGGAAAAGATGGCTCTGGGCGGGGTTTACGATCAAATCGGCGGCGGCTTTCACCGCTACTCGGTCGACGAGCGCTGGTGCGTTCCCCATTTCGAAAAAATGACTTACGACAATTCCGAGCTGCTGCGCAATTACCTCCACGGATTCCAGGTCACCGGCAAGCCGCTCTTCCGCGACACCGCGAAAGGCATCATCGGCTGGGTGGATGAAGTGCTGTCCGACCGCCCGCGCGGCGGCTTTTATGCCAGCCAGGATGCCGACCAGACCCTCAACGATGACGGCGACTATTTCACCTGGAGCGTCGAGGAAGTTCGCCACACGCTCTCGCCCGAAGCAGCGCGGGTGGTGGAAATTTATTACCACGTCGAGCCGCGCGGCGAGATGCATCACAATCCCGCCAAAAATGTTTTGTGGATTGCCCACACCGTCGAGCAGGTCGCCCACCAGGTGGGCGCAAGCGAAGCGGAGACGCGCCTGTTGCTCCAGCGCGCCAAAGAAAAATTACTCGCGGCGCGGCGCTTGCGGCCCACCCCGGTGATTGACACCACGATTTACGTCGGCTGGAATGCCATGTTCGTCTCTGCCTATCTCGATGCCGGACGCGTGCTTGGCCGCGCCGACTGCATCGAGTTCGCATTGCGCACCCTCGATCGACTGCTAGCGGAAGGTTGGGACGAAAACAAAGGCTTCGCCCATCGCATCGGCGGCAATGAATCACCTAACGCCGCGAGCGCTCCGCGCCTGGAAGGCTCGCTCGACGATCATGTATTCGCCGGCCTGGCGCTGCTTGACGCTTACGAAGCGACGCTCGATCTGCGCTATTTCCAGTGCGCCGAGCGCACCCTCCAGCTCACCATCGAAAGATTCGGCGATCCCGACGAGGGCGGCTTTTTCGATCGCGCCAAAGACGCGGCCCCCATGCGCGGCCTCGATATTCGCCGCAAGCCCCTGCAGGATTCCCCCACGCCCAGCGCCAATTCCATGGCCGTGATCCTGCTCGAGCGCATTCACGGCCTAACCGGCAAAGCGCTATATCACCGCTGGGCGGAGTTAACCCTGGAATCCTTCGCCGCCATCGCCCCGAAATTCGGTTTGTTCGGCGCCAGCTACGCCTTAGGCGCGCTCCTGCATCAGCGCCACACCCTGCAAGTAGTGATCACCGGCGCCGCCGATGATCCCCAATCCCAAGCCCTGGAAAAGGCCGCGAACAGCGTCTACCGCTTCGGAAAATCCGTCCTGCGCGTCACCCCAGAGAAACAGTCCGCTGCCAAGCTGCCGCCCGCGCTAGCCGAAACGATCCCGCACCTGAATCCAAACGTACCCCAAGCAATAGTCTGCGTAGAGACCACCTGCCACCCTCCCACCGCCGACCCAGAGCAGCTACTAGCCATCCTGTAAAGGGAGCGTATTTCGACCTTGCCGTGGCCGTTGAAGGTGGGCCGTTCTACGCCCGTCCCTGCTCGCGGGAAGAGACGGGAGAGTGTTTTGATTTTGCCGTGGCCCTTGAAGGTGGTGTTTTGATTTTGCCGTGGCCCTTGAAGGTGGTGTTTTGATTTTGCCGTGGTCGTTGAAGGTGGTGTTTCGATTTCGCCGTGGCTGTTGAAGGTGGTGTTTCGATTTCGCCGTGGCTGTTGAAGGTGGTGTTTTGATTTCGCCGTGGCTGTTGAAGGCGGGTGCCCCACACGTCGGTTTTACGTGTGGGGTCGTTGACTTCCGATCCTACGGTTTTACGTCTTTGTCTGTTCCGGGTGCCCCACTCTTCCCGCTTCTTGGGAAGGGTGGGCGTACTGACCTTCGCGCTTGGCGTTCGTCGATGTCTTCGCTTCAGGGGTTTTGCTGGTAGGTGACGCACCTCAACGAGAGTCGCGCCACCCCCCAACCAATCACACACGTGACATAGCTTCCCTACAAAAGCGCAGTCTACTTGTGTCCCGAACTCAGCACCCGCAACAAATGGTCGCGGTGTTCGGACATTTCGATCGCCGAACCAAACACTTCGCCGAATAGCGGGCTCTTCACGCGCTGAGCTTCAATGGACGCGTAGAATTTGTCCACCGCTTCCGCGCTCGGGAACGTAATCACCATGGTGTAGGTCCCCGGAGTGGAAGTGTGAATCAGATCTTCCTCCAGGCTGTAGCCGGAAAGCGAGCCGTCGGCAACCGCCGCATCCAGGTCCACCTTGCGGTATTTGTCAAACAGCTCCGTGAACTCGCGCTCTTGCCCTGGCTTTGCTTTCCAATCCTGCGCCAGAAGATACTTTGCCCCAGCGCTGTCCGCCTTGCCCCCATAGTTCGATGACATGGTTATTTCGTCGAAGTGTACGGTGTAGTTGATGTTCGATGCCACCGGCGCGGAGGTCATCTCCGCCGCTTCGGCTTTTAGCAAGCCGCTCACGCTCATCGAAGACATCCATGACGCATGCGTCGGCTCATTTTGTCCTTCGTGAACTACCAGCGCTCCCTCACCCCAGCTAATCAGGTTGCCGTTGGCTTCCTGTTCTTCCATCTCCTTCTTTGACTTCTCCGTCGACTTTTCGTATTCCGCCCAATTGGCGCGCGGCACTCCGAAAAATGAAACGTACGTATACACGGTTGGCTGCTTGGTGGAACCTGACTGCTGAGGTGGCGGCACCGGCCGTGCGAGCGCGGCGATGGCCAGAACCAGAATCACTGACATAGCAAGAACGTAGCGGTGCAAAGGTCGAGAAAACATTCGAAACATCTCCTTGGCGGCTTAAAGCCGCGGGTAATAAATACCAGAGGGACAAAGGGCACTAGCTGTATTCGCGCCGGACTATAACATCGTTTTCGCCGCCGGTGCGCCGAAGATTGTTTTCCGCGTTGAGTTGAAGCATCCGGTACACGGTGCGATAATTCACACCTACCGCCGAGCTTCGATGAAGCCCAGCGAACAAGTGGGGGGAAAGTTTATGGCCATCCGAGATACCTGGATCGAGAAGCGCACCGCAACACTGAACGGCGGCGTCCGCAATTTTTCGCAGATGCACTACGCCCGCAAGGGCGTCGTCACCGAAGAGATGGAATACGTCGCCCGCCGCGAGAAAATTGATCCAGAGCTGGTCCGCAGCGAAGTCGCGCGCGGACGCGCCATCATTCCCGCGAACATCCATCATCGCAACCTCGAACCGATGGGCATTGGCGTGGCGTTCCTGTGCAAGATCAACGCCAACATCGGCAATTCCGCGACCACCTCGAATGTGGCCGAAGAACTTGAGAAACTCCACCGCTCGGTGCACTACGGAGCCGATACCGTGATGGACCTCTCCACCGGCGGCGACATTCCCGGAATCCGCAAAGAGATCATCGGGCACTCTCCGGTCCCGATCGGCACCGTGCCTATATACGAAGCGCTCAGCCGCGTTCGCCGCCCCGAAGATTTGACCTTCGCCTTGATGCTCGAAGTCATTGAAGAGCAGGCCGAGCAGGGCGTCGACTACATGACCATCCACGCCGGCGTCCTCCGCGGCTTCCTCCCGCTCGTCCGCAACCGCATCACCGGAATCGTCAGCCGCGGCGGTGCGCTGCTCGCGCAATGGATGAGCTTCCACAAAGCCGAAAATTTTCTCTACGAAAATTTCGACGCCATCTGCAAAGTCTTCCAAAAGCACGATGTCAGCTTTTCCCTCGGTGACGGCCTGCGTCCAGGCTGCCTGGCAGACGCCAGCGACGAAGCGCAATTTTCAGAACTGAAGGTCCTCGGCGAACTAACCAAGAAAGCCTGGGAATATGACGTACAGACGATGATCGAAGGCCCCGGCCACATCCCACTCGATCAGATCGAAATGCAGGTGAAAAAAGAAAATGAGCTGTGCTACGAAGCGCCGTTTTATACCCTGGGCCCGCTGGTCACCGACATTTCACCGGGCTACGATCACATCTCCAGCGCCATTGGCGCGGCGATGATCGGATGGCACGGAGCCTCGATGTTGTGTTACGTCACCCCGAAAGAGCACCTCGGATTGCCGAATGCCGACGACGTCCGTCAGGGCGTAATCGCTTACAAGATCGCCGCACATGCCGCGGACATCGCCCGCCACCGTCCGGGAGCCCGCGACCGCGACGATGCCCTGAGTTACGCGAGGTTCTTGTTCGACTGGGAGAAGCAATTCCAGCTCTCGCTCGACCCCGAAATGGCGCGCAGCATGCACGACGAAACCCTGCCCGACGACTTCTACAAAGAAGCGAAGTTCTGCTCGATGTGCGGACCGAAATTCTGCTCCATGAACACCACCCAGATCGCGGAGATCTACCAGGGCTTCGATCAGAAGGATCGCCAGCAGAAATTTGTGGAATTACTAGCCAAGGTGGAAAGGGTAGAGCACCCAATTTAGGCGGATCATGAAAATCACCCGATTTCTATCACGCTCTTCAGCGATCCTTGGGATTGTCACTCTCGTAGCCGTCGTCGCGGCCGGCGTAACAGTGGCTTGGGCCGCGGACGCTTCCTACGCCGCCAGCGTCGAGAAGTGGCGCCAAAAGCGCGAAGCCAATCTGAAATCGGATGACGGTTGGCTCACCGTCTCTGGCCTGTTTTGGCTGCACGATGGCGACAATCGATTCGGCTCCAGCCCGGTAAACGACATGGAACTTCCGGAAGGTTATCCCGCTGAGGCCGGCGTTTTCGAATTCCACGCCGGTAAGACCATCGTCCACATGAATCCGGGCGTGGCCGCCACCATGGAAGGCAAGTTGATCCAGACCACCGAATTGGCTCCGGACTCCGATCCGATTGTCATGGGCGATATTTCGCTCGCGGTCCACGGCAGCGGCGACCGCTACGCCATTCGCATGCGCGACAAGAACAGCAAGCTGCGCAAAGATTTTCAAGGCCTGCGCTGGTTTCCCATCGACGAATCCTACCGCGTGGTGGGGCGCTGGGTTCCCTACGACAAACCGCGGGAAGTGGTATCCCAAAATATTCTCGGAGACATCAATCGCAGCCAGGCCGCTGGCTATGTCGAATTCACTCTGCACCGGCAATCCCTGCGTCTGGAACCCGAACAGAACGATGAGAAAGGTATGGAGTTTGTATTTCGCGACCTGACCGCAGGGAAAGAAACGTACCACGCCGCACGCTTCCTGGTCACCGGCCCCATAAAGGATTCGAAAGTAATCATGGATTTTAACGAAGCCTACAATCCGCCGTGCGCGTTCAACCCCTTCACTACCTGTCCACTCCCGATTCCCGAGAATCGCCTGAAGGTGCGCGTCGAAGCGGGCGAAATGAGCTACAAACACTGAGTTGCGCGTCCTTGGTTTTAGCTCGCATATATGTAGCTTTCTAGCGTCCGTCCCGAACGGCGAATAAAACAAAAATGATCGCGCCAGACCACTCCGAACAGTTACGCACCGAATTCAACCGCTGGGCCGAATCCGGAAAAGCCGAATCCATGCAGCACGAGCACTGGCCCATCACCGCCCCAGCACTTGAGTTAATGGGGCTGAGAGAAACCGACAACGTTCTGGATGTGGGATGCGGCGGCGGCTGGCTATCGCGAATCCTGGCTCAGCGCGTGCCCGACGGCCGAGTAGTCGGAATGGACATATCCGACGAGATGGTCCGCCACGCCAGGGAAGCGAACACCGACTTGGATAACACCATGTTCGTCGTAGCCAGCGCCGACGAAATCCCGTGGGAAGCCCACTTTTTCGACAAGATGATCTCGGTGGAATCCTCCTACTACTGGCCGGACCCGGCGCGCGGGTTAAAAGAAACCTATCGCGTTCTCCGCGAAGGTGGCTCCGCGTGGATGGTCATCAACTATTACCTCGATAACCCATACTGCCACCAATGGGGAAAGCTCCTGAATGTGCCGACGCATTTGCTCTCCGGCGAAGCTTGGGTCCAACTTTTTCTGGATGCAGCGTTCAGCGAAGCTGAGTATCGCCTGATTCCGGATCCTACGCCGACGCCGGAAGTCTACCAGGGCCGCTGGTTTAGCGACGCCGCCGAACTGCGGGCATTCCGTGAAATGGGCGCCCTGCTCATCTACGGAGTAAAAGGCTAATACCGTTGCTTCGGTACCTTCGACCACGTTTGTTAGCGCAGGCCGTTCGTGCCTTTGGGCTTTCTCTGCAACTGCGAAACGGATACCCCACTCAGTGCCTCGGCGCGTCCGCGAGCGGTGGCGATTATCTTCACGCCTCCGGAATCGGTCAGTAAGCGGAACAGGCACAAGGAGATGACTCGGTTGACGAACGCAGCTTCGCTCCAACTGGTCATGTGCACGACGTATTGGCCTGTATCTTGGTCGACACGAGCCAGATTTTCTTCATGGTCACCGATTCGCAACGTGAGCGGAAATTCGATCTGTGCGCGATGGTGAATGTGGAACTTCTCGGCGACCGTCCGACACGTCTGTTCGAATAGGATTTCCGCTCTCGCTTCCGGAACCTCCAAGCCATCGGGATTCACTACGTTCAACTGCGCTCGGGCGCTGGTTCCGTTCAGCAGCGCCAACATCACTCCAATCCCAATCCATTTCATCCGCTTCATCTCCGCCGTTCCTTTCACCATCGTCGTAGCACAGGCGCCCCAGAAATGAGCGGCCTGGCTTGGTGTCTGAATCGGCAGATTTTCGCGGAGCTTTACGTTTGTGTAGCACGAATGTCCGAACTTTTACGGATGGCAAGCACAAAAGATTGATGAGAATCGCGAGAAGATCGGCAGACCAATTGCCCTGAACGGTTCCCGAGCGGCAAAGTCGCGGCGCAAGTCCTGAGACCGTCGGTGGTGCCGAAACAAACTCCATACCGGCGCGGACTAATCCTTTGCTGTGGGGTATCCCGCTTCGTTCCAACCGCGCCAGCCGCCGTCCATCGAAATGACATTGGTATAGCCCATTTTCTGCAGGTTATCCGCAGCCAGCGCTGAACGAAAGCCGCCGCCGCAATATAGGACCAGCGGCGCCGCTTTATCGGGGACGCGCTGCTCGATATCGCGTTCGATCACACCTTTGCCCAGGTGAATGGCGTTGGGCAGATGCCCTCGGCCCCATTCCGATTCTTCGCGTGTATCCACCAGGATGAGTTTTTCGCCGCGGTCCAGGCGAGCCTTGATTTCGCGGACGTCGCTTTCCTTCACGCGAGTCTTCGCGTCGTTCACAATCTTCAGAAATCCAGCTGCGTGGTCCATCTCCATTCCTCCGAATAAGTCCTAAAAATGTTAACAGCTCCGCACTCCTCGCGCCATTTGGCAGAACTTGTTCATCACTCCATGTCCCGCCAGTTCTGTCCCACCTTCAGATCCACAATCAGCGGAACGCTGATCGGATGAACGCCCTCCATCACCGGCTTAACCAACTCGCGCAGCCGCGCGATTTCCTGCTGCGGGCCCTCAAACAGCAATTCGTCGTGCACCTGGAGGATCATTCGCGTTTGAAATCCCTCCGCCGGTAACCGCCGGTCGATCTCGATCATCGCCAGCTTGATCAGGTCGGCAGCCGCGCCCTGCAGCGGCGTATTCATTGCCGTGCGCTCGGCAAAATTGCGGATATTTGGAATGTGCGAATTGATTTCGGGCATGGGCCGGATTCTGCCGAAGAGTGTGCGCGTGAACCCGGTTTGCCGCACCTCTGCGAGATGCCGGTCCAAATAATCGCGTACGCCGCGATAGCGCTCGAAGTAGGCAGCGATGAATTTGGCCGCCTCGCGCTGCTCAATGTCGAGCTGCTGCGCCAGGCCGAACGGGGAAAGTCCATACACGATCCCGAAGTTGATCACCTTGGCTGCGCGGCGGTGTTCGGAAGTCTGCGCAAAGGGAGCCACGCCGAATACTTCCTGCGCGGTGCGCGAGTGTATGTCTTCGCCTCGGCGAAACGCATCGAGCAGCACCGGATCCTGCGAGACGTGCGCCAGCAGCCGCAATTCAATCTGCGAGTAATCCGCCGATAACAATTGATGCCCCGGCGCCGCGGTGAACGCCGCGCGAATCTGCCGTCCGATTTCGCTGCGTACCGGAATATTCTGCAGATTGGGCGTGGACGAACTCAACCGGCCTGTGGCCGCGCCAGTCTGGCTGAACCGAGTGTGCAGGCGCCCGGTGCCGTGGTGGATCAACTTGGCCAGCGCGTCGGCATAAGTGGATTTCAGTTTCGAGAGTTCGCGGTATTCGATCACCAGCCGCGGCAGCGGATGCATGGTGGAGAGCTCTTCCAGCACTTCGGCGGCGGTGGAACGCGATTTGGCGCGGCTGCGGCGCGGCGGCTGCAGGGTAAGCTTGTCGAAGAGGATTTCGGCCAATTGCTGCGGCGAGTTGATATTGAAAGCACAGCCGGCCAGCTCGCAGATTTGCGTTTCCAGCCGGCGCAACTCCTTGTCCAGGGTCGCGGAGATCGCTTGCAGAGCTTTTCGATCGACGTACACGCCGGCTCGCTCCATACGAGCCAGCACCCCGGCCAGCGGCAAGTCGATCGTTTCGTAAAGTTCCGCCAGGCCCTGCTTTTCCACTTCCGCCCGTAGAATCGGAGCGAGCCGCAGCAGCAGATCGGCGTGCTCGCCGGGCCTGCCGGAAAGCGTGCGGTTCAGGCTCCGCAAAACCACCTCTTCGAACCCATGGTTGGCGGTGGTAGGGCGCAGCAAGTAGGAATAGAGCCTGGTGGCGTGCACTACGCCGGCGAGCCGCGGCGCATCGTTGAAATCGCCCTGCAGTTCCTTGGCGGGATTTTCCGGGCAGGTGAGCAAATCGAAAAGCTTTGGATCGTGCACGATCTTCGGCTGCTTCGCGTCGTTGCGCCACGGCACGATCGCATCCAGAGTTTTTCCTTCGGCATCGAACGCGATGCTGCCTCCGCTCTGCGCCGCCACTGAAAATTCCGCCGCACTCACCCGGCTGCCGTAGCCCTCGTCCTCATCTTTTTCTAAAGCAAGTTCCAGCCACGCCGCCACCGGCTGTGCGGATGGTGCATCGCTGATAAATTTGGTGAGATCGGCGGCCGAAGCCAATTCTTGATAGACCACCTTTTCATCGCTCTGCGCCGGCGGCGGCAAAGGTTCCCCCGCCGCGGTGGCCGCTTCCGTCGCCGCGGTAGCTGCTGCCACCTGCGCCGCCGCTAGTTCGCGCAGCAGGCTCGAGAAGCCCAACTCGCCATACAGGGCACGCAGGGCGTCGCTATCCGGCGCGACTAATCTCCAGGCATCCAGGTCCAGCGCCACCGGCGCGTCAGTGGGGATGGTAGCGAGCTGCTTGCTCAAGAAAACGAATTCCGAGTATTTTTCCAGGGCGTCACGATAATTGGCGCGCTTGACGTCCTTGGCTCGCCGCACCGCTTCCTCGGCGCTGCCGTATTCCTGAATCAATAGCCGCGCGCCCACTTCGCCGATGCCCGCTTTGCGGCGTTCGCCGGGAGCGGGCTTTTCGTTGGGATCGCGAGCCCCGGGAATGTTGTCGATCGAATCGCCCATCAGCGCCATCACATCGGGAACTTTGCCGGGCGGCACGCCCATGATCTCTTCCACTTTGGCGGCGTCGATCAACAGGTCGCCTTTGCCCGGGTTGAGCATCCATACCGGACCGCCAACCAGCTGCATCATGTCCTTATCGCTGCTGACGATGTAGGTTTCCATGTTTTGTTCCGCGGACTGGCGCGCAATCGACGCGATCACGTCATCGGCTTCATAGCCCGCCATTTCGATGATCGGAAAATGCATCGCCTGGCAGTAGCGCCGTACAAACGGAACCTGGATGGAAAGCTCGTCTGGCATCGGCGGCCGCTGGGCCTTGTATTCGGCGAAAAGCTTGTCGCGGAAGGTAGGCGCAGCCACATCGAACACTACCGCGATGTAGTCCGGACGCAGCTTCGGGTTATTGATGATCCGCCGGGTCATCGTCGCAAAAAGGAACGGAACTTTGGTTGGAACGCCTTGCGCAGTCTGCAAGCGATCCATGGGAGCGAAGAACGCCCGGAAGATAAAGCCCATGGCGTCGAACAGAAACAGCCGCTTTGGAGTGGAGGAAGCCATCTAGGTATTCACAGTCGAACGCGGCCGGAGTTCACGGATTCACCGCGAACCGCGAATTATAGCAGCAAAGCGAATCTGCGCTGGAGCGCAGCACGCGTGAGTTGGCATCGCCGCCACCCGATTACCAACGTTGGTGGACCTCCGCGCGGATGTACTGGTCATAAATGTTTTGCACGCCGGCCATCGCGGCCGGCGATAGTGGAGGCAAATCCGAGGCGCGGCAATTGTCAGCGACCTGGCCGGGACGTTTGCCGCCGGGGATGGCGCAAGTAACCGCGTCGAACATCAAGATCCAGCGGAGCGCGAATTGGGTCATGGACATTCCCGCGGGAACCAGAGGCCGAAGCTCCTCGACTGCCTTCAGGCCGGTCTCATAGTCCACGCCCGAAAAGGTCTCGCCGACGTCGAAAGCTTCGCCGGTGCGGTTGAAATTGCGGTGATCATCCTTGGCAAAGGCCGAATCCCTTTTGAATTTTCCGGTGAGCAATCCACTGGCGAGCGGCACGCGGGCCAGGATTCCCACTTTTTTTCTCTGGGCCTTGGCAAAAAATTCCTCGGCCGGCCGAGGTCGGAAGCAATTGAAGATGATCTGCACGCTCTGGACGTTGGGAAACTCCGCCGCCTTCATGGCTTCTTCAGGGGTAGTGACGCTGACGCCGTAGTAGCGGATTTTTCCAGAGCGCATCAGGTCATCCAGGATTCCGAAAATTTCGGGCCGGTAGTAGACCTCGGTTGGCGGGCAGTGAAGCTGCAGCAGGTCCAACGAGTCGGTGGAAAGATTGCGCAGGCTGTCATGCACCCAATTGGTGAGATTTTCCCGGCTATAGCCTTCCACGGTCTGTTTAGGCAGACGGCGTCCGGCCTTGGTGGCGACAATGATTTCTTCTTTGCGGCCCTTTTTGAATTGGGCGATCAGCCGCTCGCTGCGGCCGTCGCCATAGACGTCGGCGGTATCGATGAAGTTGACCCCGGAATCCGCAGCCTGGCGCAAAGCGCCGAGAGCTTCTTCGTCGGAAACCTGTCCCCAAGCGCCGCCAATGGCCCAGGCGCCAAAACTTACGTCAGAAACCTTCCAGCCGGTTCGGCCCAGATCTCGATACTTCACCGTGGTCTCCCTTTACGTTGCCAGCCGCTCAGGCGGCGAATTGGAGGCTTGAGGCGACTGGCCAGTTCGATCATTTCTCATTTCCCTTTTACGTCTGAACCGTAGCATCCCGCGAGTCGATTGTGAAGGGATCGCTTCGGTGGACAGCGTTGGCGTGGCTGCCACCTCGGCCGCCCGCAAGTGGTTCAAGATACGCAAACGCAAATCACCCGCGCTTGATTAGGCCTTCGCCACAGCACCACCTGCTCTTGTCGGGAAAAACCACCGTCGTCGGGGCTCTAAAGCGCACCCGGGCAATCACCCATCGAAGGGGGCGCGATTGGAGGCTGAATTGTGGTTTTTCGGATCTAATTTCGAACTCCCGCTAGGGTGGTTTGAGCTTGTCGAGGTCAATTCCGGTGGTCAAGTAGGTTCTTTGCGCGCGGATCCTGGCCCGTAGCCGGCTCTGCGGATTCAGGATCTTGTCGTTGAAGGATTTGCGGGATTCGGGCGGAGGCGGCTGTTTAGAATCAGGGACTTGCGCGGGGGGTATGCTGGCGCACCGCCAAATCGGAATTGGCGGGTTGCGGGAGGGATGCAGGTTGCGCATCTGTAGCGACGTTGTTTTATACAGTCAGTGAAAACGCCGGCGCTCTGTACACGCGTTATGTTCAAAATGAAGAAAAGTTGGCCGAGGATGGCGCCGAAATCGCAGAGAAGTGCGTCGCAGCTCTCAAGAAGAACGGTGCCATGCCACAGAAATAATTAGGCGCCACTGGTTGTGACTGTGCCGGGTTGATCCTCTTGCCGGGTTAGGCGAATTAACGCAGTAGCCCGTTTCTCTCAAATCTGAAGATGATGGCGTGGATTGTATCCCGCATGTAATGCAATGTGTCTATGACAGGCGTGCCTTTGGCAATTTCCGGCTCCCCGAACCCCAGGCGGACAAGGAATCGCATTTCATCCCGTATTTGGTCTTTAGGGACTGCTAGTATTGTGTCACCCTGCTGCACATCCACGACCGGCTTATGACCAATTCAACGGCGAAGTCACGGCCAGAGTGATTGCGCCGGGCAGGATGCGAGTGAGCGCGGAAGTGTCAGATTCCCACCCGGTTGGTGGTGACGCGGTAGTCTCTGCATTCTTGGCCTTCCTCGCGAAAGAAATGAAGCGGGAACCGCAGACCATCAAACCCTTGGACAGGAAGCTAATCCAGCGAGTGGAAGGATTGGGGAAGGGTGCGTCAGTTCCGCCAAGGGTGCCCGGAGCGTCGATCAGTAAGAAACCGCCTCAGTGATCGTCGTCAGCGTGATTGCGGGCGGAGATTTCGCGGAGTTCTTCGACCGGAATTTCAACTACCTGGCCGTCGCGCCAGATATGAATCGGCAAGCCCGCGAGAACGCTGTCGTCGATGACCCGTTCGACTGCAGCCCGGAAGGCCATCTCCGCGCGCACTTCTAAGGGCAGCTCCAACATGTTCGGTGGAGGCGTGGTCATGGATTCCCGTACCTTGCGATTAGAGCGCGATACCCGTCGCTATCTATTATACGGAGCTCGCCAGCTTTCGCAAAAGCCATGACCCTTGGGGCCATGCCCGAATTTATCAAATAGAGTCCAAGAATCTGCGAAAGGCAGGTAGCCACGAAAGAAGTTCTGAATCGATCGCCCGAATCGCCGACGCACAACATCCTCCGGAATGTCATGGCCGCCTCGTAAGACCCTATCTCGAACCCTCGATAGCGACATTTCGACAGTGGGCAAGCAGACAAAGAAGAAAACCACTTCATAACCCTCGCGTTTGAGTTGACGAATCAGATTCAAATGACCATGGCCGGAGAGGGTTGTTTCGAATCCAAAATCTTCGTGACGTTTCGCTCGAAGGGCAATCTGCTCCAGCATTAGCCGACCTGCCGGAAACGCAGCAGTGTCGGGAGACAATGGCGACATATCTGCGGCGATCAGGTCCGCATTGATGAAGATCTTGCAGTCTGCGTAAACAGGAAGGAATTGCTGTGCGAAAGTGGTCTTCCCGGCCCCGTTTGGTCCGCCGACAATGTAAACGTTGGCCATTGAGAAAGTGGCACCCGGGTCGTCCCGTGCTTATGGACTCCATGCAGCTAGACCTTCATATTCTACAGGCTTTTCATGCGGTGCCGCGGCCGGGACGGAGTCGCCCTGGGAGCTTGAGTGTTTCTTACGACTGGGTCCACGCAGACAAGAATGTCTGCCCCGCACCACGCTACCGATACACCCCAGGGTCACGCAAGTCACGACGCCCACCGTTCCCAAAACCGGGGAAGAGTGGGAACCCGGAAGGGATAAGAGCGTCGAACCGCAAGTCAAAGGCACCACAGCTAAGCCCGACCCCGCTCATGGCCCCGATACCCCCCTTTGGTTGCTATGTGTTCTGTTAGGATGCCTGCTTCGGGGCGGGGTGATAGTTTTACGGTGGCGGTGCGTATAGGTATATGGAATCAGGGAAGCCAGAAACGAGTATGACTTCTACGGAACTGACCGAGACTCTGGCCGAGGTCCGCGGGGGGAGCTCCGAGGCCTGGGGCGAACTGTACCGGGAGTACGCGGGCGCGATCTTCCGGTTCTGCCGGCGCGTGCTGCCTACTAAGGAAGACGCCGAGGACGCTACGACCGAGATCTTTATGAAGGTGCGCAACCGCCTGGACCAATTCGATAGTTCGCGGCCATTCACCGCGTGGCTGTACACGGTGGCTACCAACCACTGCTGGGATATGTTGCGCCGGAGGCGGGTACGCCAGGATCTGGAGACGCCGGACGTGGAGACGATGCCGCTCGAACATCCCGATCCCAGCCAGCTCGAACAATTGCTGGAGCAAAGCACCAACGAACAGGTGCGCGCGGGGCTGGCGAAGTTGCCGGCGCGCGCGCGTATGGCTCTGGTGCTTCGCTATTTTTCGGACATGAGCTACAACGAAATCGCCGACGCGCTGGGCGTGCGCCGGGCGTTCGTGGGCGTGCTGTTGTTACGCGCGCGGCACGAGTTGCGGGAAGTCCTGGGGGCAAGCAAGGCAAAGGGCGTGCGCGGCGGCAGCGGGACGCGCGCGGCGGGGGCGGTTGCGGGGGAAGCGTTATGACTATTTTCGATACGCACTTTGACGAGATGGCCTGCCTGCTATTTCTGGACGCGCAACTCGAGCCGGCGCAGGCCGAAGAATTGCGCCAGCACGCGGCGAGCTGCGCGAAATGCGGCGCGTTGCTGCACGCCCTGGAAGGCGAAGGGCGCACGCTGCGGAGCGCGCTGATCGAGGCCGACGAGCCTGTGCCGGCGCACTTGTTTCCGCGGAAGGCACAAACCAGTTCGTGGCCCTGGATTACGGTGCTGGGATTCGCCGCCGCGGGAGCCTACACGGTATGGGGCACGGTTTTCGAGCCGATCCAGGCTCAGTTCGTGCAAGCAGGATTCAATCAGGACAACGTCCTGACGATGCTGATGTTTTCCGGATCTTTTTGGAAAGGATGGGACACCATGAGAGGAATTGCGGAATCGCTGGCGTTCGTGACGTTGGCAATCCTGTGCGTGACGCTGTTGCGCCGCCGGGTGCGGAGGAGCGGAGCATTCGCGGCGGTGCTTGGCGCGATCGCCCTCACGCTGCTGGTGCCTTCCGGCGCGTCGGCCGCGGAAGTACATCATGGCGATCCGAACTACGTGGTTCCCACCGGCGAGGTGGTGCACAACGACCTGATCGTGGCCGGCAACTACGTCACTATCGATGGCGACGTGGATGGCGACGTGATCGCGTTCACCCAGGAATTGATCGTAAATGGCCACGTGAAAGGCGATGTGCTGGGGTGGGCGAAAAACATCCGCATCCTGGGCACGGTGGAAGGGAATTTGCGGGGCGGGGCCGAAACCATTCAGGTAGACGGAACCGTGGCGAGGAATATAACTGCGTGGAGTGGCCACATCGTGCTGGGCGCAAAATCGGTGGTCTTGGGAAGCGTCATCTTTGGCGCCGGTGACGTTGAACTCGACGGAGCCGTGGCCAAGGACGTTATGGCCTATGGCGGATTTGCGCGATTCAACGGAATTACCGGAGGAAACACCAAGGCTCGCGCCGGCAAGGTGGAAATCGGACCGGAGGAGCAAGCGCGGGGAACCATGAAGGTGGAAGCGCACGCCCCTCCCAGCGTAGATCCCAGAGCGAAACTGGCTAGCCCGGTGGAATTCACGCTAGTGAAGCACGGGCACGACTACGATTCCGGGTCGTATTACTGGCACCAAGTGCTGAAGTGGGGAGCGTCGTTCCTTTTCGGGCTGGCTATCCTGCTGTTGATGCCGGCATTTTTTGCGGAGACCATGCGCGCCGCCGGGAATCACTGGACGGCTGGCGGCGTTGGATTCCTGGTGCTGGTGGCGACGCCGGTGCTGGCGGTAATCATGGCGATTACCATCGTGGGCTTGGGAGTAAGCATCTCGCTGGCGTTTCTGTACGTGGTCTCGATTTACGCGGCGCAGACCTTTGTCGGAGCGTGGGTGGGCGCGAAATTGATGGGAGACGCGGCGAGCACTGGTGCGGCGGCGGGACGGCTGGCGTTGGGACTGGCGCTATTGCGAATCGTGAAACAATTGCCGTATGCGGGAGGATTCATCGGGTTCTTCGCGTTGATCTGGGGCTTAGGAGCGATCGGGCTGGCGATGTATCGCCGGACGCGTTCGAACCTGGCTGTAGCCTAGTCGCGGGGACACGCGCGAACGGCGGGACTGGCTTACAGCGAGGCCAGGTAACGGCGCTGATTTGGGCCGGGCTTCGATCTCTTTTGTTGTTGCTGCAGGGTGGACACCAGGCCGCGGACGGTGAAAGCATCGATCGTTGGGTAGCCAGTGGACGTGATGGTGTTGAATAGCAGGCCGCCTACTGCCACGGGCTGTCCTGCCGCAAGTCCCGCCAGCGAATCCAGATTCAAGGTCTCGAAGAAAGTTGTGGACGAAGTTTGCGCGGTGATTTGGGTGATGTTGGTGGGAGTAAGGGTCGTAAACAGGACCGGCAAATCGCTCATGGAGAATGCCAGTGTGCCCTGATCGACGATGAAAACATCGCCATCCACGTTTCCTGAAACCAGTGTGACCTGATTCGCGTTGAAGGCTGGGCCAGCCGTGGTGGTGGTGGCTGAACCTGAGAACCCAACCAGAACTTCCTGCCCTACCAGCAGATCGGTCGTACTGGCGAACGAAACTCCGGCCGGCAACGTGTCGCCATCGTTGTCGATGGAAAAGATTGTGGAAGTAGAGTCCGCAGTGGTGGTTGTATTCACGGTGTTGGGGATAGTGACCGTGGCGATATCGCCCAGCGCGACGCCGTTGACACCAGGAATTACCTGGTTAACCACTACTGCGAGGGTGGTGGTGCCGCTGCCAGACTTGATGGCGATGATCGGGCCTTCCACTCCCTGGGTACCCGCCGCATTTTCGTAATTCACCTGGGCCGCGGTGATTGTTCCGCTGCCGAGCACGTTGGCCTGCAAGGTGACGATTTGATTTAAGACCACGCAGGAAAAGTTGTTGGCCGCGCATACCGACGCGGGGAAGAAATAGGTGGTGCTGGTGTTCACCGTGATTACCGAGCTGACCCCATTGTAAGCCTGCAGAGTGAATTGATTGGCGCCCACGTTGGTTACCTGGCCGGTCAAGGAGCTGATCCCCGCCAACACTTGGGTGGAAGTAACTTGTGCGATGGACGCAACGGTTACCGCTCCAGAAACGGTTGGGTCCACGGAAATATTGCCGGGCTGCAACAGATCGCTCAAATTGAGATCGAGAAGCAGCCCGACCGGTGTTCCGGTGGAGACGGTGAGGGGAAAGGGCGAACTCGCGAGGGAAAGAGACGCCGCGTTGAGCGAAGGAGCAAAAGTGCAAAATGTGTTGGTCGCGCAAATGGGATTGGTAGCGAGCGCGGTCCCGGTGTTGAGAATGGTCATGGAAGGGTTGGCAAAAGTCAGATCGAGGCTGGTGTAGTTTCCCGCCGCCACGTTCAGGGTGGTCAACAAGGCGGAGTTGGTTTGAAGCTGGGTGATCTCGAAAGTCTGAGGGCTGCTGATCAGAGCGACGTTTCCGGGCTGCAAGGTGGCGCCGGTGATGGTGATTTCAAACGATAGGACGTCGACCGCGGAAGCCGGCTGGTCGGTGACGACGATGGTGAGCGGGGCGGTGCTGCCGCCGCTGCTGATGTGCCCACCGCCGGAGCCTCTGCCGCTGCCGGGCGTACCGGTGCAACCGGAAAGAGCAACCACGCTGCCCAAAAGTATCACCGCTGCAAATCTGCCGAAACTCACCATTCCGATGCCTCTCCGGGCGGATCTTAGGACTAGTAGAGTTTACCTTGTATTGGGCCGCGGGCCGGGGTTCGGTGCCCAGACCGACACGGTAGAATCGGGTATGCGCCGGGCCAAAGGCTCGGGGCTGTGGCCGCTCAGATTACCGATAGCTGCTTACCGACGCGCCCCATGATATCCAGGGCGCGGACCAGGTCGGCGCGCTTGTGCGTAGCCGTAACGATGGTACGCAGCCGGGCTTTGCCTTCGGGGACGGTCGGAAAGCCGATGGCCGAGGCGAAGACGCCCTCGGCAAATAGCTGCTTCGAGAATTCGAAGGCCTTCGCGGCTTCGCCCACCATCACCGGAGTGATCGGGGTTTCGCTCTTGCCGGTCTGAAACCCCAACTTCTTCAGCCCGCGCTTGAAGAATTTCGTGTTGGACCACAACTTTTTCACCAGGCGCGCACCTGCGTCGGAATCGAGCAGCTCGAACGCTGCCTGGCAGGTGCCCACCACGGACGGCGGATGCGAAGTGGAAAAAAGGAAAGGCCGGGCGCGGTGGTAGAGAAATTCGATCAGGTCGTGTGACCCGCAGACGTAGCCGCCAAGCGAACCGATGGCCTTGCTGAGCGTTCCCACCTGAATGTGGACGCGGCCGTGGCAACCGAGATGATCGATCGAGCCACGTCCGTTTCGGCCCAGAACGCCGGAGGCGTGAGCGTCGTCTACCATCATGATGCAGCCAAATTTTTCCGCGAGGCCGCAGAGCGCAGGGAGCGGCGCGATGTCGCCATCCATGGAAAAGACGCCATCGGTAATCAGCAGTTTTTTCCCGGGCCAATTGGCGGTTTCCTGCAGGATGCGTTCGCAATCGGCGATGTCTTTGTGCTTGAACACGCGGATGGCTGCCTTGGAGAGCCGCGCGCCGTCGATGATGGAGGCGTGATTCAATTCGTCGGAGACGATCAGATCTTCTTTGCCGAGGATGGCGGAGACGGTGCCGGCATTGGCGGCAAAACCGGACTGAAAGACTACGCAGGCTTCGACGTTCTTGAATCGGGCGATTTGCGCTTCGAGGTCCATGTGCATCTTCATGGTGCCGGCGATGGTGCGGACGGCGCCGGAGCCGACGCCGAATTTGCGGGTGGCTTCGATGGCGGAGCGACGGAGTTTGGGATGGGTGGTGAGGCCGAGATAATTGTTGGAGCTGAGGTTGATCACTTCGCGGGCATCGAAGGTGGCGACAGGTTTCTGTTCGCCCTCCAGGAGGCGCAACTGGAAATAGAGGTGTTTCGCCTTCAGCTCTTCGAGCGCGTCGTGCAGGTAGTGCAGAGGCGACTGTTTTTCAGCGGTAGGCACCGGTGCGGGCGTCGTCATTCGGGAGTCCTTTCACTTCGGGAATCGGCACCGCTCGCGGTTACCGGTGAGCGCGCCAGCCGGGAAAGCCATTATAAGCCAGAGAACGGCCTCAGCGCGGCAAGCCGTGGGGGTATAACAGCACTTTGCCGGCCTGCCCTCTCTCCAACATGGCAAACGCATCGGAGAAGCGCTCGAGCGGCATCTCCTCACGAAACAGCGGATCGAGGTTCAGGCGGCCGGAGCGTAACAGCTCGGTCATCTGGACCCAGGTGCCGAACATTCTGCGGCCGAATATGCCGTGGACGATCGCCCCTTTGAATATGATGTCGTTGACCAGGTCCATGGTCACCGGTTCGGCGGGAATGGCGAGCAGCGCCGCGCGTCCGCCGTTGCGCAACATTTGAAAGCCCTGGTGAATCGCGGTTGGGTTGCCGCTCATTTCCAGAAAAACGTCAACGCCCGCGCCGCCGGTAGCTTCGCGAACCTGGGCCACCACGTCTCCCTTGGCGGGATCGAGCGCGTGGTCCGCCCCCATCTGCTTGGCCATTTCGCGGCGATGGGGATTTACTTCCGTCGAAAATAAAGTGGAGCAGCCGCACACACGAGCTACAGCCACGGCCATCAGGCCGATCGGGCCCGCACCGGTGACTACCACCGTTCGGCCGGCGATTTCTCCGGACAGTACGGTGTGAACGGCGTTGCCCAGTGGGTCCAGGATCGCGGCATAGCGTTCGGGAATGGCTGGATCGATTTTCCAGATGTTCTGTTGGGGGATCAGCACGAACTCGGCGAAGCAGCCGTCCAGATCGATGCCGATAATTTTCAGGTTCTGGCAGAGATGAGGATCGCCCACCTGGCAGGGGCGGCAGTGACCGCAATTTACGTGCATTTCCGCGCTGACGAAATCGCCGGGCTTGGTGGTGGTTACGTCCGAGCCCACTTTTTCCACTACCCCGCAAAACTCGTGGCCAAACGTCATCGGCGGACGGATGCGCGATGCCGACCAGGGATCCCAGTGATAAATGTGCAGGTCGGTGCCGCAGATCGACGCGGCGCGCACACGGACCAACACTTCCGTAGGGCCTGGCACGGGGATGGGCATGGTTTCGAGATGCGCGCCTCGTTCCGGGCGTACCTTGCGCAGCGCTTGCATGGTCGCAGTCGGCATGGTTGTAAGACGGCGCGCCTGAGCGGCGCCAGCTATCGAAATGGTAGCACGGGAATCGCGTCGCGGCGCGCCGCTGGTTGACCGCTGCCGCCACGCGTAAATCGGGGCGTTTTGGTGGTTTTTCCGCTACAATGCCCGGCGCGCCGGAGACCGGAGAATTGTGGCGCGGCACGTGGAGGTCCAGTGGGATTTCAGCAGCGGCTGAGCGAGATTCGCACCGGCTTTGAGCGGGCGTTCTGGGTGGCCAACGTCAGCGAGCTGTTCGAGCGGCTGGCATACTACGCGGCGTTTGCGTCACTAGCCAACTATTTGCACGAAGCGCTGGGATTTTCCACCGAGCAGACTAGCAGCCTGGCGGGATTCTTCGGAGGGCTGGTGTGGTTCCTGGCGATCGTCGGCGGGGCGCTGGCCGATCGTCTGGGATTTCGCCGCGCCCTCTCGACCGCGTATCTGATTCTGACCGCTTCGTACTTTCTGCTGGGCTCGATCGGTTCGCCGTGGCTGGCTCCAGTGCGTAACGCGGTGCCGCTGTGGTGGCTGGTGTTGATTATTCTGGCGCTGCCGGCGCTGGGCGTGGCGCTGGTGAAGCCGAGCGTGGTGGGGACCACGGCGCGAGCGTCGTCGGAAAACGTTCGATCGATAGGATATTCGATCTACTACACGCTGGTGAATGTAGGCGGCGCGGCGGGGCCGTACATCGCGGCGGTGGTGCACACGCATCTGGGAGTCGCCAACGTGTTTCGAGTTTCGGCATTGTTTGTTTTCGCGATGCTGGTCGCAGTGCTGATGTTTTTTCGCGAGCCGGAACGATCGGGCGAAACGCGCACGGCCACGCTCGGGCAGGCGGGGCGCAATTTTCTTACGGTGGTCTCCAATCCGCGATTCATGCTGTTCCTGATTATTTTTTCCGGGTTTTACATAGTGTTCTGGCAGGAGTTCATTACCCTGCCGCTTTACATCCACGCGTACATCGACCCCCACGCGAACGTGGAAATGATCCTGATCACCGATGCGGCGGCGGTGATGTTTCTGCAGATTGCGATCAGCTATTTGCTGCGGGGCCTGGCGCCGTTCAAGGCCATCACGCTGGGCATGCTGATTTCAGGCCTGGGGTGGATGATCGTCTCGCTTCATGCGGCGGTGTGGACCGCGGTGCTTTCGATTTTCGTGGTGGCGATCGGAGAGATGGTGCAGCAACCGAGGTACTACGAATACATTTCGCGACTGGCTCCGCCGGGTCAGCAGGGAACTTACATGGGATTCGCGTTTCTGCCGATCGGGATCGGATCGCTGGTGGGCGGCTGGATGGGCGGGCGGCTGATACACCACTTCGGCGAGGTGACCCACCATCCGGAGCGGATGTGGTGGGCGATCACCGGAGTGGGAGTGGCGACGACGCTGTTGTTGTGGCTCTACGACATTTTCTTGAAGCCGGACGCGGCGAAAGGCGCAGTGCCGGCGGCCTAGGCAACAGGCTTCAGGTTACAGACCAAGTCACGGAGAAAAGGCCAGATGAAATTTCCCAGGGTGATGATTGCGGGTGTGGCTTGTGCGGCGGGTTTGGCGGTGGCGGTGCTTCCGGGGTGGGGACAAGTTGGCAGCGCGGAAAAGAAAAACTCCAAGACGGCGGAGGGAGTGGCGCGAGGGAAGACGCAGTTCAAAGGCAACTGCGTGATTTGCCATTTTGAAACTAGCGACAAGAAAAAGGTGGGGCCGGGGCTGAAGGGATTTGGGACGCGCACTGCTTTCGCGGATGGTACGAAGATCACGGTTGCGCGGATACACGACCTGATTGCCAACGGCGGAAAAGATATGCCGCCGTTTCTTGCGGTGTTAAATGATGCGCAGATTCGAGATTTGATTTCTTACCTGAAGACTCTATGAAAGCGCGGTGCTAGCCCAGCCGTGCCAGGACTTCACTGGTGGCGGCGGTCTTCGCGCCGAGCGCCTTTAATTCCTGCAGAGAGCTTTCTCCGCTCTTCGCATCGATCGCTCCAATTGCATCGGTAATTACGGTTACGTGGCGGCCGCGCTCCAGCAGGCCTTTGGCCGCGCCGCGAACGCAATATTCGGTGGCCACGCCGAACACGAAAAATTCCGGCGCGCCGGGCAGACGCTCCAGGACTTGTTCCACGTGGTTACTTTGGAAGACGTCGATGGTTTGCTTTTCCATTACGATCTGCTGGTAGCCGGAAAAACTATCGGGAAGCGCGAAATTCGGATCGTTGGGAATCGTGAAATATTTCTCAGAGAGCGCCTCGGGCACGAACTTCGCTCCGGGGGTGCCGCGAACGCAATGCGCGGGGAATTGCTGGAACTCGGGATCGTCAGGGATGTGACTGCATCCGTGGGAGACGAGGAAGACGCGGTTTTCGCGGACCGCGTTTACTAGCTTGCGGATGTTGGGCAGCAGTTTTTCGGCGCCTGGGACGTACAGCTTTCCTTCCGGCAACATGAAATCCACTTGCGGGTCTACTTCCCAGAAAATTGCGCTTGGGGCCGACACGGTCATTCTCCTAATTCGCTGAGCGTGGGTACAGACATTAGTCTAACGATTGTGTGGCGAGATTCGCAACCGTTGGCACCGTGCGGTAGAAAACCAATGGACACCTAAACCAAACTCAAAACACACACACATGGACCCGACATGTTGGGCACGTAATTTCAACGACTAAGGTCGGAACGCCCACCCTTCCCCAAAAACCAGGGAAGAGTGGGGCACCTGGAAAAGATAAGAGCGTCAAACCGTAGAGCCAGAAGTCAAAAGCTGCGCGCCAGAAGAGTTGGAGAAATATGGTTGTCAGAGGTACAAGCGGGGGACGCGCTGGCCCAGGGCGCATAGCAGGTCGGAGGTGACTGTGGCGATTTGGCGGGCGGCGTCGGAGACTAGTAATTGTGTGCCGTGGTCCACGCCGTAGATCGTGACTACGTCGCCGAGGGCGGCGTTGGGGATGTCGGTGACGTCGATCATCGAGAGATCCATGGAGACTACGCCTACTACCGGTGCTTCCTGGCCATGAAGCAACACGTGGCCGCGGTTAGTGAACGCGCGGACCATGCCGTCAGCGTAGCCGGCGGCCAGCACGGCGATTTTCGAGGGCCGCTGGGTGACGAAGGTGCCCCCATAACCCACCGCTTGACCTACTGGCACATCGCGCAATCCGATGATGCGGGTGCGAAAAGAGAGGCAAGCGCGCAGCGGAACCTTGGCTTTGATTTCCGCGCGGATTTCCGGCGGCAGAAAAGACTGGTGGTAGCCGTACAGGATGGCGCCGGGGCGAACCAGATCGTTCCAGGTGGATGGCCGGGCGCAGATCGCACCACTATTCGCGAGATGCACGATGCCCGGAGAAACTCCAGCGCGTCGCAGGCGCGCCAGCGCTTCCTGGAAGCGGCGTTCCTGGCAGGCGGTTTGCTCGCTGGTAAAATCGTCAGCGGACGCGAAGTGGGTGTAGGTGCCTTGCAATTCCAGATGCGGGCAATCGGAGAGGGTCGCGGCAAAGGCTTCAATTTCGGAGGCGTCGATTCCCAGCCGGTTCATCCCGGTATTGATTTTCACGTGAAACGGAACGCGCGCGCGTTTTCCGCGCCATGCTGGTCGAGCGGCGGCGCGTTCGAGCCAGCGCAATTGATCGAGATTGGTGACGGTGGGAGTGAGCGAATTTTGCAGCAGGCGTTTTTCTTCGCCTTGCCAGAAGCCGGTGAGCACCAGGATCGGCTGGCGGATCCCAGAATCGCGGAGATCCGCGCCTTCGTTGGTACAGGTGACGCCGAACCATTCGGTTCCCGCTTTGGCCAGGATTTTGGCGATGGGAATGGCGCCCAGGCCGTAGGCGTTGGCCTTGACGACGGCGAGGATTTTGCGTTTGCGGCCCACCAGTCTACGGATGGTACGCAGATTGTGCAGGATCGCGGAGGTGGAGACCTCCGCCCAAACGGGACGGCCGTCTAATTGGATCGATCGACTCATTTCGTGGCCCTTTCAGGATGCCAGAGTCCTGGATGCGCGCTGAGCAAAAAATGGCGAGATCGAGTGTCCCCTCAGCGGTGTAGTAAACATGGCGCGGTGGAAGAAGCAGGCGGAGTGCCGAAGTTTGAGGAAATCACAGCATCGCCCGCGAGGGCCTCATCCAGTTGGATTTATGCGTAGGTGTCTGGTGTCGAGCTATGCGGAGTGCTGCAGTTAATTGGATACACACCGTGGGTTCGCTGAGACACAGTCCGATGCGAGGGCGGCGCCGGGTGTGACCCTTTGACCCACGGAGCTTCAAAATCCGTAATTCAAAGGCTTGGAGAACCCACGTGTGAAACCGACACGTGGGGCACCCACTTCGCTTCGCTCAGCACAGCCAAATCTGGCACGAACTAACGCCCGCGCGAGTAGCGGAACGATTCGTTCAGCAGATTCTAATAATCGTTCGAGAAGGCATCGGGCGCGGCTTCTTCGAAGCGGGTGTGGCGGCTTAGGAAGGTCATGTCGATTTTTCCGGTGGGGCCGTTGCGCTGCTTGGCGATCATGAGCTCGGCTTGGTTGCGCTCTTCATCAGGCGCGTCGACTTTGTAGAAATTTGGGCGGTGAATGAACATCACCACGTCGGCGTCCTGCTCGATGGCGCCCGATTCGCGCAAATCGGATAGCACCGGCTTGCGGTCGTCGCGCTCCGGAGCGCGAGTCAACTGACTAAGGACTACCACCGGAACTTTAAGTTCCTTGGCCAGGCCTTTGAGGGCGCGCGAAATGCTGGAAACTTCTTCGTTGCGGTTGCCGAAGCGGCCGCGGGCGGAAACCAGCTGCAGGTAATCGACGATGACCAGGGACAGGCCTTTGTCGCGCTTGAGCCGCCGCGACTTGGCGCCCATTTCCATCACCGTGGAGGAAGCGGAGTCATCGATCCACAGCGGCGATTCCGCCAAGTCGGTGAGGCCGCGAGTGACTTCTCCCCAGTCGGCGTTGGTGAGATGGCCGGTGCGGAACTTGTGGGCGTCCACGCGCGCGCGCGAGGCCAGAAGGCGCATCAGCAGCGATTCCTTGGACATTTCCAGGCTGAACACGGCGACTGGCGCGCGAGCCTCGATGTGCTTATTGAGGGCCACGTTCTCCGCGAGGTTCAGCGCCAGCGCGGTTTTTCCCATGGAAGGGCGGGCGGCGATGATGATCAGCTCGGAGGGTTGCAGTCCGGCGGTTTCGGTATCCAGACGGTGATAGCCGGTGGATAGGCCAGTGATGCGGCGCCCTTCGCTGAAAATTTTTTCGAGGCGCGGCCAGCTTTCGCGGACCAGGTCGCGGACCCCGATCAGACCGGTGCGAACGCGTTCCTCGGCCAGTTCGAAGATCATCGACTCGGCGCGATCGAGAATGGCGTCGGCATCTTCGCCGGCTTCCAGCGCTTGCTGCTGGATAGCTTCGGTGGCGTGGATGAGTCCGCGCAGGACCGATTTCTCTTTGACGATGCGGGCGTAGTGATCGACGTTGGAAATGCGCGGAACGCCGTCGAGGAGTTGGGCGAGGTACGCCGGGCCTCCCGAGGCGTCGAGTTCGCCGCTGCGGCCAAGGGTCTCGCTGAGGGTGATGATGTCGATGGCCTGCTGGGATTCGGAGAGCTCGATCATGCGCTCGAATATGCGTCGATGCGAATCGAGGAAGAAATCGGGTGGCCGGAGCTTTTCCACCGCGGCGTTGAGAGCGTGATTATCGATCAGCACCGCGCCAAGGATGCTGCGTTCGGCTTCGAAATTGTGGGGCAGAGCGCGCTCGAGAGTGGGAGCCGTGGCCATGGATTGGGGGGTTCGCCTTATTTTCGCCTAAAGGATTTCCGGGCGCAATCATTTTCCGCCCGCGGCATGCCCAACCCACTCTTGGCAGCCTGATTTATTTTTTCAGTGTGAACACATTGTGACCGCGGGTTGACGGGACGTCAATCGTACCGGACGATTTGACGGTGTGGAATTCACACGTGTTTGTGGAAAGCTGTGAGAATTGTTTCAGCGCACGAGCAACGAAACGGCACAGCGACGCGGATGGTCAAAGTGATCTGGCGCCTCGACGTAACGCTTCGTTCATCCGTGATTGCCAGCCAGGTCCGCTGGCTCGGTAGCGGGCTAGCACGTCGTGGTCGACGCGGAGCTTGATCGGTTTCTTAACCGGAGCCTTCTGCGGCCCTCGTTGGCCGCGTTTGCGCTTTTCGGAGTAGTCTACGAGATCCGGAAAGACTTCAGCCGCAGGCTTCGCTCGGGCGAACATTTCGCTCGTCCATTCGGGATTCTCAGCGTCAACGAGCTCGGGATCGGTTTTCTTTTTCATAGCGCCTCACCTCTTTTGAGTTCGCGCGGCGCAAGCTGATGACCCACAAACGAGCCCCGCGCTTTGTGAAGACAAGGGCGTGCAGCTTGCCGCCGAGATAGCCGGTGGCCAGGTAGCGTTCCTCGCGTTTACGGTCCGATGGAACGATCAGCGCCGTGGCCCAGTCGAATTCGGCAGCGAGGTGGAGGGGAAGATTTCTTTCCTTGATATTCCGCTCATTCTTCGCCGAATCGAACTCGAACTCAACGATCTAATTGTACACCCAAAAAGATAGTGGCGTCGAGTGCCGGGCTCTCCAAGTTGGGATTGGCTGGGAAGGATGCGAGAGGGAAACATGCGTAGCACCGCGTTATGCAGCGCTACGCCTGATGGCTACAAACCACGCGCCAGCGCTAGGCTTCGCGCTGGACAGTTAGCTTTACCGAGGCTACTACCTCGCGGTAGAGCTTGATGGGGACTTCGTATTCACCCAGGAGCTTGATGGAGTCGGGGAGCTGGATCTTGCGCTTGTCGATCTCGAAGCCTTGGGCGGCGAGGGCTTCCGCTACGTCACCGGTGGTTACCGAACCGAAGAGGTGATCGGTTTCGCCGGCTTTGCGGGAGAGCGTCAGGGTGACGCCCGCCAGCAGTGCGGCTTGCTTGGTTGCGGCGTCCTTTTCGGTGGCTTCTTTCTTGGCGTAGCCGACGCGCATGCGTTCCAGCTGCTTCAGGTTTCCGGGCGTGGCTTCCATAGCCAATTTACGCGGGAGCAAAAAATTGCGGGCGTAGCCGGGGGCGACGTCGACTATTTCACCGCGGTTGCCTAGTTTTTCTACGTCTTCTTGAAGGATGATCTGCATCGCTGTGTCCTCGAATTACGTTTTTAATTGGCGGCGGCTAGGATCAAAACCCGCACCTTTAACAGCGAAAGGTGCGCCACTCACCATCAGAGTCGAAACCAAAGACGAAACCTTGAGTCAAAATCCCCACACGTAAAACCGACGTGTGGGGCACCCACCTGCAACACCACTAAAGCTAAAACCGGAGTGAATATCCGCGCACGGAAAACCGACGTGGAGGATGCCTACCAGCAACACCACTAAGCCAAAACAACGTCAGAACGCCGATGTTTTCCGGACCCAGACTGGCGTCCGGACCTGCGTCCTGGGCTATAGTTCGGCCGAGAAGGGCAGCAAGGCTATATTCTGGGCGCGCTTGATTGCCACGCCTAGCCAGCGCTGATGGCGCGCGCAGGTGCCGGTCATGCGGCGGGGAAGGATCTTGCCCCGCTCCTGGATGAACGACATCAGCACGTCGGCCTTCTTGTAGTCGATGAAATCGACGCGATCGACGCAGAAGCGGCAGACTTTCTTCTTGCGCACGTACTGGCGCTTGCCGCGCTTCGGGCCGCCGGGGCCACCACCGCCGGGCCCGCCACCACCGGGACCACCGCCGCCGGGGCGCCCACCGCCACCGCCGGATCGTCCACCACCGGGGCCACCGCCGCCGGGACCGCCACCACTATGGGGTGCACCTGATTCAGACATTTCCTCTCCTTCAAACTCGTATCAGAATTTTGTCCGGCGCAAGCCGGATGATCTTTGGTCCCACTTCCCAGAGCGCCGGACCGGAACACCGGCGCGAAGCAGCGGGACTACGCGGTCTTGGTTGGCTCTGGCGCGGAACTGGAAGCCTGCGCCTTCTCCGCCGCGGCCGCTACTGCCGCTTCGCCCGCCGCAGCGACAGCCGCGGGAGGCAGAGCCGGATTGGAGGCCGCCGGTGCAACCGGCGCCACGGGCACGGGCGCAGCCGCCACCGGAGGATTCTTGCGCAAGCGGCGCGCGGCACGACGTTCGCGGCGTTTGTTGAACTTTTCCTTGCGCTTCATGTCCTCATCGAGGCGCACGGTGAGGTATTTGATCACCGAGTCGTTCACCTTCAAGCGGCGCTCAAGTTCCTTGACCAACTCGCCGTTGGTGGAGCGCAGGGCAAAGTAAACGTAGAAGCCCTCGCGAAGTTTGTGGACGCGATAGGCCATGCGCTTGCGTCCCCACTTCTCCAATTTGTCGACGGTAGCGCCCTTTTCGGCGATGGAGTGTTCGATGGTGGAGACCAGCTTGTCGATATCCGTTTCCGGGGTATCCGGGCGGACGATAAAAATCAGGTCGTATAGTCTTTCTTCCATAGCTCCTCGGTCCTTCCTAAGCCGTAATCTCGTCCGGTGGTGTGGCGCGCCGATTAAAGCGCGTCATCGCCGGGCCGGCGCCCTGCGTCAAAATAATTTCGATCGCCTCGGACGTCGAAGCGATCATGTCGTCAGCCGCTTGGCGCTGACTGGCATTGATCGGGCCCAGAACGTAGTCGGCCAGATCGCCGAGCTGGTGTTCCGGCTGAACGCCCAGGCGCACCCGCAAAAATTCGGTGGTACCGACCGCGCCGATGACCGACTTCATGCCATTGTGCCCGCCGGCGCTGCCGTTTTCACGAACCCGGATCATGCCCCAGGGTATCGCCACATCGTCCGTAATCACGATCAGACCGGACGGCGTGCATTCGTAGCGATCGAGAAGCATTACTACCGCCGCGCCGCTGAGATTCATCATCGTCTGCGGCTTAGCCAAGGCTACGTCGTGCCCCGCGATCTTCCCCAACCCAACGAAAGACTTCGATTCCGGCCGGGTGACGCGAATCCCGGCTTTTTCGGCCAGGGCGTCAATCGCCAAAAAACCCAGGTTGTGCGGCGTTCCGGCGTATTGCTGGCCCGGATTGCCGAGGCCCACGATGATTCGCATACCGGAGCCCGCACCTTTGGACGGTTACTCTTTCTTGCCCTTGGGTTTTTCTTCCGCTGCGTCCGCGCCTTCTTCGTCCTTCTTGCCCTTCTTGATGACTTCGGGCTCCGCCGGGGTGGCTGCGGTGGTGGCCACTGCTTCGGCGGTCGGCTCTTCTTCCTTCTTGAGCGTGACGACGTGAGCGATGACGCGCAATGGGTCGCTGACCAGCTTTACTTTTTCGGGATCGAAGGGCAGGTCGGAGGCGCGCAACTGCTTACCGATATTCATGTCGCTGACGTCGACTTTGAATTCCTCGGGAATATCGCCGGGCAAGCATTCCACTTCCACTTCGCGGGTGACCATTTCGAATACTCCGCCCTGCATCTTGACGCCGACGGGCTCGCCGAAGGTGTGCACCGGAACGCGGACGCGCATCTTGACGTCCATGGCGATGCGCAGCAAATCGACGTGCAGCAGCGCGCCTTTCAGCGGATCCACTTGCCAATCCTTAAACATCGCGGTTTCCCGCGCGGAGCCGGCAATCTCCACCGAGAAGATAGTATTGTGGCCGGTCTCTGAGCGCAGGATGCGCGCGCATTGCTTGGCGTTGACGACTAACGATAGGGGCTTCTTGGCGCCGCCGTACAAAGTGGCCGGCACGTTGCCGGCGACGCGAAGACGCCGCGCCGGGCCCTTGCCGCGTTGCTCGCGAATTGAACCCTCAAGAACAAAAGTTTCCATACGTCCTTCCTTTTCGCGCGGGGCGCAAACCCCGGATGCGTCGCGGCAGAAACCCGCGCGTGAAGCTCCCAGCGCCAGGGGCGCCGGATGTTCAGGTAAAAAGTTCGCTGATCGAGGTTTCTTCGTGAATCGAGCGGATACCACGAGCGAGTAATTCCGCGACGCTGAGAACCTTGATCTTTTTTACATGCCTGGCCGCGTCACACAGCGGCACCGAATCGGTGACCATTACTTCTTCGATCGGCGAATTCACGATTCGTTCAACGGCCGGCCCCGAAAAAATGGGATGAGTACAAGCCGCAAAAACTTTGGTGGCGCCATTGGCGAGCAGGGCTTCGGCGGTTTTCACCAGGGTGCCGGCGGTGTCGATAATGTCGTCGATGATCAATGCCGGGCGGCCGCTGACGTCGCCGATCAGGTGCATAACTTCGCTGACGTTGACGTCGATGCGGCGTTTGTCGACGATGGCCAGCGGCGCGTCCATTTTCTTGGCGAAGTACCGGGAGCGCTCCACACCGCCGGCGTCCGGCGAAACCACGGTGATCGGTCCGAGCTGCTTCTTCTTGAAATATTCCACCAGCACCGGCGAGCCGAACAAGTGATCTACCGGAACATTGAAATAGCCCTGAATCTGCGGCGCATGAAGGTCCAGAGTCAGGGCGCGATGCGCTCCGGCCGTTTCCAGCAGATCCGCGACCAGCTTCGCGGAGATCGGCACGCGCGGGCGGTCTTTGCGATCCTGGCGGGCATACGCGTAATAAGGAATCACAGCGGTCACGCGCCACGCCGATGCGCGCTTGAAAGCGTCAATCATCAGCAGCAACTGCATCAGGTGGAAATCCACCGGCTGCGAGCAAGGCTGCACGACGAAGACGTCGGCGCCGCGCACGTTCTCCAGAATCTGAAAGCGGGATTCACCGTCACTGAAGCGCCCATGTTCGGCGTGCCCCAGCGGCACTTCCAAATAGTGGCAGATGGCCTCGGCAAGAGGCGTATTCGCGCTGCCGGAAAAAATTTTGAATCTATCGTCGGACAACAATGTCGCCCTTGTCGTTTAGACGCACGCGCAGGGACCGGCCGAATTCTACCCGGGAAAGAGTCTTTGCGAGAAAGACTTGATCTTTCGGGAAATTCTGGGCGGTTCGGCGCGCCCACGCTGGGTCTCGGTATAAACCAAACACCGCCGATCCGCTACCCGCCAGCGCGGCTTCCGTAGCTCCTCCCTGGAGCAATCCGCGCCGAATGGTTCGGAGGCGAGGATGACGGCGGAAAACCGGTGCCTCGAAGTCGTTCGAGACCTGGAATCCCTGCCGGCGCCAGCACAGAGCACAGAAACCAGAGAGTTTAGGCTGCCTTGGTGGATTTGTCAACCGGGAAGGGAGCCAGCTATAGGCATCGCGGGTGCTGACGGCGATCCCCGCCGGTGATACGACCACTACGTGCGCAGGGGGCTGATCGGGCAAAGGATAGATTTCGTCGCCGCGACCGACGCCCAAGGCGGTCCCGCCGAAGAGGAAGAAAGGAACGTCGGCACCCAAGCTGGAACCCATTTCGATAGCGCGAGCCAGGGGCAGCGGTCTTCCCGCCAGATGCAGCACCGCGAGGATCGCGGTCGCGGCGTCACTCGATCCGCCGCCCATACCGCGGGCTACCGGGATGCGTTTGGTGAGTTTGGCGCGGATGCCGCCGGGGAGACGCAACTCACGCCGGACGAGGTCGATAGCGCGCCACACCAGATTTTCGGGGCCGGTGGGCAGCGCAGGATCGGTAGTTTGCAGACGAATCCCCGGCTCGCGGGTGCGCTCGAGTTCGAGAGTGTCGTGGAGCGAGATGGATTGGAAGACGGTGCGGAGCTCGTGATAACCGTCGGCACGGCGGCCCGCAATATGGAGACAGAGATTAATTTTGGCGAACGCCTGCAGCCGGACCGGGTTCTTCATGACCCGGAGTTTACTGCGGCCGGGCTTGGTTGGGCTGATGTTTCTCAGCCAACTGGAGCTTGAGGGACTTCAGCTGCTGCTGGGCGTCGGCGACGCGATCGGCTTCGTAGTCGGCCGGCAGGACGTGGGTCCATTCGGTCAGCGCGTTCTCGTAGAGCTCGACCGCGCGGCGGGTCTGCCCGAGCTTGAGGTCGACATCGGCCAGATGCTGGAGGATGGTGGGATCGTGGCCCATGCGATCAACCGCTTTCGACAGAAATTCCTGCGCTTCGGTGAGTTTGCCTTGCTTGAAATAAACCCATCCCAGGGAATCGAGATACGCGCCGTTGATGGGGTCCTGATCGACGGCGTGCTGGATGAGCGATACAGCCTCGTCGAGGCGGACGCCGCGATCGGCGAGCATGTAGCCGTAATAATTCAGCGCGGCGGCGTTATTCGGATTTTGGCCCAGCACTTTCTTGAATTGCTGCTCGGCCTGGTCGTATTTTTTCTCGCGCTCGTAGATCGCTCCCAGTTGAAACCAGGCGGAGGCTTTGTCGTCCGGGCGCTGCGCGGTCTCTTCGGCTTTGGAGGCCGAGGCCTCGGCGTCGGCGTAACGGCGTCCGCGCTCCTGAATTTGGGCGAGGTCGAGATAAATTTCCTGGTCGTCGTTGTCGTTTTGAAGGAGATTTTGTAGATCTTTCTGGGCTTCGTCGATGCGTCCCTTCTCGGCGAGTAACATGGAGTAAGAAACGATCAGGCTCTGATCCTTGGGCGAGGCGGCCACGTCTTTCTGGGCTTCCTGGATAGCGCGATCGATGTCGCGGCTGTCGCGCAAGGTGTCCAAGCGCAGAAGTTGGGCTCGTTTGGCGTTTTCCGGGCCGACGTGGGACATATCGTCGTAGGCTTTCAGCGCCGCATCGTAGTTGCTCTGTTCGCGATAAATCCGGCCCAGCTGTTCGTACAGAATGCCCAGCGCGTTGGGGCTGGGCTCTGCGTCCGCCCCTCCCGAACTGCTGCTGCGCACGCTGGCGATAGCGTCGGTGATCACTTGGACGGCTTGGGTGAACTTGCCCTGCGTTTCATAGAGCAGCGCCTGGTTGTAGAGAACCTCGATACTATCGGGAGAGAGTTCCTTGGCGCGCGCCAAGCTTTTCTGTGCTTGATCCACTTTGCCCACGCGCCGGTAAATCTGGGCCATGCGCAAATAGCTTTCGGGCGATTCGGGTTCGAGCTCGGTGAGTCGTTGGTATTGTTCGAGGGCGTCCTTCAGTTTGTCCTGGGCGATGAGCGCCTGGGCCAAACCGCGGTGGTGGCCCGGATCATCGGGATCGAGTTCAACGGCCTTGCGGTAGGTTTCTTCGGCTTTGTCATTCTGTTGGGTGAGCGCGTAGGCGTTGCCGAGCAGATCGTACAAGCCCGGGGAATCCGAACCGGACGCCGCGCCGCTCAGGAGGTCCACTGCCTGCTGCGGCTGGCCTTCGTCGAGCAGCAATTGGCTAAGCTGTTCTAGCGCGGCTTCGTTGTCGGGCTCGCGCTGGAGCACTCCGCGCAGCACTTCCTCCGATTTGGCATGCTCGTTCTGGAAACGATAGAGCCGGGAAAGCCAGAGGGCGGAATCGTCGTCGGTGGGGTCAAGTTTCAATATCTCTTCAAATTGGGCTACGGCTTTACTCAAAGACGACTGCTGCACCTGGCCCGCGTTTAGATCTCCCAGGGTGCGCACGTAGATCCGCGCCAGTAGCCGGTGGGCATTGATATTGTCCGGATCTTCTTTAAGGGCTTGCTCGGCCTGCGTCACGGCGTCACGGATGTGCTGGGATTTAGCGTTAGTTTCCGCCAGCCGCTCGATGATTACCGGCGAACTGGGATCAAGGGCCAATGCTTTCTTGTAGGACTCGACGGCCTGCGTCGCGAATTCGGCTTTGCCGGTGGTTTCGTACTGCAGCTCCTGGAGATGCCCGAGGCTGAAGTAGTAGTAGGCGTCGGCGGGCGGAGCCTTGGCGGCGGGTGAGGCGCCGGCAGCGGGGCTCGTAGCCGCGGTTTGGCCGGCGCTTGGGTCGGCAGGCGGAGTCTGCGCCAGGGTTGGGCCGGCGAGCAACAGCAGGACAGCTGTACCTGCCAAGATTTTCATCGGGGCACCTTGCACCATTATGTTATAGGGGTCCGAAACCGTCAAAAATTTCCCGGCGCGTTGTTCCCCGTGCACTCGGGCGATTTCCGTGGGTCCGCCCTTATCTGGTTAGGTGCGCGGTGGGGCGGAAAGGTTTCGCGCTGGGGCGTAAACCCTGTGGATTTAATGACGGAAGTGACGAATAGCGGTGAAAACCATGGCCATTTTGAACTGATTCGCGGCGGCTATGGCGTCGGTATCGCGCATCGAGCCGCCGGGTTGGATTATCGCCGCGGCTCCGGCCCTGCCTGCCTCTTCGATGCCGTCCGGGAAGGGAAAAAAAGCGTCGGAGGCGACCACGCTGCCTTGCAGTGAGGATTGGGCTTTCATCACCGCGAGTTTCACGGAATCGACCCGGCTCATCTGGCCGGCGCCTACGGCGAGGGTTTGGCCCGAACGGGTGAAGACGATAGCGTTGGATTTCACGTGTTTGCACACTTTCCAACCGAAGAGCAGGCCGCGCCATTCCTCTTCGCTGGGGGCGCGCTCGGTCACCACTTTGCATTCGGCGCGGTTCAGCTCATGCCGGTCGGCTTCCTGGATCAGCACGCCGCCGGAAATCTGTTTGAGCACCAGGCCGGCAGGTCGGGAATCCGCGGCGATTTGCAGCAGCCGCAAATTCTTCTTCGAGGACAATTTTTCCAGCGCGCCCGCATTGTACGCTGGCGCCACAACGCATTCCGCGAAAAGCTTAGCCACTTCTTCGGCGGTGGCGGCGTCGAGCGGACGATTGAAAGCGAGCACGCCGCCAAACGCGGAGACTGGGTCGCAGGCGAGCGCGTTTTTATACGCGGTGACGAGGTTCCCGTCTTCGGCTGCGCCGGCTGGATTATTGTGTTTGATGATGGCTACGCCCGGCTCGTGGAACTCCTGAACCAATTCCCAGGCAGCGTCGAGGTCGACCAGGTTGTTGTAGGAAAGTTCTTTGCCCTGGAGCTGTTTGGCGCCGGCGAGCCCAGCGTCGGATTTTCCGGGGACTGCGTAGAGCGCAGCTTGCTGGTGCGGGTTTTCGCCGTAGCGCATATGCTGACGGCGTTCGAGCGGGTAATCCAGGCGCAGCGGTAGAAGCGCGGCGTCGATCATGCGGACCGTTTTGCTATCGTCCGAGATGGCGAGGCGTTCGAGCGAGGTGGCGATCTCGCCGTCGTATTGGGCGGTGCGGGCGAAAGCTTTTCGCGCTAGATCGAGCCGGGTGGCGGCGCTCAGCTCGCGGCCGCGTTCGATTTCGCCGGCGACGGCAGCGTAGTCAGAAGGATCGGTGATGACCGCGACGCTTTCAAAGTTCTTGGCCGCGGAACGAACCATCGCGGGGCCGCCGATATCGATATTTTCGATCAGTTCTTCGGGGGTGACGCCCGGTTTGCGCCCAGTAGCGGAGAACGGATAGAGATTCACGACCACCATGTCGATGGCGGCGATACCGTGCTGGGCGACTTGCTCCAAATCCGCGGCCAGACCGCGTCGATGCAGGATTCCTCCGTGGACCTTGGGATGCAGCGTTTTCACTCGGCCGCCCAGCATTTCCGGCCAACCAGTCATCTCCGAAACGTCGCGGACGGCCAGGCCGGCTTCGCGGAGCAGGCGCGCAGTGCCGCCGGTGGAAACGATTTCGATGTGCAGCGCGGCCAGGCGTTTGGCAAATTCGAGCAGACCGGTTTTGTCGAAGACACTGATCAGGGCGCGTTGGATGGGCACAGCGTCGATCTCCTTGGGTGTGGGGACAAGTCTAAGCTGGGAAAACCAATTTCGGAAGAGGTGATTGACGCGAGAAACTGGGTGCCTTTCGGCGAACCCATTCCTCATTTCATTGACGCAGCCATAAAAAAGCTCTTCGCTGGCAGAAGGAATCTTGGTCACCCATAGAGCGGTTGATGGCGGATCGTTCCACGGAGAGGATGATTCACGCCATGGTCGACGATGTGAGAATCTGTTGGTTCTCTGGCTCCCCGGCCGCCGAGAGTAGCGGCGCCACAACGGCGTATGGCACTAAAATCGGACTTGGTGCGCGCAAACAGGAACAACTCGTGGCTCCGCTCTGCGGCGATGATTATCGCCGGCGTACTTGCGGTTGCTTCGGCCTTGGAGACCGCGGCGACGGGAAGCCCGTTACAGGCTGCGGTGGACCGCGCGATGGCGGGGCGTGACGGTGCGATGGTGATTGTTGATGTTGCGACCGGGAAAATTCTAGCGGCAAACCGGATGGACCGGGCGGCGCACCAATTGGCCAGTCCCGGATCGACGCTGAAACCATTTGTGCTGATGAGTCTTTTGGAGGCGGGGCGGCTCGATCCGAACGAGACGTTCGTGTGCCGGCGAACGTTGAGGATTGGATCCGCGCAAATGGATTGCACCCACCCGGCTTCGGTAACGCTGGTGAAGGCGGAGGACGCCATTGCGTATTCGTGCAATTCGTATGTTGCGCGGGCGGCAACCAAGCTTAGCGATCGGGAGTTGGTGCAGGCGCTGAGGCGCGCGGGTCTGGATTCGGCCACGCACTTGGTGAGTGATGAGGCTGCGGGCCAAATTAAAATGCCGGCGGACCGCGACGCGCTGGAGTTGGAAGCATTGGGAGAGTGCGGCGTGGAAGTCACTCCGTTGGAATTGCTGGAGGCATATCGCAAGCTGGCGCTACGGGAGCGGGCGGGGCAGGAGGGCGCGGACGCCGCGGTGTTCGCGGGACTCGAAGAATCGGTGGAGTTCGGCATGGCGCATGCAGCGTTCGTCAACGGGATGAAAATTGCAGGCAAGACGGGCACCGCTTCTTCGCGCAGCACGGCGCGCACTCATGGGCTTTTTGTGGGATATGCCCCGGCCGGCAATCCGGAAATTGTGATGGTGGTGCTGCTGGAGCAGGGGCGCGGGCTAGATGCGGCGGCCGCGGCGCAGCCGGTGCTCGAGGAATTTTCTCACCGCGGACTGCGGCCATGAGGACCCGGCACATTTGCGCGTTGCTGCTGGCGATCGCCCCGGGGAGCGTGCGGGCGGCGGACGTTCGCGTGGGTATTTACGCGGCGCACCCGCCGGCGCGAATGACGATCACCGCTACTGACGGCACGCTCGCGTGGCGCACATGCGCTTCGTGCGAGGAGAAACGAGATCGCAGTCTTACGATCGACGCCGACGGGAATCAACTCAAGATCGGGAAGGCCGCAGTCGGCCGGGGGCTGTACATCCGCGGACATTACCGCCTGGCGCCGTTAAACGCCCCGGAATTTGCGGCGGGCTTCCCGCTGCACCTGGAAAGTGGCGCTGACGGCGCGGTGCTGATCGTTAGTATGCCGCTCGAAAATTACGTACAGGCGGTGCTCGCGGCCGAGATCGGCGGCACCGGGCCGGTCGAGTCACTAAGGGCGATGGCGGTGGCGGCGCGTACCTATGCGATGCATTTCCGCGGCGCGCATGAAAAGCAGGGCTTTGATTTCTGCGACACCACCCATTGCCAGACCATGCGTTGGAACGGCGTCTCGCCACGAATCGTTGCCGCGTCGGACGCCACGCGCGGGGAGGTACTTTCGTTCCAGGGAGTGCCGGCAGCCACCTATTACCACCAAAATTGTGGCGGCATGGTGGCGGCGGCGCAAGAAGTGTGGGCGAACATCCATGAACCATACCTGCCAGGGCACGCAGACCGGTATTGCTCGGTAGCCGGCGGGCTAAATTGGGAGAGCACCATCGCCGTGGCGGATCTGGACCGCGCGCTGCACGACGCAACGATTACCACGCCGGCGGGATGGGAGTTACTCGATGTTCTTTCGCGCGGCCCAAGTGGCCGGGCTCGCGAACTCGAGTTGGGTGGCGGAACTTCGCCGAATGTGCGCGTATCGGCATCTTCGTTTCGATTCGCGGTAGGCCGCGCGCTAGGGTGGAACAAAATTCGCAGCGAGATGTTTGAAGTGCGCAATCGAGGCGACCGCATCACCTTCTCGGGAAGAGGGTCGGGGCATGGAGTCGGGCTGTGCCAACAGGGCGCCGAAGAAATGGCACGCGAGGGGAAAACTTACCGGGAAATTTTGAGTTTCTACTATCCCGGAACGCATCTCGGTCCCATGGCCAGCACAACGCCGGTAGTTCCCTCTGCCGCGCAAGAACGTCGGACATCGACCGCTGCGGCTTCGCCGCCCGTGGCTGAAGCACCGGCGGCCGCGCCGGCGAAGCACGATCAGCCGGTGTGGCAGCAGCGTAGCGACGAGCGATTCGACCTGATCAGCACGGAACCGGACCGGGACGCTTCGTTGCTGCCGGTCGCCGAACGAATCTTGCGAGAGGATGAGGCTCTAACGCAATGGAAGCTGGCCTCTCGCGTCCGGCTTCAAGTATTTGCGACGATGGATTCTTATCGCGATATCACCGGGCAGCCGGGATGGGTGGCGGCGACGACGCGGGGGCACACGATTCGTCTGCAGCCGCCGGTGGAGTTGCAGCGGCGCTCGGTGTTGGAATCGACGCTGCGGCACGAGCTATTCCATCTGTTGGTGGAAGAGCGCGCTCGGAATGGAACGCCGCTGTGGTTCCGCGAGGGAGTGGTGCTGTATCTGGCGGCTCTTCACGATGGAGATGCTGGCGAACCGACGGGTGAGCGCGGGGCTTCGGCGCCAGATGTTACTGATGCGTTGATGAACGGTGAACGAATCAACGCAATCCTCGCGAGTCCGGGTTCGAATGCCGAATCGCAAAAAGCGTATGCCGCGGCGCGCCGGGGTGTGGCCGGCCTGGTAGAAAAGTACGGCCGGGAAACAGTGCTTGGCTGGCTAAGCGCCGGGATTCCGCGGGGCGTTGTGATTGGACCCGGCGGCGCTGCTAGCAGCAAAACGCCCCAGCAATGAGCAAATCACCATCCACGAGGTGAGTGCTAGAAGGTAAGCAATCACCACGCGCCAACCGAGGCTGAAGTATTCGCGGAGCAGCGTGGACCGCCTAAAGTCAGGCGTCCACATCAGGATTCCCCGCACGGCGAGAACTCCTATCACGGCCGCGATAGACAGAGTGAACCAGTATGAGAGGCTGGCGACGGCGCGCCCCCAGATGGCCAAGCCTTGGCGCGTTGGAAAACCGCGAAACCCCGCGTCCGCTGCCACCACCATCAACGGCAAGAGTAGCCCGGGGATCACGATCCAGTGCCCGATGAATAGCAGTGCGGTGAACGTTGCCTCAAACTCCGATAAGGGAATGTGCCGCCGCAGAAAAACAGGAAGAATCGAGCGAATGTAAGTGGGTAAGGGCCCGCGATACACATCCAAGCTATCGAAGGGCGGCCAAAGCATCCAGAGGACCGCCATGCACGCGGCGATCGCGAGCAGGTGCTGGAAGGCGCGGCGGAAAGCGTCTCGCAGGATGGGGTGTCCGTCGTGCGCGGGAGCGGCGGAATTCCGATCACGGAAATGGTTGATTGTGCCAGCGTGCAAGGTCAACCATGCAGCGGCGAGCAGGATTGCCAGCCCGACGTTCAGCGTCAGTTGCCCGGCATTCGCTACGGGAATCAGCAGCCACCCTGCGAATGACAAGAATAAAATCGGGTTGGCCACCAATTGCACCAGCCACAAGCGCCTCGGCCGAAATACCTGGGTATACGCGCCGCGCGCCATCGTCAAAGTGGCCATCACTGCACCTCCAACACGGCTGCGTCGCTGGTGGCCTGAATGGACGGCTGATACATCGGCGTCACCATCGCCGGGCTTATCTGGAATTTTCCCGGGTTCACGATTTTCAGCAGATACACGTCTTGCTCGCCGCCATTGAAGTAGGTTTTGAAGATGGCCGCGCGGTCATCGTGGAATTCGCGGCGATCGAATGTCCATTCCCACCATGAAGGCGCTTCCTTCAATTCGTAGAGATTGTCCTTGGTGATGAATTCCGCGCCGGCAGGGATCGGATCCTCGATCAGCAAGTAGCGCCACTCGCTTCCGCCGACGGTGACGCGCACCGCCACCATGTCGCCCACGTGCACGGCGCCCTGCAGCGGTGTGAGGCTATAGACGATTTTCCCCTTGGCCTGTTCTGGAGCCATGCGGAAATAATCGCGGGTGATATTGAGCGAAAGCTTGTTGCTCTGGACGAAGCGCTTCTCTTTCGAATAGTAGGAGCCGCTGGCCGACCAGTAGAGCCTGCCGTCGCCCGATTTGTGAATGTGAATGGTGTTAGCGCCGGCAGAGAGCTGCGACGCGTCGAGATGAATCGACGGCTGCAGCGGATTGAGCGCGTCCGCAGCGGCGAATTGGCGCGACATGACTTGCTTGCCATTGACGCTTACCTCGGCGTGGAAATTCGCGCCGAGTTCGTGGCTGGCCTTGATGTATTCGGTAAGACCGAAGATAACCATGGCAGTTTGCTTGGTGCTGTCCCAGTAGTAGCCCCCGTTACGCGCGTTCACCAGCCAGAACGCGGCTTTGGGCAGCAGCGGGCTCCCGGGTTTTACCAGGCTGAGGAGGCGCAGGGCGTATGCGGTGGTCTCCGCCTCGTCGTCGATGTAGAACTCCATGAAGAAGTCGTAGTCCGCTTTCCAATGCGCATCGCGATCGGTTACCACCGCCAGCGATTCGATGGCGCCGGCGATTTCCTGGGCCTTGGCCGAATCGCCGGCTGCCTGGAACGCGAGTCCGGTCATGGCCAGTCCCTGCGCGGACATCGAGCCACGCGCACTCCAACTGGACCGCAGTTCGTCCGGTTTTACCGCATGGTTCAATGCCAGTGCGTAGATCACATACGCGCGCAGGTCCGGACGCATGTTGGGGTGCTGTTGGATCATCGAATGTAGCCATTGGTTCGCGCGAGTCAGGGCGTCGGCATCCATGTCATATCCAGCGGCGTGTGCTTGCGCCAAGCCGCTGACCACGTAGGCGGTCATGAACACCTGGCTTTCGTCGTCCTTCCACCAGCCCCAGCCGCCATCGTCATGCTGAAAGTCCTTCAGCCGGGCCATGCCCGCTGCAATCTTCTTTTCCAGGTCGGGAGTATTGACCCGGGCTCGCAGATGGAGGTCCTGCATGGCCTTGGCAACCACGATGTTGGGCAGAAAGCTGGACATCGTTTGTTCGGTGCAGCCGTAGGGATAGGAAGTGAGATAGTCGAGAGCCGTGAAAACGCTGCCGGCGACCGAGTAACTCAGAGTGATGTCGAGAGCTGGAACTGCTTCGTCCCGATTTCCCGGGAGCGTGATGACCGTCTGGGTGTCTTCATTCGCGGCCACCAGCGATCCGGACTTAGCGTCGGTGCGTTTCACGCCCACGGGCAGGATCGGCACAGTGATTTCCAGGGCATCCGATTCTTCGTTGGTGAGGGCTTTCGCAGTGAGCACCGCTTCGTGAATCGACTTGGCGCGCACCCGCCAATCGAGTTTTGCTTCGCCCTTGCTGGGTACTTGAATGGTGCCATTGGCGCCCGCCAGGACTTCGAGTCCAGTTACATCCAGCGAAACCTGCACCGCCTTTTCGGCGGGCAGGTAATTGTGGACGATGGCGGAGAGCGTAACTTCATCGCCCTGACGGAAAAATCGAGGCGCGGCTAGCCGCACCATCACGTTCTTGCGAACGATTACGGTGTTAGTAGCGGCGCCGACCTCGGTGTCCGTGGTGACTCCGCGCACGGTGGCGCGCCAAGTGGTGAGCGAATCCGGGAACGTGAGCGGAGCGGTGGCGTGGCCGCTGGAATCGGTATGCACGTCGGCGAGCCACAGCGCGGTATCCGGAAACACCTTGCGCACTTTGGGCTGCACCAGCGTGTCGGTAGGTTTCAGTTGCGCGAGCGCGCGAGGTGACGCCGGCTTGTTATAGGACAAAAACATCTGGCGGTTTCCGGACTCACCACTGAAATAAAAGGAGAGTGAGGACTCGGTGGAGACGCGGTCGTAAGCGGGGCCGTAAAACGCATCGCTGATATCTCCGTTCGATTCGGGATGAATCGCGTAGATCGCCTCGTCCACCACCCCGATACTGAGTTCGGTGGAGACCGGCTTGCCAGCCGAATCGTGAGCGCTCAGCTGGTACGCCGCTTTCTGCCCGGGCAGGAACTGTTTCTGGGACGGTTGAATATCGATTTGCAGCTTTTGCTGAACCGCGGGCACTTTCAGATTGTGATTGGACTGGTACAACTTATTGTCCCGGAAGAAAGTCGCGGAGACGAAAACATTGGGCTGCTGCTCGCGGGTGATGGGAATGTCCACAGTGACGGATGAGCCATTGGCGTGCACCACCCGGCAACTCTGGATGGTTCGCGATTCCGTGGTGACCAGCAAGTAAGCGTCCGGAACGCCGGTGAGCATCAGGACATGCGCGGTGTCTCCGACGGCGTAGGACTTTTTATCCGGGACAATACGGATGTCGCGGCTATCCCCACCCCATTCGCTTGCGCCGGAGCCGGTTACGTAAAGCCATCCATTACCCTGCACTTGGCGATTCTCGGGAGTCATGGCGCTCACCCGCAGACGGAGCCCTCCGATACGGCCCGCCGGGAACGTGACCGCCGCGGTGCCATCCGCCCTACTCTGTATGTCCTTTGATTCCAACACTGCGTCGGGCGTCTCGCGGGCGTAGTAACGCGGCTCCAATAGTTCCACGTGAAACATTGTCGATACCGCCTTCCCGTCGTAGTCCTTAGCGACGGCGGTAGCGTGGATCGTTTCGCCCTTCTGATAGACGTAGTTTTCAGCCGAGATGCCCACCTGGAAGCTTCCGTAGGTAGCGACCGCGTTATTGTGCCCGGAAATTTCGCGGTTGGCGTCGTCGGTCACGCGCGCCTCAATCCGGTAGCGCATGTCCTGGTGATGAGCATCAACCCCGGTGGGAATGTGGACCGTGAGCTTTCCGTTCGCGTCCAATTTGCCGGACTGCTCGGAAATCTGGTCGCCGGCGTAGTCGCTTTCGTCGTTGGGTTCGGATCCGGCACCCGGCGAACCTTCTTCCCCATCCTGGTCATCGCGCCCGATAAAGGGGGAGTAGTACGGCGAGGTGTGCACCACGTAGGTGACCTTCGCGCCCGCGACCGGTTCGCCAAAGTAGTAGTGCGCGTCGATGGTTGCGTCGATTGCAGTGCCCTGTAGAACTCGGAGGGTGACGGGCGTCACTTTCACTTCGTATTCCGGTTTTTTGTATTCCTCGACGTAAAATCCGCCGGCGATTTGGTACCTCGTACCCGTCGAGCCGTTTACGGTAATCGAGTAATAGCCGAGCGCCGCGGCCGCGGACAATTCCACGTCGCCGTGAACCGTACCGAAGGAGGAAACCGGAAAATTGGCGCGCAACACCGGCTTGGAATCCGGGTCTTCGATCAGAACTTGCACCGACTCACCCGCCGGGATTTTATAGTTTCCCCCATCGCGCGATCGCAAGATCACCTTGAAGTGCACCGTGTGGGTGGGGCGATAGACGGGACGGTCCGTGTAGATGTATCCAGTTTGATCTTCTGCTGGATTGCTGCTGAGGGTGTAAGCGTACGGAGCGACCAGGGCTATGTCATCGCCATGCGCCGCGATGATCCGGGCGTCTTGATATTGATTTTCGGCGATGGCCGTGCGGGCAATGCCGTCGGCATTGCTCTGGAGCTTGGCGGCTTCTTTTTTGTCCAACGACACGCGAACATCGGCGCCCGCCACAGGCGCGCCGGTTTTGCGGTCAGCGGCGAACGCCAGGATTTCACCGGGAGACGATTTGGTGATCAGGCCCAGTTCGCTGACCACCAGGATGGTGTATGCACGAAGCGAGCCGTCGGTGGCCTCCACCAGATAAACGCCCTTAGGCAACGAGTCCAACGGAACAATTCCGGATTCGGAATTGAAGAGAGGCCGCGTCAGGTCCTGATGCCAGCGTGCGACGAGTTGCGAGCGATTAATCAGTGGAACCTGCGCGAACGTGGTTCCGGCCAGGGCGCGCGATTGCGCGCTCGCCTCGGATTGGCGAATGGCGGCCCGCGAGTGGGTCGAAAATTGTGCGCGGAAGAAATTGCGTAGGTCGATCCACTGCTGGTGCTTCCAATCGTGGAAGCGTTCGATGAGGGTGGGCTTGTCGATCTGCTCTTTGGGCATAATGTGGCCGAAATCATGCACGCTCTCGACGCG